>Ga0208980_10001285_pt1 | contig 15142 bp, 10 predicted proteins | sample WetSurMetagenome_3_FD_187993 | JGI IMG/M metagenome (GOLD analysis project Ga0208980, IMG submission 187993) | Wetland microbial communities from Twitchell Island in the Sacramento Delta, sample from surface sediment Aug2011 Site A1 Bulk (version 2) | ecosystem: Environmental > Aquatic > Marine... | reverse complement strand
CCGGCGCTGATTTTCGGGGACCGGCCCCTCGAACGGGGTGAGCTTCGACAGCATCTCGTCGATGCTTTTGGTCGTCAGACGGTTGCGCTTGGAGAACCGGCCCGGGCAGATTCCCCAGATGTCCACCACTGAAAATCCCTTGAACTCGATAGCCTTGCGGATGACATCGGCGATGTCGCTGCGATAGGCCGAGCCGCGTACGACGTAAGGCGCGCCGGCGGCCCGGGCCACACCGCAGATGTCCAGCGGCTGTTCCAGTCGGTTCAGAAACCCGGAGCCCACCTCGGCGTCGGGTGGGGTGGTTGCGGAATACTGGCCGCCGGTCATGCCGAAATTGAAGTTGTTCAGCACGAGCAGGGTCAGGTCCAGGTTGCGGCGGCAGGCTGCCAGCAGGTGGGCCCCACCGATGCCCTGGCCGCCGTCGCCCATGGTGACCACGACCGTGAGTTCAGGCCGCACGAGCTTGAGCCCGGCCGCATACGTGAGCGCCCGGCCGTGCAGGCCGTGGAAGGCGTGGGTGTGGAAGAACGTGTCGAAAAGCCCCGAGCAGCCGATGTCGCTCACCATGGCGATGCGCTCGCCGCCCAGCCCCATGGTTTGAAACGCCTTGTCCAGGGTGTGGGTGATGCGTTCGTGGGAGCAGCCCGGGCAGAACACCGGCGGCCGCGCTGCGTTCAACAGGCTATCCATGGATAACTGCCTCCACAATAGTTTCCGGGGCGATCAACCGGCCGTCCATCTGACCGCAGAAGCCGACCGCCTGCCCCGGCAGGATGCGTTCGATCTCGCGCACGTATTGCCCCAGGTTCATCTCCACCACGAGGATGCGTTTAACGCCGCCCGCTGCCCGGCGGATGGCCGCCGCCGGCACGGGCCAGAGGGTCTTGAGGACCAGGAGCGAGGCCGGCTTTCCCCGGCGCTGCAACTCGCGCACCGCGGCGCCGGCGGCCCGGGACGTGACGCCGTAGGCAACGACCAGCGTTTCGGCTCCCGCGGCGGGGTGATGGTCGACCATCGCCAGCTGATCCGCCACGGCATTGATCTTGGACTGCATCCGCGTCAGCCCGCGCGTGATCTCGGCCGGGTCCGTCGTAATGAATCCGTCCGGGCCGTGGGTAGAGGAGGTTTGACGCACCGGTATTTTGCCTCCGATCGGCAGAAAGCCCGGCACCCCCTCGCCGCCGGAAGCCTGAAACGGCAGGAAGGGCTGATCCGGCGGGGGTGCGACCCGGTCGACCGGGGCCGGGGGGGTCAGGCGCTCCAGGTCCAGGCTCTCGCGGGTCATGGCGATTTCCTTGTTGGAGGCGACGAACACCGGGCAGCGGTAGCGTTCCGCCAGGTTGAAGGCGTGCACGGTGAGGGTGCAGCAGTCCTTCACGTCGGTCGGCGCCAGGACAATCACCGGCAGCCCGCCGCTGTTGCCCCACTGCAGAAACTGGACGTCGCCGTCCGCCCCGCGGGTGGCCGATCCGGTGGAGGGGCCCAGCCGCTGGATGTCGACGATGACAATGGGGATCTCACTGCCGATGGCGAAGGAGATCTGCTCGCTGTAGAGGCTGATGCCGGGTCCGGAGGTCGCCGTCATGGCCTTCACGCCCGCCATGGAGGCGCCCAGGCAGAAACCGATCGATGCGATCTCGTCCTCGCCCTGGATGCAGACCCCGCCGAGAGGCGGCAGCATGGCCAGCATGTGGTTCAGGATCGTCGTTGCCGGGGTGATCGGGTAGCCGGCAAAAAACCGGCACCCGGCCGCCACCGCCCCCCGGGCGATGGCTTCGTTGCCCTCCATCAGAGCTAACGCCATGGAGCCACCTCACGATGCCGTTAAGGTTTTGGGAATGGTTGCCGTTGGGTGGATGCGCGAGCGGTTGATCGGGATTTCGTCGCATCAGGCCGCCTCAACTACCATTTCGCAACGCTTAGGGCAAGCTGAAAATCCTATCACGTCTTTTGAGGCGGAGGCGGCTGCTGCCAGGGGTAGCGGATGCGCGCGTGGAAGGAGGCCTCCAGCGCGTCCACCAGGGAGCGGATGATGGCATCTATGTCGCGGGTGTCGAGCACGCACTCGCTGAACTGGCTGTCGGCGATGCGCTTGACGACGATGAAGCGGACTAGTTTTTCAAAGGCCAGCCGGCTCGGCGACTTCAAAGTTCGGGAGGCCGCCTCCACCGCGTCCGCGATCATCAGGAGGGCCGCTTCCACGCTCTGGGGCTTAGGGCCCGGGTAGCGGAATTCGTTTAGGTTGACGCTTCCTTCGGGCTTGAGTTTTTTGGCCTTTTCGAAAAAAAAGTCCACCGTCTGGGTTCCGTGGTGCTGTTGAACCAATTCGATCACCATTTTCGGCAGCCGGGCATCGCGGCAGATGAGCAGCCCCTGTTGCACATGCCCCGTGATGATCTCGATGCTCTCATAGGGGTCGATGGTGTCGTGCAGGTTGACCCCGTTCAGTTGGTTCTCGACGTAGCCCTCCGGCCGCCGGACCTTGCCGATATCGTGAAAATAAGCGCCGATCCGGAGCAGCAGCGAATTGGCGTCGACGGCATCTCCGGCGGCCTGGGCCAGATAGGCCACGTTCATGGAGTGCTGATAGGTGCCGGGGGCTTCCGTAAACAGTCGTTTGAGAAGCGGTTGGTCGAGGTCGGAGAAGCGTCGGAGCGTGACCGTCGAGCCCACGGTCCTCCCGGCTTTGAGCACGGGCAGCAGCAGCAGCGCCAGGGCCCCCGACGACACCCCGCCCATGAAGGCCCAGCCGCATTGCGCCGTCCACGGGTTGGCCGCCAGGGATTGCAGCGCTGCCAGGTTCCACTCCTCGGGCAGATGGGTTGCCAGGACCATGGCGGCCCAGTCCACCCGTTGAAGCGTCAGCAGGACCGCATGCACCACTCCGATCAGCAGGCATGGCAGGAGTGCGCTGCGCAACCGGAGGGTTTTGGGCGCGAGCATGATGGCCGTCAAACCGATCACCAGAAAGCTCGTGAGGAGGTCATAGGACCTGCCCATGAAAAGAGCCGCCAGCAGCACACCGACCAGGAAGGTGCCGACCGCGGTCACCCGGCCCTGGTTCAGAGCGATGACCAGCAGGGGCAACACGGCCAGCGGCAGCGCTGCCACCGGAAGGTTGGTGAAAAGCAAGAGTCCCTTCAGGATCAGGCTCTGCAGAACCAGCAGCATCAGCAGCAACGGATGGGACACGGCGCGCTTGTAGCCGCCCCGCGGCAGCGCGAAGAGGAAGAACCCCAGAAAGACGACCATCCATATGTTGACAAACAGGACCAGGGGAGATTCACGGAAGATCGCTTCCGACCGCTGGGCCTCGAAGATGCGGATCAACTGCTGGTCGCGCTCGTCGATTTTCTTGAAAAAGGGAACCAGTACCTCTCCCGCGTGAAAATCGGTGCCGTGGGAAACCGGGGCAGGCCCGGCCGGCGTGCCATCCGTTTCCGGCGCCGGCAGGGTGAGCGGCCGGTCGGCCCGCAGCGCGAACGGCGCCGTCTGCCCGGGTTGCAGCGGACGGACGGTCAGATAGATCTCCTCGACAAAGCAGGACAAAAAATTGAGCAGAACGAGAGCCAAAATGAGCGCGGCACGCATCATGAGCGACCATCCGGAAGCGGTTCGGCCGCAGACGCGCTTCCGTCGGAAGCCCCAGCCAAACGGCAACCCGTCCATAATGAATTAAAGTTTTTGTGGATCATGACGATGATATCCTTGAGAAACCATATTAATCAAGCCGGCGGTGCCAAGTCAAATGGATCGGGAGGAGGCGGCGCCCGGAAGCGGTTTGCGGCGGATAAAAAGCCGCCCGCCGGCCGAAGGAGAGACCATGCTGTCAAGCCGCCCGAAGGCAAGCGCCAAACCCGAAGCGAGTCCTCCCCACGGGCCCGGAGGATTGGCCCGGCTGGTCAACTCGGCGGGCCGAATCGGCCTGAACCTGCTGCAGCGGATGGTCCAGGCCGTCTCTTCCGAGGATTTCATCCGCTTCATGCAGAAGCCGGTGCTGGCCGGCTCGGCCATTCACCTGGGGACGCTGGCGGCCCACTCCGGCAATGGTTCGCGCGAGATGAACCGCACGATTGTATTCGAGCCCGTGGGGGCCGGCGAGGATGCCGTGTCAGCGTCCGAGAGTCTGAAGCTCGCGATTTACCCTTTGATCAAGGGGGAGTATGCGACCTCCACCGGCGAGGTCTTTTCCATCGGGCGCATCGACGGCAACGACTTCATTATGCCGGATTACGCCATTTCCAAGAAACACGCCTTGATCGAAATCAAACGCGATGGTTATTTTCTGAAGGACTGCGGCTCCACCAACGGGACCCAGTTGAACGGGACACGGTTGCAGCACAAACCGGTGGAGGTCCACGATCGGGACGTCATCAGTTTTGCCCGTTACGAGTTTGCGCTTCTTTTCCCCGGCTCGCTCTACGATATGCTCCGGCAGGGATAAACCGCCGTCTGCCCGTCGCCCGTCAGCCGGTCGGACCCCAACGCCGCGCGCAGGACGGGCAGACCGGAGACCGAAAAAACCGCCTACGTCTCCTTGTCCAACTCCATCCTCACGGCTCGCCCGAAGGTGTGCAGCAGGTAGGGTTTTTTGATGTAGGCGCCGGCGCCCAACCGCTGGGCTTCCCTTACGTGCACGGATTCCGAATAGCCGCTGGCGATGACGGCCTTCTGCCCCGGCCGCAGCGCCTGGATGCGTTTGAAGGTCTCAAGCCCGTCGATGCCGGGGGCCATGATCATGTCGAGTACGACCAGATCGGCCGGCTGCCGGCGCAACTGCTCCAGAGCCTCCTCTCCGCTGCGGGCGGTTGCCACCGTATAGCCCAGCCTGAGGAGAATCTCGGATGCGATTTCAATCTGCTCCCGGGTGTCGTCCACGAGCAGAACCGTTTCTCCGCGGCCTTTGAATGCATCCAGCGACACGCTGTCGTCACGCGGCAGGGTCTGGCGGTGGGTGGCCGGGAAGTACAAGGTGATGTCGGTGCCCTGGCCCACACGACTGCGCATGTCGATATGGCCTCGATGGTCCTTCACCGTGCCCCAGACCACCGCCATCCCGAGCCCGGTGCCGCTTCTGCCCATGGCTTTTCGGGTGTAGAACGGCTCGAAAATGCGCTCCATCTCATCCGCCGGTATCCCGATTCCGGAATCCGAAACGGTGAGGCAAACGAAGTCACCGGACACCGGTTCCCCGTACCCGATTTTCTCGTGCTCCAAGTGCCGGTTTTCCGTGCGGACGACGATGGATCCGCCGTCCGGCATGGCTTCAGCGGCGTTGGTCACGAGGTTCATGATGGTTTTCGACAAGTGCACCGGCGAGCCGACAATGTTCAGCAACGGGTCGTCCAAGCGGGTGGCCGCGGCGATGCCGGGATGGTTCAACTCCAGCTTGGAGAACTCGGGGCTGCCCAGGTAGTCCGTCACGATCTGGTTCAGGTTTACCACTTCGGTGGTTTCAACCCCCCGCCGGGCCAGGGTCAGCAGGTCCTGGACGATGGCCGCCGCCCGTTCGCCCGATTTCTTGATGGTCAGGATCGGTTTGCGCAGCAGGCTGTCTTCCGGCAGGTCCAGCAGCAGCAGCTCGGGGTAACTAACGATGCCCGAGAGGATGTTGTTCAAGTCGTGGGCCACCCCTCCGGCCAGGGTGCCGATGGCTTCCATCTTCTGGGCCCGCTGCAGCTGGACCTGCAAATCCTTCTTCTCCTGATCGGCGCGTTTCAGCTCCGTGGTGTCGTTGCCGATGCAAAGCACCTCTCGGCAATTGCCGGTGTCGTCGAAGATCGGCCGGTAGGTCCAGGCAATCCATGCTTTTTTACCGGAACGCAGGGTGGCCTCGCTTTCCCTGACGGCCGGCCGCATGGGGTCGCGGCCCATGGCGGCGATCAGTTCGTCGAAACTGCGGGCGTTCGCCTCGTTTTCCGGCAGGATCAAGTCCGTGGCTTTCCGGCCGACAAGCTCCTGCTCACTGTATCCCAACAACCGCTGTGCGAATTCGTTCACGAAGGTGATCCGACCGTCCTGGCCGACCCGCAGAATAAGGCTGCTCGCGGTTTCCACCAGCTCGCGGTATTTTTTCTCGCTCTCCTGGACCTTCTCGAACGATACGGCATTGACGATGCTGGTGGCGAGCTGGGAGGCTACTCCGATGAGCAGGCTCATGTCGCCTTGCCTTAGAGGCCTTTTGGACGTGCTGTTGTCTACGACCAGTATGCCGAGGGCCTCCGACTTATGAGAAATCGGGACGCAGATCAACGACTGGCTTCCCAGTTTACGCGCAAATTCGAGGCTTTTCGGGGACAGGTCGCCTTCGACCTGATGAAGGTTTTCAACCAGAAGCGGCCGGCGTTCACGCATGGTCAGAATGAAAACTCCCTTGGAGTGGGGGTTGTCCAGATTGAATGCGGTAGTCCGGAGAAGATCCTCCTGGGCCGCCTCGAGGCCGAAGCCGGAGGCGTACTCCAGCGATGTTCTATCCGAATTCGCCAGCATGATTATTCCGCGGTCGAAGTCCAGCCGTTTCTCGACGATGCCCATCACGGCCGCGATCAGATTGTTGATGTCCAGGATGGTGGATGTGGCCTGCCCGATCTCCTGGACCAGCATGGCGTTGTTGTACCGCACTTCGCTTTCAAGCAGGGTTTCCTCGGCAGCCTTGCGCTGGGCTTCAACGGTTTGCTCCAGCCTCTTGCGCTCAAGACGTTCGGATTGGAACGCACAAAGCCCCACCGCGGTCACCAGCGCCAGGTTCAGGGCGATCCATGCGTGAAGCGACATGAAGCTGAAACCGAACGCGGAGATGATGACCCCCACGGCCGCGGCGATGGTGCTGATCCTCCGCCAAAAGCGGGGCGGGCTTTCCTCCCATGTGATGAGGTAACGGCAGTGGGGAGCCCCCTGGTGAAGGCACTCGGGGTGTTCGATGCGGGCCAATTCACCGGTGGACCAGCGCGCCAGGGCCTCAAAGATGCCTCTGCGGTTTTCGCACTGATAGGGCTTTTCCGTCACGCCGGGCTTTGGGGTTGCGGTGATCGCTACGTTCGCGGGCCCCAGCTGCTTGGTTGCGATGCTGGCCGCCCGGCTCAGCAACACATAATGCCGTTCCATCAACTGGTAGACGATGGCCGGAGTCAACAGTCCCAGCATGTACTGTTTGGCCGCTCCCAATCCCCTGGAGGAGGCAGCAAACCGGCCCACCTGTCTGGAAATGTGCACATCCCCGGTTTTAGCAACCATGACCGCGTTGAATCGGTCGACTTCCTCTTGACTGAACCAATGGGCGGGGTCTTCGATTTGATACGCAGCGATGCCCGCTTCCTCCAAAACGGATTCCACGTTGACTTGAGGATGGTGCAGCCGCAGATACTCGACATACATCTTTGTCAGTCGGCTGTTATATAGGGGCGGACCGTTATTCATAGATATCATGTCGTTCAGGCAAGCATCTGATCGGCCTTGCTGCCGGCAGGCCGGTCACGCTCGCATACAGGCAACCATGGAGGCCCAGGGCCTCTGGTCGGGGTTCTCCTCAAGGGGAGCGCCGCGCAATGACGATCGAAACCGGACCATCTGTTCAATTTTACCACGTTCCGAGGCGGCTGGAAATTGGAATCTACCCGAGCACGCGGACCAAGCGCGACGCCGGAACGATTTCCACCTGCTGGCGCAGCGCCGGCAACTCTTCTTTGAGAATGGTGTAGGTGGCCGGGTGAGGGTGGGCGATTCCCACCGCTTCGCCCTTGCGCTGGGCGATGCGCACCAGTTCCCGGATCTGTTTGCGGATGGAGGCTGGGTCGTGGGCGTGGTCCAAAAACACGTCCCGCTGGGTGAAGGGGATTTGGAACAGGCGCGCCGAGGGCCGGCAGACGCTTTCATCGGTGGTGCGGCTGTCGACGAAATAGAGCCCGTGGCGCTTCAGCGCCGAGAACACCTGGTACATCGGCTCGGAGTTGGCGGTCAGCCGGGAGCCCATGTGGTTGTTGACCCCCTTGATGTGCGGCACGGCCTTGAGGTTCTCCTCGAGCACTCGCAGCAGCTCGTCCGGTCCCATCGATACCAGAAGGGCGCCTGGTCCGGGGTTGATCTCGGGGTATTCCATGGGCTCCATCGGCAGGTGCAGCATGACCTCCAGGCCGCGGTCGTGCGCCCGGCGGGCGATCGCCTCCTGATGGGTGCTGTGCGGCAGGACGGCGACGGTGAACGGCGCATTCAGGTCGATTAATTTCTCGGCCAGCTGCCGGTCGTAGCCCAAGTCGTCGATGATGATGGCCACGCGGGGCGGTTTCTTGAGCGGGGGCGGCTCGGGCGGCGAGGGGGGCAGGGCCGCCTGCAGGGCGTCGGACTCGGCTGCCGGGGCCTTGGGTGAGGAAGGTTTTTCCGGGAACACCTCATAGAGGGGCGGCGTGGCGGCGACCGGCTTTTCAGTGCCGGCCGCTCGGCCGGGCGGCTTCGGCGCCGCAGGCTCGGATTCCGCTTTTTTCTCGGCGACAGGGGGCTTGGCGGCGGGCGCCAGCTCCCGCGGGATGGCCTTCTTGCGCTCGGCCAGCGCCGGACGGGTCTCGGTCCCGGACCGCCAGCGAAGCCCCCACACAACACCGCCCACGACCGCCGCCAGCAGCGCGACGGCGACGAGCGCCCTGAACAGCGGCTGGGTTGCCTTTTTGGGACGGGGCGCGCGGCGGCGCCCCGCGTTGCGCGGTGGCTTCTTTGATGGCATTCTGGAGCGTTCGGGCGCTCAGCTCTTCGCTTGTCGGAGCACGTCGTGGCCGATGAGAATCTCGAGCGCCCGCATCAACTGGTTGTCGTTCTGCAGCGTCTCCAGCTTGAGGGGGCCGACCCGGGACTCGGCATCCTTCATCCGCCCCTTAGGGTCTTCCGCGGGCTTTTCCGGCTTCTTCTTGGGATCGGTTTTTTCGGTCTCCCCTTCGGCCTCCAGGTGGTTTTCAAGATCCTTCTCCTTGAGCATGGCGTCTTCGGTGCCGGTCGGTTCTGCGGCGTCCAGGCGCTTGAACTTGAGAGTGATGTCGGGCTCGATGCCTTTGGCCTGGATGGAGCGGCCGTTGGGCGTGTAATAGCGCGCGATGGTCAGCTTGAGGCCGGAGCCGTCGCGCAGGTTCTCAACGGTCTGTACCGAACCTTTGCCGAAAGTCGTCGTCCCGAGGACCAGGGCGCGTTTGTGATCCTGAAGCGCGCCGGCCACGATCTCCGAGGCGCTGGCCGTCCCGCCGTTGATCAGCACCACGATCGGATAGGTGCGCTGAACCGAAGAGGGCGTGGCGTTGAAAACCTTCGTGTTCTTCTTTTCGCGGCCTTTCATCGACACGATCGCACCCTTGTCCAGGAACTCGTCGGAGATGCTGATCGCCTGGTTCAGTAACCCGCCGCCGTTGTTGCGCAGGTCAAGCACCAGCCCTTTCATGGGTTTCTCGGAGGCCTCCAGCTTTTCAAGAGCCTTTTCAAACTCCTGGGTGGTCGTTCCCGTGAAGTTGGAAATGCGCACGTAGCCGTATCCCGGTTTGAGGCTGATCGACTTGACGCTTTGGATCGGGATCTCATCGCGGGTGATTTCGAAATCCATCGGCTTTTTGACGCCTTCGCGCAGGATGGTCACGACCACCTTGGAGCCTTTGGGGCCGCGCATCATGCGGACAGCCTCGCGCAGGTCCTTGGTCAGGGTCCCGTCCACCTTGATGATGCGGTCCCCCGCCTCGATCCCGGCCTTGTGGGCCGGCGTGTCCTCGATCGGCGATATGACGGTGACGAAGCCGTTCTGCATGGTGATGTGGATGCCGATGCCGGTGAATTTGCCCTTGGTGTCGATCTGCAGGTCCTCGAAGGCGTCGGGCGGCAGCAGGGAGGAGTGGGGATCCAGCCCCTGGAGCATGCCTTGGATGGCCTTTTGGATGAGGTCCTTGGCCTCGACCTCATCCACGTAGTCCTTCTGGATCAGCTCGATGACATCGGAGAAGACCTTCAGCTGGTCGTACAGGTCGTCCTTGCCGGCTGAATTGGCGCGCTGGAACCCGGTGCTCAGCATCCAGACGACGAGGGCCGCCACCATGATCACCCACAGTCTCACCGGTCGGTTGAATTTCCCGCTCATATGAATAGCTCCTTCTGGAATAATTGGCGAGGGGTTGGGGAGGGTGTGTATTGCGCCAATTCCCCGCCTTTATAATCGTAACCTAAAAATCTAAGCACTAAAAACCGTTGATCCAATACCCATTCGATCTTGTTTTATCCACGCTTCAACCACTCCAACGGATCCAGTGACCGGTCGTGATGGCGCAGCTCAAAGTAAAGCCCCGCGACCCCCATAGCGCCGGAGTCTCCCGTGGTGGCGATGACATCGCCTGCCTCCACCCGATTGTCCACCGATTTGAAGACGTCTTCCAGGTGAGCGTAGACAGAGTAGAAGTGATCTCCGTGATCGATGATGACGACGTTGCCGTACCCTTTGAACCAGCTCGAATAGAGAATGGTGCCGGCATGCACGGCTTTGACCGGCTCGCCCCGCTCCGCCGCGATGTCGATCCCGTTGCGAAAGGCCGGAACGTTGAGTCGCGGGGGACGGTAAGACCCGTACAGACTCATAATTTTACCTTTAACCGGAAAGATAAGCAAGCCTTTCGAGGCCGTGATCGGTTTGACGGCAGCCGCCGGGCGGCCGGTGCGGGCATCGGGCGGGTGGGTCAGCGACTGGATTTTCCGCTCCAGCATCTGGGTGGCCTCCCGCAGGCTGCCGACGGCCTCCAGATGGGCCTGCTTATCGGTCCGGATACCGGCCAGCAGTTTCTCCCGGTTCGACTGCTCACGGTTCACGGCGGCAAGCTGCCGGTCGTAATCGGCCGCCCGGGAGCGCTGTTCTTCCTGGTGTCCGGTCAGCCGGGACCGCAGCTCCTGCAGTTCGGCGGAATAGGCCAGCAACGATCTCTGGACCTCTTCGTCATGGGATACAATGCGTTCCAGCGCGGCCTTGCGCTTCACCGCCTCCAGCATCGAAGCCGAGGTCGCCCACACGTCGGCCGCCCCCAGCCGGCGAATCGTGTAGAGCGCAACCAGGCGTTTGGACAGATAGGCTTCGTTGGCGCGGATGCGCCGGAGCAGATCCTCCTCCGCCATGCGGGTGCTGGCGATTTTGTCCCCCAATTCCTCCAGGGTGGCCTTGACGGCTTGCGCCTGGCGCCGGTGACGGTGCAGTGCCTGTGCCGCCGTCTCCAGGGCATTCACCATGTCGTTCTCACGGCGGCGGATGCGGTCGATCTCGGCCTGGCGCTCCTGGATGTCACGCCCGACCGCCTCGGCCTCCTGGCGCAGGTTTTCCAGGGGGGCACCGGCCGCCGGTGGTGCGGAACCGGCGGCGTCGGCCGCGCCTGCGGCAGGCGCCGTTATCAGGAAAACAACCATGATGACCCCGCACAGCGTCATTTTTTCAGGGCGTTGACGCAGCGAGATAAAAGCGCCAAGCCCTCCCACCAGCATGCTGCCGGCGATGACGGCCGCCATTTCCTCAACACTCAGAAACCGGATCGGCAGCACGCCGGTCCAGGCGCCGGTTCCGATGTGGTCCATCACCGCGTTGAAGAGGCCGAACAGGACCGCCAAACCGGCCGCGCCCCCCACAAGCCCCTGGACAAGGCCGGTGATGTAAAAGGGGGCCTTGATGAATCCCTCGGCGGCGCCGACCAGCCGCATGATCTCGACCTCCTCCCGGCGCGAGTAGATCGCGAGCCGGGTCGTGCTGGCCACGATCGACACCGCGGCCACGAAGAAAAGGCCGATCATCGTGGCGCCCACCGCCCGGAGCACGCGGATGATGCCCTGGAGCGTGGCCACCCATTTCCGTCCATACTCGACGGCGTCGATCGCCGCGAGCGCGCCGATCCGCTCGGCGATGGCGTCGATCCGCTCCCATCCTCCGGCGGCCGGGTTCAGCTCGATTTCAAAGCCGTCCGGCAGCGGGTTCTCCTCGAGGTGGTCGAACAGCGAGGCCTGGTTCGGCATCTGGGCCTTGAGCTCCCGCAACGCCTCCTCCCGCGGGATGAAGCGGGCGCGTCGAACGCCGTCGAGGGCTTCGATCGCCCGCTTCACATTTGGGGCGGCGGCGCCGGCCTCCGCTTTGAGATAGGCCAGGATGCGAAGCTCCTGCTGCCAGGCGCCCAGGATCCCGCGGGTGTTCACGAAAAAAAGCAGCGCCGCACTGACGATGAGAACGGCCAGCGAAACGGTGACGACCGTGACGGCATTGAGGAAGCGGTTGGCCAGTATGTCTGCGAGCGCCCGTTTAGCGTGTCGCGCGATCATAGTTCTTTTCGACGGTTGCGGAGGTGACCAGCCGTCCCTGGCTCAGTTGCAGGTCACGGCCCCCCAGGCGCCGAATGAACTGCTTGTCATGGGTGGCGATGACGAGGGTGGTGCCGCGGACATACGCCGCCTGCAGCAGATCCATTACCGCCTGGGCGGAGGCCTCGTCCAGGTTGCCCGTGGGTTCGTCGGCCAGGATGATCTTGGGGTCGCCGACAACGGCGCGGGCCACGGCCACGCGCTGCTGCTCCCCGCCCGATAGCCGGGGTGGAAGCGTCTTGGCATGCGGTTCCATGCCCACCAGGCGCAGCACATGGCGGACCTTCCGGTTGATGAGATCGCGCCGCTGGCCGGAGGCCTCCAGGACCAGCGCGATGTTGTCATATGCGCTGCGGCCGGGGATCAGTTTGAAGTCCTGGAAAATGATACCGAGCTTGCGACGCAACAGGGGAAGCCGCCGCAGGGGGAGACGCTCCAGCTGGATGCCGTCGATCTGTATCTGCCCGGCGGAAGGCTTCGTCCCTCCGTAAAGCAGTTTGAGCAGAGTGGTTTTCCCGGCGCCGCTCGGCCCGCTGATGAACACCAGCTCGTTTTTGAAGATCTCGATGTTCAGGTCGCTGAGTGCTTTTTGGCTCCCGTAGGCATGGTGGACGTTCGACAGGCGTATGATCGGGCGGGGCGCCTCGCAATCGGTCATTCGATGGATTCCCGGCCGATCGCCCGCATGAGGACGGCCTTGGCGATTTTGAAATCGTACAAGGCGTTGTAGTAGTTGGTCATGGTCTGAGTGAGCAGGGTCTGAGCGACCAGCACGTCGGTCTGGGTGGCCACCTGCTCCTTGTATTGCTCCTCGGTGATGCGCAGGTTCTCCTTGGCTTGTTCCACCGCCTTTTCGATCGTGATGATGTTCTGTTCGGCCTCGTTGGTGCGCAGATAAGCCGACTTGACTTCCAGGTTGATGGTGTCGGTGAGCTCGGTTTTCCGGTATTTGGACTGGGCCAGCCTTGCCAGTTTTTCTTTGCGCCCGTATCCGGTCCGGCCCCACTGCCAGAATTCCCAAGTGGCGGTGGCCTGGACGTTCCATCCGGCGGAATCGCTGATGCCCTCTCCGCCATGAGCTTCCCAGTCGTCCCCGGTCCGGGCATAGGCGCCCAAAAGGTTGACCGTCGGGAAATAATCTTTTTCGGTGAGCTTCACCTGTTTTTCGGCGATACCGATGTCCAGGTCCGCCACCTGGATCTCCAGGCGGTTTTTCTGGGACTGGGCGAGACAGTCATCCAGGCTCTCCTGAAACGTCGCGTAATCCACTTCCTCGACGAGCAGCACCGGCGTGTTCACCGGCCGGCGCAGGACGGTGTTTAAACGGGTCCGGGCGATCTCCAGGTTGTTCTGGGCCGTGGTCAGCTGCTGCTTGGCGTTGGCCAGCTGGACCTGGCTTTGCAGCAGATCGTTCAGCGGGCTCAGCCCGACCTTGTAAAAATTCTCCGCGACCTCTTTCTGGGAGGCGATCGAGGCCACGGTCTGCTGGGCGACCTCCATCAGTTTTTGGTTTTTCAGCACGGAGAAATAGGCGTTCTTGGCGTCCAGGATCACGTCCTGGCGGGTCAGCTTGGAGGACACTTCCGCCCGGTCCAGGCCCAGCTCCGTGAGCTTGTACTCGTTGATCAGGCCGAAGCCCGTGAAGATCGGCTGGGTGAAGGTGGTCGTGAAGGTGTACTGGTCCTCCGGAGACGTCACGATGTCCTTGCCCGACAGCAGGCTGGGAGAGGTCCTTGGCTCGTTGCGGTGGGTGTAGTTGTAGCTTGAGCCTAAGGTCGGGAGAAACTTGGTTATGCTTGAATGGCGCACGGCCTCGGCCGCGTTGATCTCCTCCTGGGAGCGTTTGATCCCCAGGTTGGCTTTGAGCGCCAGCTCGACCGTGTCGACCAGCGAGAGGGCTTCCCCGGAGGTCTGTGCGGGAACGGGTGCCGGGAGCAGAAACAATAGTGCGGCGGAGATGCAGCCGAGCGCGGTGGAACGATGAATGCGTGGCATGGCAACCTTTCGTGAACCTGTGCGTTTGGGAATTGACCCGCCCCTCTGAACCTGCTAAAAATGCACCGAGTCCAAGGAGGGCCGACCCCGGTTTTTCTTGCTCAAAGCCTCCACATCCCATTAAGCAAGGCTTCTTCCAAGGGTGGAGGCTTTTTTATACCCAAAAAGGGACGGAGGGGTCAAGCGTCCGAGCGTTTCGGTGAACCGAACTCAGGAGCATACGCCATGAAACTGGAGCTGATCGACATGCTGTGTCGGAAGTCGTTTCAATACAGCAAGGACCCGGTGTTCAAGCTGGTGTCCGGCCGAATGAGCCATTTCTATGTCAACTGCAAACCGACCACGCTGAGCCCGCGGGGGATGGTTCTCGTCGGTCATCTGCTCTTCGACCATCTTCGCAGCGCCGATATAACGGCCGTCGGCGGGCTCACCTTCGGCGCCGATCCGGTGGCCTTCGCGGCAGCGTTTGCCTCCGAGCTCAACGGCCGGCCGATCAAGGCCTTCTCCATCCGCAAGACTCAAAAAGACCACGGCATCATACGCTGGGTCGAGGGGGACGTCCAGAGGAACGAGCGGGTGGCCATCGTTGACGATGTGGCCACCACCGGCGGTTCCACCATTACTGCCATCGAGCGTGCGCGGGCGGAGGGGCTCGACGTGGTCACGGCCGTGGTGCTGGTCGACCGTCAGGAGGGTGGTTTGGACAACATCCGCCAGCATGTGAGCGATGTCAGCGGGATCGTGACGCGTGATGAGCTCCTGGCGCGCTGGAAAGAGACCCGGGAGGCTTCGTAAAAGGCCTAATTTC
>Ga0208980_10001284_pt1 | contig 15143 bp, 12 predicted proteins | sample WetSurMetagenome_3_FD_187993 | JGI IMG/M metagenome (GOLD analysis project Ga0208980, IMG submission 187993) | Wetland microbial communities from Twitchell Island in the Sacramento Delta, sample from surface sediment Aug2011 Site A1 Bulk (version 2) | ecosystem: Environmental > Aquatic > Marine... | reverse complement strand
GCAAGCCCCTCCTTCTCAACGACCTGGCCAAGACCAAACCCGAATACGGCGATCTCATTACCGGCTACAACTGGGGGAGCGGGTCGCTGAACGACCTGGAGACGGCCAGCCGGATGAAGGTCGGCATCGCTCTGTCCCGCATCCAGGACGGTTGGCTGGGCACGTTCCATGAGTTCGTCGCGGGCGGCGAATACGAAACGACCAAGGCGACGTCGTCGACCTGGAAGGACGACAACCTCATCTACAACTACGTCGACGGCAGCCCTTATACGCTCGGCCGGACCATCTCCCCGCTCTCGGGCGAAGAGGTCGGCTACGGGGTCGTCGGGTTCTACATCGCCCCCGCGGGCGACAGCATGTCCCTCAGCCGCGAGCTCAAAAGGATCGGCGCCTTCGTCCAGGACCGGATCAAGATCGGAGGCCGCCTGTCGCTTTCGGCCGGTGTCCGCTTCGACCGGTCCGAAGCGCTCTTCGGGCAGTTCTCCAAGGGCACCAGCGGCAATGCCGTGAGCGTCAATCTGGGCAACACGCTCATCGACCCCATCCTGGGCTACAATCTCTACAGCTCGATCAGTCTCCCCCAATGGGACGAGGCCATCGTCTGGAATGAGCTCTCGCCCCGGTTCGGCCTGAGCTTCGATCTCCTGGGCAGCGGCCGGACCATCCTCAAGGCGTCCTGGGCGCGGATCCCCGAATACCTCGGCCTCGGCTACTCCCAGGACCTGGCCCAGGTCGATCCCACGGCCTCCCATGATTTCGTCTGGTACGACGAGGACGCCAACGGCCTGGTCAACGCGGCCGACACCTACAAGCTCGTGCCCTACGATTTCCGGGTCTACCGGACCGAGTTCTTCAAGCAGGCCGTCGACCCCGAGCTCAGCGCTCCCGTCATCGAGGAGTGGACGGCCGGCTTCGACCAGGCCGTCGGCCGGGATTTCACCCTGTCCGCCCGCTATATCGACCGGCGCCACACCAACCTCACCGGACACGTCGTCTACGACCCGTCGACCGGAGCTCACTGGTGGCGGCTCGAGGAGGCCCCGGACGGCTGGTGGGTCCCCTTCTCGACCACCGTCCCGGGGACGGACGGCTACGAGGATGTGACCCTGGACCTGTATCTCCCCGCCTCGGACGCTCCCGATTATTTCGAGCGCATCGAGAACGTCCCCGAGCTCAAGGCCCGGTACCGGAGCGTGGAGCTCGCGTTCCGCAAGAGGATGTCGCACAGCTGGCAGCTTTTCGGTTCGCTGACCCTGAACCGCGCGACCGGGACGACCACCATGGCCTCGAACTGGAGCGCCGGGAATTCCCCCGTCCTGCTGACGCCGAACTCGTTCATCAACGTCGCCGAGACCGATCACCTCTACCAGGACCGTCCGTTCGTGGCCCGGCTGGCCGGAACCGTTCGCCTCGGCTGGGGCATCTACACCAGCGTCCTCTTGAAGGCCCAGAGCGGGGCCCCCTGGGGCCGGACGGTGACGGTCATCCCGCCGGCCGATTGGGCGGCGGCCAACGGCGCCGACGCGACCCCGGTGACCGTCTACCTGGAGAGCCCCGGCTCGCGGCGCTACGACTGGTGGAAGAACCTGGACTTCCGGCTGGAGAAGGAATTCGCCCGGCACGGCCGGAGCCTTTTCGCGGTCTCGTTCGACATTTTCAACCTGCTCGGGGACACCTACCGGACCCTGGACCTCAATGACGGCGGAACGTGGGCCCCGGACGGCGCGGGCGGCAGCACCGGCACGCGGGTCCTCAGCGGCACCTACGGGACGTACACCCCCTTGTGGGGCTCGCGGGTCGTCCGGTTGAACTTCAGCTTAAAATTTTAGCTGGAACACCGCCGCTTTCTTCAGCTCCTCACCCTCGGTCGTGCACTTGACCGCGACGTCCATGCGGAGCTTCTTGTCCTTCAGCCGGTCGAGGTCCTTGTCGATCACGATGGGGAACTCCATGCGGAATCGGCGCGACCGGTTCTGGGTCAGGTCCTTCTCCTCGAGCGTCAGCGGGAACGATCCCTCGGCCTCCCACACGGTCGTCCCCGACTGGTCCGACATCACGAGACGCACGTCGAAACCCGTTTCCAGCCGCCCGCCCTTGAAGGTGAACCAGATCGAATCATAGGGCACGTCGATGAAAACCCGGCCTTCGTAGACCCCGTTCTCCACGCCGACCTTCTGCATGGACATCTCGTAATCGAAGAGCCTCTTGTCCGGCGAGAAGGTCTTCTGGAAGTAGCCCTGGGCGATGTTGAGCTCCTGGAGGTGCTCCAGGTTGATGGCCTGCAGGATGAAATACCCCGAGCAGTGTTCGTCGACGAAGATGACGGGGAAGGCGCCGTAGTACCAGACCTCGCGGCAGTAGCCGGCAACGTCCATGGGGTAGGTCTGGCGCTCGGACGGGGGACCGAACAGGATGAAGATCCGGCCGCGGTCGGTCTGCCAGCCGGATCGGCCTTCGCCGTGAAAAAGGATCCCGGCCTTGGTCACGCGGTCCTCGTATTCGATCTTGTACTCGTTGAGCTCGGTCCCGGGATCGGGATCGCGCCTCTTCCAGAACTCGGCCATGAAATCGTCCCGGCCGGTTTCCGGGAGCTCGAGGAAGATCTTCCGCTCCTGCTTGGAGATGATGTAGGAGACCTTGCTCAGGAAATCGGCGTGGGCCGGGGCCATCTTCTGGGTGGCCTTGTAGCTCTGGCAGCCGGAGAGGGCGGCCAGGACGGCGGCGAGGAGAAGGGGGCTCAGCCGGCCGAAGGCGGCCGCCGCGGTCTTCCGAGGGGCGGGGATCGTCATGCGCGCGTTCGTCCTCTCGCTCCCTAAGGTAGTCCTCGGATGCCGATTTGGCAAGCGCGGGCCGGCATCGGACGGGGAAGAAGGGGTGGTGCGGAAGGGGGGACTCGAACCCCCATAGCCTTGCGGCCACAAGCTCCTGAGGCTTGCGCGTCTGCCAATTCCGCCACTTCCGCACTCAGAGAGCCCCCTATTATAGCCATTTCGTCCCCCCAGGTAAAGCCTCCGGAGGTGTCGAATGCGCCAGAGGGCCAATGAGACGACCGCCGAAAACGGACCGAGGGAGGTCGTTGACGGGAGCATCAGCGGTGATTTAGCCGGTCCGGAGACGGACGAGGGGAGTTTCCCTGGAAACCGCCAAGAACGTGTTTGAGCGAGGCTTAGCGCAAGCCGAGCGAGTTGTTTTGGCGCCGAGTCCGGTGAACTGACCGGCGTGAAAAATCACCGCAGCGACCGGAGACGACTTCCCGAGGTCAACTTGACAAACGGGCGGGTGCCGTCTATTGTGGGGGTGTTGATGATCCTGCCCATCGCGTGTTTCCCCTGTCGGCGCCGACGCTTTCCCCTATCACCCAAGGAGGATGCATGAAATTCCAAGGCCGTTCCCAGATCGAGACGCTGGCCAAATTCAAGGGCCAGGGCGATCTCGTGACCTCATTCTACCTGGACGCGGACAAAGGCCGGCTCAACAAGAAGGAGATCCATCTGGCCTTAAAAAACCTCCTCAACGAGGCCAAGACCCGGGCCTGCGAGCTCGGCGCGGGCAAGGACCGGACCGACGCCCTGCTCTGCGACCTGGACCTCATCGCCGATCACAGCAGCCAGGTCCTGGGATCTTCGAACGCCGCCGGCCTAGCCGTCTTTTCCGCGAGCCGGAAGAAGTTCTGGGAAGCCCTGGAGCTGCCGCACGGCCCCCGCAACCGCGTCATCTTCGACATGAACTTCTACGTCCGCCCGCTGGCCTCGATCCTGGACAAATACAGCCCGACCTGCGTCCTGCTCATCAGCCGGCGCGAGGCCGTCTGGTATGACGTGTCCATGGGCGAGATCAAGGCCCTCGACAGGATCGAGAGCGACGTGCCGGGCAAGGTCCGCGACGGCGGCTTCGAGGGGACGGCGGCCAAGAGGATCGAGCGCCACATCGACGCCCATCTCCAGGAGCATTACAAGAAGACGGCCCAAAGGACCTTCGAGATCAGCAAGAAACAGCCGTTCGACTGGCTGCTCATCGGCTGCGAGGACAACCACAGCGGCGATTTCGAGGCCCATCTGCACAGCTACCTCCGGGATAAGGTCAAGGCCCGGCTGCACGCTCATACGACAGATGCCCCGGCCAAGGTTCTCCGGGAAGTCCTCGAGGTCGAGGGCCGGCTGAAGAAGGCCGAAGAGGAGGAGGCCGTCCAGAAGCTCGTCGCCGAGCTCGAGCGCGGCGGGCTGGCGACCTCGGGCCTGCGCGACACGATCCACCGTCTGAACCAGTTCGAGGTCCAGTCGCTCGTCGTCACCCACAATCTCTCCCGGCCGGGACGGATCTGCCCGACCCACAAGTTCCTCTATCTCGACGAGCTCAAGTGCCCGATCGACGACAAGAAGACCGATGTCGTGCAGGACCTCATCGACGAGGCCATCGAGACGGTCCTCAGGCGCGGCGGGACGGTCAAGCAGATCGAGCCGCCCTCCAAGCTCGACCGCTACGGCGGGATCGGCGCCTTCCTCAAGTACAAAGTTTAGGCGGCCGCGGCGACTCTCTTCTCCTTGAACCTGATCTTGTTGACTATGCTGTAGATGACGGGGATGATGAAGAGCGTCAGGAAGGTCGTCGAAGTCAGTCCGAACGCGATGACCACGCCCAGCGGCGCCCGGAACTCGGAGCCCGAGGACCGGGAGAAGGCCATGGGCAGTGTGCCCAAGATGGTCGTCAGCGCGGTCAGCAGGACGGCCCGCAGCCGGGTCGTCGATCCCTGCAGGATGGCCTCCCGCTTGTCGACGCCGCGGTTGATGAGCTGGTTGATGTAGTCGATCATGACGATGCCGTTGTTGACGGCGATCCCCAGGAGCAGGATGAATCCCACCAGGACGGCCAGGCTGATCGTCCGGCCCGTGACGAGCAGGCCGAAGATGACGCCGATGATCCCCAGCGGCACCGTGAACATGATGATAAACGGATGGACGAAATGCTCGAACTGGGAGGCCATGACCATGTAGACGAGGAGGACGGCCAAGGCGAAAGCGGCGGCCAGGATGAGGAAGGCGTCCTGCATGTCCTCGTAGGAGCCGCCGTATTCGAGGAAGTAGCCCGGGGGCAGAGTCTTTTCGAACCCGGCCAGCCGGGCCTTGATCTCCCGGACGACGCTGCCGAGGTCGCGGTCGGAGATATTGGCCGTGACGGAGACGCGGCGAGCCTGGTTCTCCCGGTTGATGGTGAGCGGTCCTTCGCTGGTCGTGACATCCGCCACCTGCTCGAGGTAGACCGTCTGGCCGGAGGCCGTCCGGAGGGGGATGCTCTTGATCTCGTCGAGGCTGTCGCGGTACTTTTCCTTGAACCGGAGGCGGACGTCGATCTCGTCGCTGCCCTCGCGGTAGCGCGTGGCCACCTTGCCGAGCGTGGCCGTTTGGACGGTGTTGGTCACCTGGTAGACCGTGAGGCCCAGCCGGTAGGCCTTTTCGCGATCGATGTGGACCTGAACCTCCGGCTTGCCGGCGGCCAGGGTGTGGGTCAGGTCGCGAATGCCCTCGACGCCGGAGATGAGCTGGACGATCTGATCGGCCTGGCCCTTGAGCGCGGGCAGATCCTTGCCGAAGAGCTTGATCTCGACCGGGGCCGCGGAGCCGCCCATCATCATCTGGCTCATGTCGACGGCTTCGAACTTGACGTTGCGGAGGTTCGGCAGCTTCCGCCGGATCTGTTCCAGGAGCTCCTTATCGGAGAGCTTTCGCTTGTCCCGCTTGACCAGCCCGACCCAGAGGAGCCCTTCGTGCGTGCCGGCGTTGGAGAACGTCGAGGCGGCGTCGCTCGCGTCCTGCTCGGCCTGGGAGCCGACCTGGGCCGAGATCATGGTGATCTCCGGCATGGCCGCCATGATGTTCTCGACCAGACCCACGACGCGGTCGGTCTCAGCGAGGGCCGTTCCGACCGGCATACGGACCTTGAGCATGACCATGTCCATATCCTGGGCGGGCATGAATTCCGTCCCCAGGAAGGGCGCGATCGCCAGCGAGACGGCCAGGGCGAGGAGCGTGCCGCCGAGGACCCAGCGGCGGTGATGGAGGGCCTTGTCGAGCCATTTCCGATAGAGCGCTTTGGCCTTGGCGAACTGGCGCTCTTCGGGGGACTTGACGATGGCCGCCAGGCTCTTTTTGGAACGAAAGAGCAGCGAGGTGGCGAGAGGCACGACGGTCAGGGCGACAAAGAGCGAGGCGATGAGCGAGAAGGCGATGGACAGGCCGAGGGCCTGGGTCATTTTGCCGGTGATGCCCGAAGCGAAGATCATAGGGAAGAAGACGGCGATGGTCGTCATGGTCGAGGCGGTGATGGCCATGCCGACTTCGCTCGTGCCGGCGATCGAGGCCGCATCGGCGCTCTCCCCCTCCTCGAGGTGGCGGTAGACGTTCTCGATGACGACGATGGAATTGTCGACCAGCATCCCGACGCCCAAGGCCAGCCCGCCGAGCGTCAGGAGATTCAGCGTGTAGCCGGCGGCATAGAGGGCGATGAAGGTGGAAATGATGGAGAGGGGGATGGCCAGGCTGATGACGAACGTCGGCCGCCAGTTGCGGAGGAACAGGAAGATCAGGAGGATGGCCAGGAGGCCGCCGATCAAGGCGTTCGACGCCGTGTTCGACGTCACCTGCTCGATCATATCGCCCTGGTCCATGGCCACATGAAAGGCCGGATTCCCCGGGATCGTCGGCCTGAGGGCTTCGATCTCTTTCTTGACCGCGGAGGAGGCGATCTGGGTGTTGGCGCCGGAGCGCTTGCTGACGATGAGGTAGACGCCGTTCTGCCGCTGGATGCGGGCGGCGTAGCGCATCTCCTTGAGGGTGTCCTTGACCTCGGCGATGTCGGAGACATAAACAGGCTCGCCCTGGGCGCTCGCGCCGACGACGGTCCGCTTGATATCATTGAGACTGGTGAACTCGCCCATCGTCCGAACGAGAATGTCCGAGTAGCGCTCGACGATGCTCCCGGCGGGCATATTGAGGTTCTCGGACCGCAGGGCCATGAGCACCTGGTCGAGGGTCAGGCCGCGGCTCTCGAGCGAGGCCCTGTCGACGTCGACGAGGATCTCCCGCTCGTCCATGGAGAAGACGCGGGCCGAGGCGACGCCGTCGATCCGCTCGAGGCGGGGCGCGATCTCGTCCTCCATGATCGTCTTGAGCCGCATGGGCGGGATGTCGCTGGTGATCCCGTAGAAGATGACCGGGAACGAGCTGAAGCTGAACTTCATGACCAGGGGCTCGGCCGCCTCCTCGGGGAGATACTGCTTGTAGAGACCGATCTGATCGCGAACGTCCTGGGCCGCGAAATCGAGGTTCGTTCCCCACTCGAACTCGACGGAAATGACCGAGACGCCCTCGGTCGTCTGGGAGGTGACTTTCTTGACCCGGTTGACCGCGCTGACGACCTGTTCGAGCGGCCGGGTCAGGACGTTTTCGATGTCCGTGGACGAGGCGCCGGTATAGGAGGTGATGACGGACACGGTCGGAAACTCGAGGTCGGGGAAGAAGTCGAGCCCCAGCCGGGTGAAGGAGATGGCGCCCAGGACGACGAGGATCATCGCCAGCATGGACGCCGTGACTTTTTTCTTGACCGAGAACTCGGGGAGCTTCACTTCGCCACCTCACCGAGGACCTGGACAGCCGTGCCTTCCTCGAGCCCGAAGTTGCCCTCGACGACGACGGAGGCTCCCTCGGCGAGGCCGTCGAGCACTTCGATCATGGTCGTGTTCTGAATGCCCAGGGTGACGGTCTTCTTGACGGCCTTGCCGGCCTCGACGACGAACACGTAGCTGTTCTCGAGGACCGCCTTCTGAGGGACGACTATGGCGTTCTCATGGGATTGGACCTCGAAGATGACGTCGCCGAACGTTCCCGGCCGCAGGAGGCCTTCGGGATTGTCGAACGAAACCTCGACGCCAAACTTTTTGCTCAGCGGGTTGGCCGTGAGGTTGACCAGTCGGACGATCCCCCGGAAATCGCGGCCGGGGAAGGCGCCGACGCGGAGGATCGCCTCCTGGCCCTTCCGCAGGCGGCCGATGTCCTCCGAGGAGACGTCCACGGCGACCTTGATACGGGAATAGTCCATCAGCGTCAGGACGCCGCCGGCCCCGCCGGCCCCGAATCCGCCCATCATGGGATTGATGACGTCGCCGACCTCGGCGTTCTTCGAGGCGATGACCCCGGCGAAAGGCGCCTTCATGATGGAGACGTCCAGGGCGTGCTGGGCCAGGTTGAGCCCGGCCCGGGCCTGCTCGAGCTGGGCCGAGGAGGAGTCGAACGCGAGCTGGACCTTCTCCCGCTGCTGCTCGGAGACGGCGTTCTCTTTGATCAGCCGGTCCATGCGCTCCTTGTTGCGGAGGGCGTCGGCGTACGCGGCTTCGGCGACGGCCACGGCGGCCTGGGCCTGCCGGAGCTGGAGCCGGATCGTCTCCGTTTCGAGCTCGGCCAGGACCTGGCCCTGGGCCACCCGGTCGCCCTCCTGGACGTCGATGCGGGCGATCTTTCCGCCGACCTCGGGGGTGATGTTGATCTTGGTCCAGGCCTCGAGCGTGCTGGTGTAGGTGATCTTCTCCGTGATCCTGTCGCGGCGGACCTTGAAGACCTTGACCGGCGCGGCCCCGAAGGTCTCGTCGGCGGTCTTCGCGGCCGGCTTTTTACAGGCGACGGCCGCGGCCAGGGCGAGGACGGCCACGGCGAGGATGATCCTGGGATGACGATGGGTGTTGAGCTGGGACATGGGTTCCTCCGTTACTTCGAGGGCGCGTCCGACCGGCTCCGGCCGAGGGCTTTCTCGAGCTGGGCGTCCGAGATGACGCAGTCATAAAGCGCCTGGGAATAGTTCGTGCTGGCCTGCCGCAGGCCGACCTGGGCGGTCACGACGTCCAGGTTGGTGGCCAGGCCTTCGGTGTAGTTCAGCTCCGCGATGCGAACGGCCTCGCGGGCCTGTTCGACGTTCTTCTCCTGGGAGAGCAGGGTCTCGCGGGCCTGGGCCCGGTTGAGCACGGCCTGCTTGACTTCGAACGAGATCATCTCGGCCAGGCCTTTGCGGTTCCACTCGATCTCGCGGATGGCCGCCTTGGACTGGCCGACCTTGGCCAGCGTGTCGAAGCCGTTGAAAAGGGGGATATTGAGGGACAGGCTGATCGTGTAGTAGTTCTGCCAATCGACCTTGCGGAACATCAGCCGGTCGGACCAGAGGTTATACATGCCGCCGATGGCCAGGGTCGGCATCCCGCCGCCGCGAGCCATCTTGAGCATCTCGCCGGCCATCAAGCGCTGGTAGTCGAGCTGGCGAAGCTCCGGGCGCTGGGCCTGGGCCTCCTCGACCACGGCCTCGGTCACGGGATCGAGCGGCGGGGAGACGAGTTCGCCTTTGACCTCGAGAGGCGTGTCGAGGGGGATGCCCAGGACCGTCTTGAGGTTGAGGGCGGCCACCTCGATGCCGTTCCTGGCCCGGATCGACGGCGGCTTGAGGTTGGTCACCTGGACATCCGCGAGGAGGAGCTCGAACTTCGAGGCCACGCCGACGTCGTAGAGGTTCTTGACGTTGTTCCGGAACCCTTCGGCCAGGGCCAGGGACTCGTCGGCGACCGTGGAGAACTCCTTGGCCAGGAGATAGGTGTAGAAGGCCCTTTTGACGTTGAAGACGGTCTCCTGCTCCGATAGGCGGACCCCTTCGCGGGTGGCCTGGAGGCCGTAGTTGGCCTGCTTGTACCCGGCCGTGAGCCGTCCGCCGGTGAACAAGGGCAGGCCGAACGACAGGGCCATCTGGTAGTCTCGGGTGAAGTCGATGGAGAAGCGCTGGGGCGGCTGGCCGGGGACCAGGGACGGGAACTCCAGGACAAAGAGCTTCTCGTCCAGGGTGTCCGTGCCCTGGGCGTTCAGGGTCGGCAGGAAGCCCGAGGCGGCCTGGCGGACTTGGGCCTTGGCCTGGGCGACCTTTTCCTGCGTGGCCAGGTAGAACGGGTTCTGGCGGAGAGCCATGGCGATGGCCTCGTCGAGGGTCACGGTGACCGTCGCGGGCGGCTCCTGGGCCGCGAGGACCGCCGGTCCCAGGGCGGCCAGTATCGACAACAGGACGAGCGCGCCGGCTGTCTTTCTCATGTCAATTCTCCTTCCCGGCTGGTTCGGGTTTCCGGATCCCATCGACGATGAAGCGGGTCAGGCCTTCGGCCGCCCCGGGGGCGAGGGGGGCGTCCCCCTCCCAGAAGCGCATGTGCGTGTAGCCCTGGAGCACGGATTCGATGAAGGCCCCGGCCTGAGCCATGTCCATGCGCCGGAACTCGCCCGACGCGACGCCCTCCTTGAGGATGCGGGCGCCCAGGTCGACGAGCTCCTGCCTCTTCTGCCGGAGCATGGCCAGGACCTTGCGGTCGGCGGCGGGGGCCGCGCCCGCCTTGCCGAGAGCCGGGGCGAAGACGCGCATGAGCCTGAACATGGCCTTGTCCATCCAGAGGACCCGGTTGATCTGCTTCATGTCCTCGCCGCTCTCAAGGACGACCTGGACGAGACGGCGGAGCTTCTCCTCGGCGTTCCCGGACCCTTCCACGGTCGCGGCGCAGCGCTCCCGGATGTCGTCGAACGAGTGGCCCAGGATCTCGAAGAGGAGGGCCCCCTTGCCCGCGACGTATTTGTAGACCGTGGCCTTGGACAACTGGGCCTCCCGGGCGACATCGTCCATCGTCAGGGCGCTGTAGCCCTTGCGCAGGATGACGCGCTCCGCGGCGTGGAGGATGACCTCCCGGTAGCCTTCGCGGCGGCGCTCTTCGCGCTCGCGACGCACATCGGTAGCTTTCATTGGATTGTACCTGTGAGTTTAGTCGGTGAACTGCCGAGTTTATTTCTTGAACTTTGAAGTTTATCCAAGATACGCCTCCGGGGACGGATTGTCAAGGACCGGCGACCCGCGGTAATATAGGGGCAGTCTCAGTATTCTGCGGAAGACGATGGCCAAGGGTTTCTTTCGATGCCTCCGGGCCCCCCTCGCCGGGGCCGTCCTCCTGGCCGGTCTGCCCTGGTCCCTGGCCGTGGCGGAGGGCGGGGCCGGAAGGGCCGGCGATGGAGCGGCGCCCTGGTGGGAGGTCCGCCTGACCGTCGTGGCCGAGGGGAAATATGTCCTCCGGGGCGACGGCCCGTCCGTGACCGGGTTCTACGCGCTCGAAGCCCGCTGGGAGGGCCGGCTGGAGCCTGACGCCGACGATTTTCTCCTCGTCCAGATCAAAACGGAGCTCCTGGAATGGCGTCTTCGGGAAGGGTCAGGCCCGGCCGGCCGCGAGACCGTCCTGGAAGCGCCGGACTCGCCCCAGCCGGCGCTGCGCCTGATCTACGTTCTCAAGGACGGACAGGAGGTCGAGTTCGCGTTCGAGCTTGGCGAGATCGCCGTGCCGTTGCGCCCGTCGTCGCTGACGGTCCCCCTCGGGCTGCCCCGATCGTTCGGCCGCGCCTACCGGGACTGCATTTGCCGCGGCTCGAACCGCGTCGTCATCCCGGAGAGCGATCTCGCGGAGAGGTCGCCCGAGCGGCGCTTCGCGTGGGAGTGGCGAAGCGAAGAAGAGATCCTCCGCAAAGGCCGGGCCTTTTGGGTCGAGCGGGGGCATACGGTCCGGGCGTCCATTGCCCTGACGCGCCGGTGACGGCCGGCGCCGCTCAGGCCCGCGGGTGGAACTTGTCGTAGACGCGGCGGAGCCGTTCCCGGCTGACGTGGGTGTAGATCTGCGTCGTCGTGATCTGGCTGTGCCCGAGCATGAGCTGGACCGAGCGCAGGTCCGCGCCCCGCTCGAGCAGGTGGGTCGCGAACGAATGCCGGAGAACGTGGGGGCTGATCCTGGCGGCCAGTCCGGCCGCGGCGGCGTGCTGCCGCAGGAGCTTCCAGACTCCCTGCCGGGTGAACGGCCGGCCGCGGCGCGACAGGAAAACCTCCTCGCGCCCGCCGGGATCGAAGCGCGGCCGGACCTCGGCCAGATAGCGCCGGACCGCGCGGCCGGACGAACGGCCGAGCGGCACGATCCGCTCCTTGCCGCCTTTGCCGCGGCAGACGAGGAAGCCGTCCTCGAGGTTGATCTCGGCGAGCTTGAGGGAGGCCAGCTCGGAAACCCGGAGGCCCGATCCGTAGAGCACCTCGAGCATGGCCCGGTCCCTCACGCCCTGGGGCTTCTTCTCGTCGGGGGCCTGGAGGAGGGCTTCCGCCTCGGCGACCGTCAGGAACTTCGGCAGGGCCAGCCACGTCGACGGCGTCGTCAGCTGGGCCGTGGCGTCCGTCTTGACGAAGCCGCTGAGGACGAGGAAGCGGAAGAAGGACCGGAGCGCCGAGATCAGGCGGGCCAGGGACCTGGCCGAGAGCCCAGCCTGGCTCTCTCCGTGGATGAATCCGACGACGATCTCCTCCGTGACGCGGGGAAGCGCGACCTTGCGGGCCTTGAGATGATCCACCAGCTTGCGGACGTCCCTGGCATAGGACTGGACGGTGTTGCCGGCCAGGCCCTTTTCGACGGTCAGGTACTCGAGGAACAAACGCAGGGCATCCTCGGGCGAGGAGGCGGGGGGCTTCATGTCAGGAAGGGATTGGCGCTGCGCTCCTGGCCGACCGTGGTCCAGGGTCCGTGGCCCGGCAGGACGAGCGTTTCCTCGGGGAGCGTCAGGATGCGCTCCCGGATGGATCGCTCGAGGTCCTTCCAGGAGCCGCCGGGGAGGTCCGTCCGGCCGACCCCGCCCGAGAAGAGCGTATCCCCCGAAAAAAGAACGCCGCCGTGGACGAAGCCGATGCTGCCGGGTGTGTGGCCGGGCATGTGGATGACCCGGAGCGACGTCCGGCCGAAGGCGATCTCGTCGCCGTCGGCCAGGAGACGGTCCGGCGGCGGGGAGTTCCGGGCCCCGAGCAGGAGGCTGAGCTCGATGTAATCCGAGACCTGGAGCATGCCGGTGTCGGCGGCGTGCATGGCCAGGGGCACGGCGTACTTCTGGATGATATCGATGTTGGCGCCGATGTGGTCGACGTGGCCGTGGGTGTTGAGGACGACGCTGGGCTTGAGCTCCAGGTCGGCGATGGCCGCCACGATCTTCTCGTGATCGGCGCCGGGGTCGATGACGGCGCAGGCGCGGGTCTCTTCGCAGTAGACGAGGTAACAGTTGGTCTCGAGGGCCCCGACGACGACCAGCTCGTATTTCATGCCCTACCCCTGGGGCCATCTTAATTCCAAATCTCGACCCGAGTCAAACGACGTGCTCCTAAGTCCCATTGACATCGCCCCCGGCGAAGGTCGAAGATGGGGGCCCGGGAGAGATCTCGGTGCGCCTTCGACGAAAAAGGAGGAGAAGATCATGAGCCAACCGGAACCCAAGACTGGAGATATCCTCGCCCTAAAGCGGACAGACCTCGCCGCCGACCGGACCTTGTGGGCAGCCGAGCGGACCTCGATGGCCTGGGTCCGCACGGGCCTGTCCATGATCGGCTTCGGATTCACCATCTATAAGGTCCTCCAGGCGATGCTGAAAGAGGGCATCCTGCTGACCCCCCGTCCCCAGGGAGTCAAATACCTCGGCCTCTTCCTGATCGGCCTGGGCACGCTCGCGGCCCTCATGGGCAGCCTCGATTACTGGCAGGTGGCCAAGAGCCTGCACAAGCAGTTCGGGACCAAGCTCAAGAAGTTCCCGCTCGTCATGTCCAGCCTGATCTTCGCGCTGGGCCTGTGGCTCTTCGTCAGCATCATCCTCAAAGCCGAATTGTTTTAGGGGGATCAGCGCGTCACGGCAAAAGGATATTCCGTCCGGGCCGGGAGTGATATAATCGAAGGCGTGGATGTTCTGATCGCCCCGGCCGCCCGGCTCGAGATCGAGGCCCTGAAGGTCCTCCGCCCTGAGCCTTCGACCTGGGCTCTCCTCATCGGCCACAAGCGGGGATTCCGGTTCGTCGTCGAGCATATCTTCCCGGCGGGGACCGGCCGCCTGCCTGACGAGCGAGCGCTGGCCGGATTCGAGACGATCTGGCCGGGACGCGTCATCGGGCTCCTGGCCGTGCGGCCCGGGGCCGAGCTCAAGAGAACCATCCTCGGCCCGGCCTGGTACGGCAAGCTCGTCCTCCTCGCGACCGGCCCGGCCAGAGAGCCGGTCTTCCGTCCGTTCGCCGTCGAGTTCGAACGGAAGTTCTTCCTGGACCCCGTATCTTCCGCTCCGGCGGCGAAGGAGGAGACCCGTGAGTGAACCGCTGACCCGCGAGGACGAGCTCGCCTGCCTGAAGCTCGCCCGCCAGGCGCTCGAGCACTATTTCAAGACGGGACGTCACCCGCGCTCGCCGGCGAAGTCCGGGATCCTCAAGGAGAAGCGGGGCGCGTTCGTCACCCTGACCGTCGACGGCGAGCTGCGCGGCTGTATCGGCTATCCCCTGCCGGTGAAAGCCCTCGACGAGACCATCATCGAGATGGCCGTCGCCGCGGCCAGCCAGGACACCCGGTTCGAGCCGCTGGCGGCCGACGAGATGAAGAAGCTGAAGATCGAGATCTCGGTCCTGGGCCTGCCCGAACCGATCGGCGATCCCGCCCGGGTCGAGGTCGGCCGCCACGGGATCATCGTTTCGAAGGGCTTCTACAAGGGACTGCTCCTGCCCCAGGTCCCGGTGGAGCACCGCTGGGACCGGGAGACATACCTCTCCCACGGCTGTCTCAAAGCCGGGCTGCCTCCCGACGAATGGAAGAAGGGCGCGAAGATCGAGGTCTTCACCGCCCAGGTCTTTTCCGAATAGCCGTCCGCGGGGGCCGGCTCACTTCTTCTTCAGCTTGTCCAGCTCCGCCTTGGCCTGGGCCTTCAGAACTTCGTCCTTCGAGGTCGTCTTGGGCAGGTCGATCGCTTTCTGAAAGCACTGGGCGGCCTCGTCGGACTTCTTGAGAGCGAGGAGCGTCAGGCCGAGCTCGAGATAGTGATTCACGAATTCGGGATGAAGCTCGATAGCCTTGCGGAGATTCTTCTCCGAATCCTCATAAGACCCCTTCGGGATGGAGCCGTAGATGATGCTGCCGAAGAAGCGCTTGGCGCCGCTGATCTCGGAGATCCGCCGGTGCCAGCGGCCCAGGGCGTGATGGGCCAGGTGGTTGGTCGGATCGAGCTCGATGGCCTTGTCGATCTCGGCCTTGACCTCTTTCGAGGCGT
>Ga0208980_10001283_pt1 | contig 15152 bp, 12 predicted proteins | sample WetSurMetagenome_3_FD_187993 | JGI IMG/M metagenome (GOLD analysis project Ga0208980, IMG submission 187993) | Wetland microbial communities from Twitchell Island in the Sacramento Delta, sample from surface sediment Aug2011 Site A1 Bulk (version 2) | ecosystem: Environmental > Aquatic > Marine... | reverse complement strand
AGCGGAAGCGAACCGCAGATTTTATAAAAACCTTCATTCTTCAGTACGAGCAGGGCGGACGGCTTCCCGTATGGGAACTCTCAGCGAACGAAACGGACTGCATGATCGGATACCATTCGATACCGGTGATTTCCGACGCGTATATTTCCGGCATACGGGATTTTGACACGAAGAAAGCGCTTGACGCGATGGTGAACAGTTCGAATCTCGACATATACGGTTTGAATTATTACAGAAGTTACGGATACATACCTGCGGACAAGGAACATGAATCGGTTTCAAAGACTCTTGAATATGCGTTTGACGACTGGTGCATCGCGGAATACATACGCAACGCAGGGTTCAACGATAATGATTTTCCGTCGCAATACGAGAAATATTCAGAACGCTCAAAATTTTACAAAAACATTTTCGACCCGTCAACGGGATTCATGCGCCCAAGAATTAACGGCGGATGGAAAGACCCGTTCCTGCCGACCGACGTTGACAACAATTACACAGAAGCGAATGCACGGCAGTACTCTTTCTATGTTCCGCAGAACATAGAGGATTTGAACACGATGCTCGGCGGAAAACTTGAAGAAAAACTCGACGGGCTTTTTAACGCGGATACAAAGACAACCGGCAGGGAGCAGTCTGACATAACGGGATTAATCGGGCAGTACGCGCAAGGCAACGAACCGTCGCATCACATTGCGTATCTTTACAATTTCACCTCAAGCCCGTGGAAAACCCAGAAGATGGTTCACAAAATCATGGAAGAGTTTTACACGGACGAGCCCGACGGATTAATCGGTAATGAAGACTGCGGACAGATGTCGGCGTGGTACGTGCTGAGTGCGATGGGGCTTTACCCTGTCACACCGGGCTCCGGAAAATTCACAATTGGTTCTCCCCTCTTTGAAGAAGTGAAAGTTCATCTTGAAAACGGAAAGACATTCACGGTGCGTGCGAACAAATTATCGGAAAAGAATATTTACATCGCGGCGATAAACCGGAATGACAAATCCCCTTTCGTATCGTACGAAGAGATTCTCGGCGGCGCTGAAATTGAATTTAAAATGTCGGACTCGCCCGAGAACATCTGGGATTTACCGGTGAGCCAGATAAGGCCCGGAAGATTTTTCCTAACGTCGCCCGTTACAGACCAGAGCAGGCTGACATTCCGCAAATCGCTTGAAGTTAAACTGACCGACTGCGGGAAGAACACTTCGATTTATTACACGCTTGACAGAAGCGTGCCTGACGAAAAATCAACTAAATACACAAAACCGATAGTGCTGGATAAAACAACGACGATAAAATCGGTTTCAATTTCAGAAGACGGAAGGAAAAGTTACGTCACGGAATCGAATTACTACAAACTACCCGAAGGAGTAAAAGTAACGCTCATATCGGTACCCGGCGCGTCTTACACGGCGGGCGGTCCCGAAGCGCTTGCCGACGGAATACGCGGCACTACGGAATGGCGGCTCGGAAGATGGCAGGGATACCAGTCGCAGGATTTTTCCGCGGTAGTGGAATTTGACAAGGCGCGGGAAATCAGCGGAATCGGTGCGGGATTTTTGCAGGACGTGAGGAGCTGGATATGGATGCCCGTTTACGCGGAGTTTGAAGTGTCAGCAGACGGCGTGAATTACACAAAGGTTTGCAGGATTGACAACACGGTTGCCGACACAGACCAGAACACGCAGATAAAGAATTTTGAACAGGACATAAAACCCGTTAAGGCAAAATACCTCCGCGTATTTGCAAAGAATTACGGAAAACTCCCCCCCTGGCATCTTGGAGCGGGCGGCGATGCGTATATATTTATAGATGAGATTACTTTTAAATAGTAGGTCGCCGGCATCCCCGAGCATTCTTGTCGGGGACAAGCGACCACGAAATACAAACAAAGCACAAAAGGCGGATATAACAGATTAACCCGGATTAGTAAAATAATCCATAACAAAGTTGCTCTAAACCCCGTTAGGGGTGAAATGTTTGTAGTAAGAGTAACAATTTTTCTCATTTATCTTTTTGATTTTATTTCATAAAATCAAAAAGGGGTTTTCGAGTAAAGAGCACCCTGATTTTAACACGACTGTCAGGCTAGAGACCTGACAGCAAAACGCCGTCAGGAGCAAACTCCCGACGGTCACTATGAAAATTTGCTCTAAACCCCGTTAGGGGTGAAATATTTGTAGCAAAGCCGGAATTATCATCCTTTATCTTTTTGATTTTATTTCATAAAATCAAAAAGGGTTTTCGAGTAAAGAGCACCCCGAATTTAACATGATTGTCAGGCTAGAGACCTGACAGCAAAACGCCGTCAGGAGCAAACTCCTGACGGTCACTATGAAAACTCGATCTAAACTCCGTTAGAAGTAAAATATTTGTAGCAAAGCCGGAATTATCAACCTTTATCTTTTTGATTTTATTTCATAAAATCAAAAAGGATTTTCGAGTAAAGAGCACCCCGAATTTAACACGACTGTCAGGCTAGAGACCTGACAGCAAAACGCCGTCAGGAGCAAACTCCTGACGGACACTAAATAACGGCGTGGGTAAAACCCCGTTAGGGGTGAAATATTTGTAGCAATAGAAATAATTTTTATCATTTATCTTTTTGATTTTATTTCATAAAATCAAAAAGGGATTTCAGTTATTAAGCTTTTTGTGTTTATCAAAGCAATTTATAAAAACTTTTATACAGGTTCCGGAGTTATTTTAGACAAAAGAGGAAAGGTAATATATGGAAACTAAAATTATATTTGCTTTATTGCTGCTGGCATTCTTTCTTCCGCACGCTAAAGCGCAGAACGAATTCGAAATGAAAGAAGGCGACACAACATACATTATGAAAAAGTATTACGTGTGTTTCCTGAAAAAAGGCGACGCGTGCGGACAAGACTCAGCGACTACTGCGGAAATACAGAAAAAACACATGGAAAACATTAACAGGCTCGCAAAAATGGGCGTTATACTTGTCGCGGGACCATTTGAGGGCAGCGGCGAACTGCGCGGGATATTCATAATGGATTGCAAGAGCCTGGAAGAAGCGGAGGAATATGCAAAGACAGATCCCGCCGTAATTGCCGGCAGGCTGAAAATAGAAATAATACCCTGGTGGACCGCGAAGGGAACGGTGATTAAATAGTTAATAGTGAAAAATTTATAAACGTTTTAAGAGTGAACACAAAAAAGAATGTTTAATAGAATTTTTATATGCACGGTTTTAAATATTAAAATACATGGATATATTAGGACGCATAAATAATCGAAAGGTACTTTATACCCATGTTTGGGTGGATAAAAACTACCTTGAAACCCTACCGACCAGGAACTGGCTTGTCATGCCAATTAGTCAAGAAATTAATAAAGAAATTTACGTGGAACTTGCCCATAAATGCTTGGACAAAAATGTGGTTTTTGTATCTGCTGTAGGAAAAAACTGTGAACTTATTCATGATGTATTTGACGAGATTATTATAAAAAAGAGTAAAGAAAAGGGAATAGACAAAGATCCACTGAACGGTTTTGAGGATTTTCCGCTAACAACTTGGAATTATAATATTGTAAATGGATTTTGGTCTGCGATATATGGTGCTTTCAGCGCGACAAACGAAAGTAGCATTAAAAAAGTTGTTTGTGTTGATTACACGGAAAAAGGAATAAAGGGTTACCTGATGAGTTTAATAAAAGAATTTAAAAAGGGCTGGTTACCACCAGATAACAGAGAGTATCAAGAACCGAGTTATGATAGATGACGGCAGATAAAATTCCAAGGCTATCCGCGCCAGAGTAATTTTTCCTATTCTTTTCAATTTTGTTCACGGTTTTAACTCGGAATGATGGTATTACACCTTTTATAACCTGTTTAATAATTTACTACATATTCCAGATATTTTAAACCATAGAAATGGTTTTGACTAATTGCTGTATTCTTTACCCACGGTTAAAACCACGGGCTGAATTAAAGAACATTTTTGTGCGCCGGGATTAAAGTCCTGATTTTTTGCTTTACCCCTTTCCGTCGGTTAAAGAATCTGCCCGAGAACTAGCAGTTCCATAGAATTGAGAAAATAATCGGCCAAAAAGACCTGGATTCCAGCTTTCGCTGGAATGACAAAACGGGAAGATGTGGTTCTCGGACAGACTTTAAAGCCAGTGGCAACTCATTAAAAATAAAGACCTTTAAATAAAACACCCGCTTGAAGCGGGTTTTGTTTTATAATCATATAAGTTTATTAACTATCCGTGTAAATCTGTCTTATCAGCGTTATCTGTGTGCCAATGTTCTTATCATTCCAGTCCTCTAAGTACCAACACTCTTATCATTTCCGGTCTTCTTTTTCGACTTCGACTTTTATCTTGCCGTTTTCGCGTGTGATTTTAATGTCTTCGGGTTTTACTTCGAGCCCGTTTTCTTCTATGATTTTCCGCTTGATGTCTTCATCGCTCATGCTTGCGTCAATACCGCTGCCCTTCATTGTTTTCATCTTAACGACTTCTTCCTTACCGTCGCCGTCAACTCGCACTTCCATTGATTTGCCCTTCATTGAACCGTCGTCGGGTATTTTTACCATCAGGCGTTTATGCTCTCCGACCTTCTCGTAAAACACGTTTGCATTATTGAATCCGTTATCCCGAAGCTGCTTTTCGATTTCCGCCCTTACTTCTTCATCGGACTTCCCTTTCGAACTTATGTCAACCCTGAAGAAAGAATAAAGCGCTGCGGAATAAACCGGGCGAGTAATGCTTTCGGTCAGAGGAACGATTTTTACCGACTTAACGGCGCTGATTTTTTCAAGGTCCGCTTTGTATTTCAGGACTGCGTTTTCATCGATTCCTTGCAGAACGGTGCTGAACTCAAGCACAACCTTTCCGTTGTTGTTATTTTCGTTAACGTTAAGGTTTGCATTTTTCAACCAGGAAAGGTTGTTAATCGCGTCATTCACTGCCGCTTCATCCTGCTTTTCGGCTGACCACTGCATCGCATAGCCGACGGTCTTTTCCTGCGTTACGGGATAATTGCACGCCGCAAAGACGAAGGCAAGAACCACCGCAAAAACGATTTTGTATTTGTGTGTTAAAATAAACTGCTTCATAACGGGTTTGCTCCTTTTTTCTTTAATTAAATTTTTTTCCAGTAATGATTTTGATACTCTGTCAAACGAACCGTCGTATTTTTCCTGACGGATTTTATCCCAGTACTTGTCCATCCGGCGTTTCTCCTTTCTGTTTAAGTTCTGAAACAATTCTGACGGTCTCGGTTTCCAGGCTGACTTCCCTGCCCGCAGGCGCACACCCGCCGGTTTTTTCAAGTTCGGAAATCCTCCTGCGGAGTTTTTTCCTGCACCTGCTCAGGCGCGATTTCACGGCGGAAACACTTCGTTCACCCTGCATTGCGGCGATTTCCTCTATTGAGAATCCCGCAATTTCAAAAAGCAGTATAGCAGAGCGCTCTTTCGGGTTAAGTTCCGACAGGGCGGAAAACAAAAGACTTTTATCGTGGTCTTTTTCATCCCTGTCGTAAATATCATAGAGCCATTTTTCATCGCGGGCGGCATCCGAAGGCACGAATCTTTTCCAAAAATGGTTTCTCACGTTTGAGATATACTCTCTAGTTGCAATCGTGAAAATCCAGCTTTTGAATTTTGATTCATCGGATAAAGAGCCAAATTTTGTGATGCCTTTCAGAAGAGTATTCTGCAGGACATCTTCGGCTTCGTCTCCTTTGCCGTTTTTGCACATAGCCCGGCAGTAGCGGAGAAGTTCTCCGTACACTGGTTTAAGCAGCTCTATGAATTTTTCCTGTTCCCGGGACATATCATTTAACTATAAGACGCACGGAAGGAGCAAAAAGTCGCACACCTGCTGATAAATTATTAAAATAATTTGTAAATAGGTAATTATAATGTGTTTAAAATAGAACTCGGATTTTCACAGACTTAACAGATATTCGCGGAAAGAAAACAAAAGTTTTAGTATTGGGTTTTTAGATTTAGCCCACAACTTTAGTTGTGGGTATAAATATAATAATTTATTATAACCGTTTTAAAGGTTTCCCCCCCGCTGAGTTTTTAAACCGTTGAAACGGTTAAAAAAAGCCTGTCTTTCCGTTTTCCCACGGTTGAAACCGTGGGCTGAACTGAAGAACATTTTTAAAATTGGGACTAAAGTCCGATTGGGGCTTGAACTCATTTGTCCGTCGGTTAAAACCGACGGCAATTCAAAAAAAGTAATGGGAGTTCATAAACTGTTTGGAATTGATTAGAACAACCCACCCCGTCTGTCCCGCTGCGCGGAACATCCACCCCTCCATCCCGATAAATCGGGACGCAAAGAACGCGGAGGGGATTTTAATCTACCGGCAATTCATAAAAACCGACGGCAATTCATAAAAAGTAATAGGAGTTCATAAACTGTTTGGAATTGATTAGAACAACCCACCCCTTCTGTTCCGCTGCCCGGAACATCCACCCCTCCATCCCGATAAATCGGGACGCAAAGAACGCGGAGGGGATTTTAATCTACCGCCACTTCATAAAAACCAATAACAACACATTAAATCATAGGTAATTTCATAAAACCGACAGCAACGCATTAAAACCGACAGCAATCATAAAAACGATTTATTATTTATCTGTGGTAACCGGTTAAATCCCTGTAAATCTGCGTTCAATTATCTTTTAGTGTTTTGCCGAAAATTTCTTTCGTAGAAAAGAACAGAAAAAATTTTTATCTTGTTGAAAAAATAAGACAAGGAGCACAATCATGGCAAAAAACAGAATCGGCTGGTTTGAAATTCACGTACACGATTTTGAACAGGCGAAGAAATTTTACGGGGACCTTTTCGGATGGGAGTTTAAACTGTCCCAGGGTTCGACATCACAATACTGGAACATTGACACGGGCGAAAACTCGGTAGGCGGCGGTTTTATGAAGAAATCAAAACCGGAACACGACGGACAGGCGGTAATATTATACATGGAGACCGACGACATAGAAGGATTGCTTAAACAAGCAGAGGGATTAGGCGGAAAAGTACATACGCCGAAGACAAAGATAAGCGATAACGCCGGGTTTTTCGGCCTGTTCAATGACCCCGACGGAAACCTGATGGGTTTGTGGTCGCTGAAATAGGTTTGGTTATATCGTTGGGGTTTAATGCCCGGGAAGCGTTGGTTCCAAGGGCATTTTTTATTTTGAACCATTTTAAACTGTAAATTTTAAATTGCAAACTTCTATTTTAAAATTAAAATTGAAAAGAACGGGCGTATATATTTAAAACGGAAAAAACGAATGGTTCACAAAGTGTCACAAAGAAATTCACAAAGTGTCACAAAGAACTCAAGATGAAAAAAACCCATTAGTTAACTTATTTGTTCTTCCTTTGTGGTCTTGTTATTCTTCTTTGTGATCTTTGTGAATCTGTTCTTAATTAGCGCTAATTAGCGGGCAGGGGTTCTTCCTATTTTCTATTTCCTGTTTCCTGTTTTCTGCTCTATGTTAACTTTTTTGTTAATGAACCGTAATATAAATTATTATTGTTTATGTATTTTAATTAAGGCAAATTGCTAACATCAAGTAACAATTAACAGCTAAAAATTATCAATTTTAGTTAACAATTAGCAGCAATAAAACGGAAATCGAATATATGAATTTTGATGGATTCCCGATAAGAACCTTCGGGAATGACAAAGAAAAGAAAATCGGACATATGAATTTTAATGGATTCCCGATAAGAACACTCGGGAATGACAGGAAAAAGAAAAACGAATTTCTAATTGACAGATTAACAAATACACAAATACACAAATACACAAATACACAAATACACGAATACACGAATACACAAATACACGAATATACAAATTAACTAATTACAAAATTATGAGATTTAAACTATTATCGGCTTTTATATTTTTGTTTCTCTTTGCGGGCGCCTACGCGCAGGAGAATGTGTGGTACACGACGGTGCTGAAAGAGAAGTTTCTTGATAAGAACGGAAACCCGGTTACGGGTAAGGGCATTGTCGTCGGCGATATCGACTCGGGAATCGACATTTTTCACCCGTTCTTTTTCTTCGCTGACGGCGGTACGTTTGCATGGATTGACGTTGACAAGGACGGCAAATTCACCCCCGGCCTTGACGCAGTTGACCTTAACGGCGACGGTATTGCGAAAGCAGAAGAAACACTGAGGTATATTGAAATTGCCAATCTGACGTACATGCTGAAAACCGACAAAGACAATTTCAATCCCGATATGGACTTTCTTTACATTGACGCGAACGGGAACAAGAAACGCGACTTCGGTGAAAAAGACGGATTCACAGAAGCAGACCCGACTTACGGCGAACAGTTTTTCATAGCGATTGACGAAAACAAAAACGGTGCACTTGACGTAAACGAAAAAATCACCGGCCTGAAAACCTCAAAGGTAAGGGCTGTGCGCGAGAAAGACGGAACAATCAGGAGGCGCGGAACCGACCTGATTAAAACCGAACCGGATTCGGTCAGGCACGGCACGGGAGTTTCGGGAATAGTGCTCGGCGGACATTACGGCGTTCAGAAAATGCACGGGTTTGCCCCCGATGCCGAACTCGTGATGGCAAATATAAAATACGACTACACTCCCCGCTTCGTGAGGAATTTTCCGGACCTCGTGAAATTCATCAGGGACGAAAAAGTTAACATACTGCTTTTTGAAGACGGCGAATGGATGCACGAATTCATGGACGGTTCCACACCAGAAGAACTGCTTACAAACGAAATCGCGCGCTCGGGCATAACGGTAATCGGCGGAGGCGGAAACCTTGCGTCGGGAAACATGCTAGTAAGAAGCAAACTGAAAAAAGCGCAGCTTGAAACATTCAAGTTTTCCTCCCCTGCCACCGGAGAAGGAAAGAAAAACGACGGCGCATTCGTATCGCTTTTATGGAAAGGCAAAAACAATGAAGCCGATATTACCGTGCTGACTCCCGATAATATTGTTTCACCCAAATTAAATGAAAAGTCCGGCATCTTCAAAGTCGGAAAATATAATATAAACTACGCGCGCGAAGTGTCGCCACGCGGAACGGTCATGATTAAATTTGCATTCTCCGAAAAAGATTCGGGAACGGTGAAAGGCGACTGGCAGATAAGGGTACATGCTAAAGACGACATTGACCTGTTCGGATTCATAGTTGACGTAACCCAGTCGTGGGGCGGAACAACAAGGTGGTATTCAGATAAAATATCAGACGAAGGAAGCGTAACATTTCCCTCAACAGCGGACAGCCTTATTGCGGTTGGCGCTTACACAGTAAACTTCCCGTTCGGCAAAGACGATAAGATCGGCGGTCTGTGTTATTACAGCGGACGCGGGTACAACATTTCGGGGAAGATGGGAATCGACATCTGCGCGCCGGGGCACTCAACATTCACATCGGGCGTTAATAATTCATACATGCTTTTCAGCGGAACGTCATCTGCGGCACCGCACGTGGTCGGAACAGCGGCGCTGATGCTTCAGATAAACCCGAACCTGACGCACACGCAGATAAGAAACATTTTAATACACACGGCAACTTCGGATGAATTCACGGGTTCCCTGCCGAACACAAACTGGGGATACGGCAAACTGAATCCAGAAGGCGCAATTAATTATGTATTACAAAACTTTTAACGTATAACTAATAAAGGAGAAAAACTATGCAGCATAAAATATTATTCCAGCCGTCGGAAGCGCTCGTGCACATATCGCTGAACGAGAACGAAGAGGTACAGGCAGAAGCGGGCGCGATGGTATTCAAAAGCTGGAACGTCGACATAGAAACAGAAGCAAAGGGAGGAATTTTCGGAGCGCTGAAAAAATCGGTACTCGGAGGAGAATCATTTTTCACCAATAAATTCATCGCAAAGCAGGGCGCGGGCGAAATCGGGTTTACGGCACCGTTCCCCGGCGACATAAAGCATTTCAACCTTACGGGTCAGAACATGTACATACAGTCGGGCTGTTACGTCTGCTCGGCAACGACGGTCAATCTTGACACGAGCTGGGGCGGAGCAAAGGGATTCTTCGGCGGACCCGGGCTTATAATGCTGAAGGCAAACGGCACAGGCGATTTATTCGTCAATTCATTCGGCGCGATATTCGAAAAGCAGATGAACAACGATAGGTTTATAGTCGATACGGGGCATATTGTCGCATTCACAGACGGGCTGACTTATAACATTAAGAAAGTCGGCGGTTTGAAATCAACGATGTTCAGCGGCGAAGGTCTTGTTGCGGAATTCAACGGCACGGGCACGCTGTGGATACAGACGAGGAACCAGAGTTCATTCCTGGAATGGATAATATCAAAGATACCGTCGAAGGGCTCGTAAATTTTTCGCGAGTTGTTTTTATATCGGCTGTTTGCTGAAATGCGGACAGCCGCTTTTTATTTAGATAAAAAATTTAAAAAACACGGGTTTTTGCTGTTGAAGAATATTGAAAAAATTCACACTTGAGATTTGCAGACCCACCCCGTCAGCCCTTGGCTGCCACCCCTCCCAAGAGGGGACTTTAAGAGCTGAGCAATCCAGTCCACCTGCTGCAGGCGAGCAGTATTAATCTGGCACCACTGTCTTCATCACCCAAACCTTCAAAGGGTGATTGAAAATATTTTTGCACTTTGAATTTTACATTTTGCGCTAAGTTCATTCCCCTATTTTCTCAAAACATTTCTTTGTATTTTTTATTATCGGGAATATTATGCCCGCACATACTGAATGAAAAAAGTTGTTGCAATTGTAGGAAGGCCGAACGTCGGAAAATCCACGCTTTTTAACCGGATAATCGGGAAACGCGTTGCCATAGTGCATCACGAGAGCGGTGTTACGCGCGACAGGAATTACGGAGAAGCGGACTGGACGGGAAGAAAGTTTTTCCTGATTGATACGGGCGGGTTTGTCCCCGATTCAGACGAACTTTTCAACAAGCACATACGCGAGCAGGTGAAGATTGCCATAGAAGAAGCGGACACGGTGCTTTTTGTTGTTGACGGCGAAAACGGGCTTCACCCCGTTGACGAGGAAATTGCAAACAACCTCAGAAAAAATTCGCAGGGAAAAGAAATTTTTCTTGTGGTGAATAAAGTTGACAACACGCGAAGGGATTTCAACAAGAATGAATTCTTTTCGCTCGGTCTCGGCGAACCATACGGCGTATCCGCTCTTTCAGGAAGGGACGTTGCCGAACTGCTTGACGCGGTTGTTGAAAACTTCAGCGAGAAAGAGGAAGACGAAAAACCAGGAATTAAGTTCGCAATAATCGGCAGGCCGAACGCGGGCAAATCGTCAATAATCAACGCCATACTCAAAGAAGAAAGAAACATCGTCACAGCCATTCCCGGAACGACGCGAGACACGATTGATTCCGTACTGAAGTACCACGGCGAAACCCTTGTCCTGATTGACACAGCAGGAATCCGCAAAAAAGGAAAACTCAAACGCCCCGAGACGCTCGACTTCTTTTCAACGGTAAGAACTTACAAGGCGCTCGAGAGATGCGACGTCGCCCTGCTTATAATTGACGCTACGATAATCATGGAGGGGCTTCGCGGAGTTTCAGATTTAAAGCTTGCAACGTTCAAGCTCGACAAGCAGGACGTGCGGATTATTGAAGACGTGCTGACTTACAAAAAGGGGCTTCTGATTGTAATCAACAAATGGGACCTTATTGAAAAAGATTCAAAAACATCGGTGATAATCGAAAAGAAAATCCTGGAACACCTGAAGAGTTTCGGATTCCTGAAATTTATTTTTATATCCGCGCTGACAAAGCAAAGAATTCACAAAGTTATCGAAGAGGCAAAAGCGGTTTACGACGAACGCGCAAAACAGATTAAAACATCGGCGCTGAACGAAGTGATGCTTGACGAAATAAAGCGCATGCCGCCGCAGGCAACGGGGGGAAAAGAAATAAAAATAAATTATATCACACAACTGAAAGTATCGCCGCCCGTATTCGGATTTTTTACTAACGAGCCGAAACTTATAACGGAAAATTACAAAAGATATCTCGAGAAGAAATTAAGGGAACACTTCGGTTTTTCAGGCGTTCCCATATCGCTTGTATTCAAGAAGAAGAACAAATAATCCGATTTAACATACTGTTAAAACAACATGATAAGTGAGATTTTTACTTCTGCTACATTCGGAGTAGACGCGTACATAATAAGGGTTGAAACACATCTTGACGGTTCCGCCCAGACGTCTTTCATGGTAGTCGGACTGCCGGACAATGCCGTAAAAGAATCGCGCGACAGGGTATCCGCGGCAATAAAAAATTCGGGTTACCAGTTTCCTTTCAATAACAGAATTACTATAAACCTCTCCCCTGCCGACATAAAAAAAGAGGGTTCGGCGCTGGACCTGCCGATTGCCGCTGCGCTGCTGACGGAGACGGGGCAGATAAAGCCGGACAAAGTAAAAAAATATATTATACTCGGCGAACTTTCTCTTGACGGAAAACTCAGAAGCGTATCTGGGGCTCTGCCCATTGCAATCGAAGCAAAAAAGAAAAATTTTGAAGGAATAATTCTGCCGTCGGTAAATGCAGACGAAGCCGCTTTCGTAGAGGGCGTGAACATTTATCCGTTTGAAAACCTTTCAGACGTTGTCAAGTTTCTCAACAGCGAGAGGGAGGTCGCGCCGCACAAGGTGAATCCCGAAGAAATATTCAGGACGGCAGAGAACTATCTTATTGATTTTTCAGATGTTAAAGGACAGGCAGACGTAAAAAGGGGAATGGAAGTAGCCGCTGCCGGCGGGCATAACATTATCATGGTCGGTCTTCCGGGTTCGGGAAAAACCATGCTGGCAAAACGTTTGCCGACAATTTTACCGCCGCTGACAAGGGATGAAGCGCTTGAAACTACGAAGATACATTCGATTGCGGGAATACTTCCGTACGACCGGCCGATAATAAACACAAGACCGTTCCGCTCGCCTCATCATACGGCAAGCGACGTTTCAATAGTTGGAGGCGGGGTAAACGCCAAGCCGGGAGAAATTTCTTTCGCGCACAACGGGGTGCTGTTCCTCGATGAGATGACGGAATTCCCGAAGAAAGTGCTTGAGGTTCTGCGCCAGCCGCTTGAGGACAGGGTAGTTACGATTTCCAGGGCAAAGATGACGGTACAGTATCCGAGCAATTTCATGCTCGTTGCGGCTTTGAATCCGTCGCCCGCAGGAAATGAAAAGGAACAGAAAAATTATACATATTACGACGTACAGAGATTCCTTTCGAAGATATCAGGACCGATACTCGACAGGATAGACATTCACATACACGTAAATCCCGTTGACATAAACAAGCTGACCGGGAAGGAAATTTCGGAATCTTCCGCGGTAATCAGGGAGCGCGTTATCAGGGCAAGGGAAATTCAGCTGAAAAGATTTTCAGGCAGGAGCGGAATATATTCGAATTCAGGGATTGGCACGAAAGAGCTTAGGGAATTCTGCGTGCTGGACAAATCAGGAGAGGACATTCTGAAAATGGCGACGGTCAAACTCGGACTTTCTGCAAGGGCGTACGACAAAATCCTGAAGGTGGCAAGAACGATAGCCGACCTGGCAGGGGAGGAGAACATCAGCGCTGCGCACGTGAGCGAGGCAGTGCAATACAGAAGCCTGGACAGGGCGAATTGGGTGTGATAGAGCAGTAAAACAGAAAACAGGGAAATAGTGCGTTCTTTGCATCCCGATAACGAAGCGTATCGGGAAAAACAGTTAAAGAAAGAGCAAGAATTTATTCACCACTGAAGGCACTGAATACACTGAATACACTGAATATACTGAATACACTGAATACACTGAATGTACTGAGGAAAGATCAAGAACATTTAACCGCGGAGTCGCGCGGAGTAACACGGAGTTCAGAACTTTGTCTAAAGTTGAGAGCAATAGCGGGTTCACAAAGGACACAAAGAAGAGCGCAAAGAACACAAAGGAAGAATATTTACCATACAACGACTGTGTCATTCCCGAGTGTTTCTGTCGGGAATCCAGGTCTTTGGAAATTGAACTTTGAAAAAACAACAGAAAGAATGAGAAACGGGTTCACAAAGGACACAAAGAAGAGCTCTGACCATAGAAGACACAGAGACACGAAAAGCGTAGGTCGCTGGCTCGCCTGCGACCACAAAACACAAGATACGGTGACTCAAGAGGGGACACAGCGCACACAGAGACATGAACCAGGTTTAAAAACAAATACGTAATGAATTTTTCGGTCTCCTCTTGGGAAGAGTACGGCTTCAGCCGGGAGGTGGGTTAAACAACTAAATAGGGTTAGAATTTGTTATTGTTTCACGTGAAACAGTTCTTTAAAATGCAAAGTGCAATATGTAAAAATCAAAGAAACAGATCCACGGATATTAAAAACATATTTTGACACCACTTATGCTTTTTAGGGGGGTAATTCAGAAAATACGGGAAATGCTCTTATTTTTGCATTTTGACCTTTGCATTTTGACTTTGAAACGTTTCACGTGAAACAATTTTGTATTCTCGCCAAAAATCAGCGGGAATGATAAAATTAGGCGTTTTTATTAAATTTTGGAAAAGAAACAACAAAAATATTATGATATAATTGTAATCGGTGCCGGACACGCAGGTGTCGAGGCAGCTGTATCTGCGGCGAAAATGGGGTTGGAAATAGGCGTGATTACAATGGACCTAAATGCAATCGGACGGATGAGCTGTAATCCGGCGATTGGGGGGACCGCAAAAGGGCACCTTGTGAAGGAAATAGATGCGCTCGGCGGGGCAATGGGGTTGCTGGCGGATAAAACAGGGATTCAGTTTAAAATGCTGAATAAATCCAAGGGACCGGCGGTTTGGTCGCCGAGATGCCAGTCGGACAAGATTGCTTATTCTGCTGCCGCGAGGGAATTCCTTGTAACTTTTCCCAATATTTCCCTGATTCAGGACATGGTGAAGGAAGTTAAAGTTGATGAATTCGATGGCAAAGATGGTTACAAATATTCCGTCAAAGGAATTAAAACAGAACTTGGTTATGAAATAGATTGCAAGGCGGTAATAATCACGTCCGGCACATTCCTGAACGCAGTTATGCATACGGGAACGGCGAAAACAGCTGGTGGGCGCGTTGATGAAAAATCCGTAACG
>Ga0208980_10001282_pt1 | contig 15153 bp, 12 predicted proteins | sample WetSurMetagenome_3_FD_187993 | JGI IMG/M metagenome (GOLD analysis project Ga0208980, IMG submission 187993) | Wetland microbial communities from Twitchell Island in the Sacramento Delta, sample from surface sediment Aug2011 Site A1 Bulk (version 2) | ecosystem: Environmental > Aquatic > Marine... | reverse complement strand
CGGCTGACGCAGAATGAGCAACTGACGCACATCGGGCTGTGGTCGATTCTGGCGGCGCCGATGCTGCTGGGTTGTGACCTGACGCAACTGGATGAATTTACTACCAACCTGATGTCCAACGATGAGATGTTGGCGGTGAACCAGGATCCGCTGGGCAAGCCTGGCTGGAGGGTATCCAGGAATGGTAGCCTTGAAGTGTGGAAAAGACCACTTGAGGACGGATCGATAGCTGTCGGACTCTTCAACAGGGGAGAAAAAACCGCAACAGTCAATGCTGACTGGAATGACCTGGGAATACAAGGGGATCAGAAGGTGAGAGATTTATGGAGACAGCAGGATCTCGGAAGCTTTAACGGCAAATTCTCTTCTGAGGTTGGACGCCATGGAGTGGTCATGCTTAAAATTTCCGCTTCCATATGATCGCTGACTGACTTATACGTCAGACAATCATTTTGGGTCTTCAGGCTGTGGATCAGCTAAAAAGATTAACTTGCATCACATTTCTGCAAACTTAATTATGCAAACACTAAACGATTTAAGGCTTGCGGTTCTCATTGATGCTGACAACATTCCCTTTCATAATGTGAAGGGGATGATTGAAGAGATAGCAAAATATGGAACGCCAACTTTCAAGAGGATCTACGGAGACTGGACAAAGCCCACTGTCGCCGGATGGAAATCGGTGCTCCTCGAGAACGCAATTACTCCTGTACAACAATACAGCTATACCAAGGGCAAGAATTCAACCGATTCTGCAATGATCATTGATGCTATGGATATTCTCTATTCCGGCAAGGTAGACGGCTTCTGCATAGTATCGAGCGATAGTGATTTCACTCGCCTTGCAACAAGACTCCGGGAAGCCGGAATGAAAGTAATAGGGATCGGGGAAAAGAAGACGCCGCATCCCTTTATAGTAGCATGCGACAAGTTTATCTATCTTGAGATAATAGCCTCATCTTCTGTCACAGCTGACCATCCGGCTGATATTAAAGCACGTGTAAAGCCGGTTGTGAAGAAGAAAAAGAAAGAGGATGACAGCCCTATGGCAGCAGCAAGAGCGGTAAAGAGGCTGATATCCGCATCTATCACTGACCTTGCGGATGAGAACGGATGGGCATTTCTTGGAGATGTTGGGAACCTTATCCTGAAAAAGCAGCCTGATTTTGATCCGAGGAATTTTGGATTTCCTAAGCTAACACCACTGATAAAATCTCTTGATTTTGAAATAGATGAAAGAGAATCGGGGCAGAACCATATAAAGCATATCTTTATCAGGAACAGGAAGTGAGGCATCAGATTTCAGGCCTGGTGAGTGAAATAAAAATGACAAAATGTTAACACTCGCTGAACAAAAGGAAATTCCGTCTGTTTATACGTTATAAAAATACAGAATTTGGATAAATGCCTCCTCCGGTTACTGAATAGCTTTTGTGCCAAAAAGTTATTTAAATACAATATATTATGGATATTTATTTTTAGTTTTCAAAAATAAATCGGACCTTTGTCACTGTTTTATAAATACTTTAATAATTGAATTATGAACATTTACGTAGGAAGTCTTCATTTTAAAATGAATGAAGCAGAATTAAAAGAAATCTTTGAAGAGTATGGCGAGGTAACATCCGCTAAAATCATTATCGACAAGTACTCTGGTAAGAGCAAGGGATTTGGCTTCGTTGAGATGCCAAATGATGCAGAAGCAAAAAAAGCTATTGAAGAGCTTAACGGGGCTGAAGTCAGCGGACGGAATATCATTGTAAACGAATCTATTGAAAGGACTGACAGAAGAAGTAATTTCAGAGGTGGTGATAACGACCGCAGGGGCGGTGGCGGAAACAGAAGAGATAACTACAGGTAGTTAACAATAATTCTAAAACTATGAAAGGCACTGTTAAATGGTATGACAGGGTAAAAGGTTACGGATTCCTTCAGACAGAAGATGCCAAGGATATCTTTATCCACCGTTCTGGTTTAGAGGTTTCCAATACTGAACTTGAGGCAGGTCAGGCTGTTGAATTTGAAGTTGAGCAGAGAGAAAAGGGACCGGTAGCCATTAAGGTTAGGAGAGTTGATTGATCTTTCTCAAACTTATAGAAAAGAGGCTGCAATTCAGATATGCAGCCTCTTTTTTTTGATCCTTCTCCTGTAATTCAGCAGAATACTTTTAAGCAGTTTGCTCCCTGTCAGACCAGCCTGTATCCTCTCCTGTATTCGTAATGCATCAGCCTCGTCGCGGCTCCGTCGGTGTCGTCAACAAAGGTTTCCGTTTCCGGATTCCATTTAATTGTCCTTTTCAGTTCACATGCTATATTGCCAAGGTTGCATACCGTGCAGCTGCTGTGTCCGATCTCGACAGGAACTGCAGGATCTTTCCGGGCCTTGACCGATTCAATGAAATTGACCTGGTGGGGTATCTTAGTCTCATAGGGACCCTCCGTTTTCTGTGTTTCAGGTGCATAGAACTTCTGATCAGAGGCATTGAAGAATCCTCTTGCCACCTCTATCCACCCATTTTCGCCCTGGAATTTGACACCTTTGGTCTTTTCAGTGTTGAAGGGTTCTGAGGTCATCACTGTCCCGTTTGCATATTTGAATGACATAAATTCAGTACCGTCACCAATAGGCGATATCTCAACAGGTCCGTTACGGTCCATTCCGAGGCCCCACTGGGCTATGTCGAACATATGGGCTCCCCAGTCTGTGGTGAAGCCACCCCCCATCTCCTTGTACCAGCGCCATGCTCCCCAGATCTTCTCATCCTCCTCGGGGTCAAGGGAGATAGGAGGATCGAGCTGGTTGTTAAAGTGAATCGGATTAGGAAGCGAACCCAGCCACAGATCCCAGTTAAGATCAGCCGGCAGCGGCTCTTCCGGAAGATTATACGGTATAGGAGGTGCGCCCACGTAAGCATTTACGAGATTTATTTTCCCAAGGGCACCTGTTTGTACGAGCTTTACGGCATGCTGAAAATTGGGATCCGAACGCTGCTGGCTCCCGATGCCAAGGATACGGCCTGTCTCCCTGACTACTTTTTTCAGTTCCTGTCCTTCCCTGATGGTGAAGGTCATCGGTTTTTCGAGATAAACATCTTTCCCTGCCTTACATGCAGCTATCGCTATTCGTGCATGGGAATGGTCAGGAACCGCAATTACAACTGCATCTATGTCCTTTCTCGACAGAAGGTCCTCAAATTTTTCATATGTTTCAACGTTTGCAGCTTTTCCTGATTGAGCGTAAAATGACTTTACGCGCTTCTCAAAACGTTTTCTCTTTATGCCGTATACATCGCAACCTGCAACTACATCCACACCCGGTATCTTTATAAATCCGTCCAGCAAAAACATTGACTGACGTCCCATTCCTATAAAGCCTAGTCGGATATTGGCATTCTTCCCCGAAGGCTTGCATCCGATTGCTCCGGGAATAACCATTGCTGCGGCTATACCTGCGGCAGAGGAGCCTATAAAACGGCGCCTCGACCATAAATTTGACTGATCTCTCATAGTGGTATTATATTATTATCTGGTTTTAAAATTTTCTTCCTGAGTGAGGCATAAAATTAAAATATATTCCCTAAAACCTTCCAAAAATAGAATATTTTCCGGTGTTGCAGAAGATGGATGAATAGAGAAATAGTCCCGGCTTATTTGTCTCCATCTTCCTCTCAAGATGCAGTACCGGCTGTCCTTTTTTCAGAAGGAGGAACCTGCGGATCTTATCTGAAGCAGGTATAGCCTTTATCCTTTGATCACCTCCCTTTATCTCTACACCAAAATGATCTCGCAGGATCTGAAATAGAGACCGGTTAACAAAATTCCTGGAGGTAATCCTTGGAAGATTTATGTTTGCGATATAGCTTATATCATAGAATATAGGACTGTCATCAAGAAGGCGAAGCCTCTCCATATATATACAGCCTGATTCCTTTTCCAGTTCGGAAAGCGAAAACATGAAATCATCGGGCCACCGGATAATCTTTGGCCTGACGATGATATCAGTCCTCAGATTACGGTCCCCTACTGCTGAGGTAGTTCCCGATACCGACAATATCCCGATTTCTTTTGGAAGGTGATGAACGATGCTGCCTTTACCCTGATGCTTTCTTATATAACCTTCATTTGCAAGGGTAGCCAGGGCCTGACGCACGGTAGGACGTGTCAGACCGTACAACTGACAGAGCTCATTCTCAGAAGGCAGCAGATCGCCCTCCCGGTAAACGTCATCAAGGATGTGCCTTCGGAGGATCTCATACAGCCTCCTGTATTGAGGTATGGTTCTACTATTGACCATTAATCGGCAATAAGAAGTTTTATTTAACTTATATTAAGTGACCAAAGTGACTAGAGTGACTAAAGTTATCAGATGATTTGCCAAACTTTCTTTCAACTTTAGTCACTCCAAACTTTTCCTTGTAAATATATTAATTTTTACTTGTAAATACAAGTTGAATAAATTATTTTTGTAATCACTGATACAGAATAATATTACTAAGTTGTTTTTAATGTTTTACTTACTTATTTTAACAAGTTGGGAACTAGTATCAAAGAAGGCAAACAATAATTTAATATCAAAATAAAGATGGCAACAGCGGTAATAATGCCGAAACAGGGACAATCGGTCGAAACTTGCATAATAACCAAATGGTTCAGGTCCACTGGAGAAAGCGTTGCAACGGGTGATATCCTTTTCTCATATGAAACGGACAAGGCAGCTTTTGATCTTGAATCTCCTGCCGACGGGATACTGCTCGATATATTCTTCGGAGAAGGGTCGGAGGTACCAGTCCTGTCAAATGTTGCCGTGATTGGAAAAAACGGTGAAGCTACAGAATCCTTTAAACCGGCAGGTGCAGCACTACATGTATCAGCAGCTGAAATAACCAGGGAGGAAATCAAGGCACCGTCTGTCGGTTCTGTACAAAACGCGCCAGTTGAAGAAATGACCGGCCGGATAAGGATTTCACCGAGAGCCAGGAAACTTGCACAGGAGAAGGGAGTTGACTACCGGAGTCTGGTTGGTTCCGGTCCGAACGGCCGAATTGTATCGGCCGATATTGAAGGTGCGCAGGCTGGTATTGCAGCGGCCAGGGCTCCCGGGAGACCTTCCGGTGAAGAATATACTGAAAAGCCTCTGAGCAATGTCCGCAGGCTTATTGCGAAGGCAATGCACTCATCGCTCCAGAACTCGGCACAGCTCACGCACCATATGTCTGCCGATGTTCGTAAACTGCTTGAGGCCAGAGGGAAAATAAAGGAAAAGCGCGCAGCCGGAAACACTCAGCCTGATATCACACTTAACGACATGATATGCTGGTGCGTCATAAGAGCTCTGGAAAAATTCCCGGAGGCCAACAGCCATTTTCTCGACGATCGTATCAAAACATTCAACAAGGTGCACCTCGGCTTCGCGGTTGACACCCAGAGAGGCCTGATGGTGCCAGTTGTGAAGAATGCCGGAGATATGGATCTTGCAACTCTTTCTGCAGCATTAAAATCTTCCGCTGAAGCCTGTAAAAAGGGAAGTATCAGCCCAGAGCTCATTCAGAGTACCGCCGCCACCTTCACGGTATCTAATCTTGGAAATTACGGCGTTGAGATGTTCACTCCAGTTATCAATCTTCCGCAGGTGGGCATACTCGGAGTCTGCACCATTATAAACCGCCCGGCCGACCTGGGCAATAATGTTTTCGGCTTCGCACCTTATATCGGGCTCTCGCTTACGTATGACCACAGGGCTATTGACGGCGGACCGGCAACCTTGTTTCTAAGGGAGATAAAGGAGCAGATTGAGGCTTTTAGTTATTAAGATAAAAGACAAAAGTAAAAAGACAAAAGTGCTCTTAAGTTCCCCTCCCTGGAGGGGTTAGGGGTGGGTTTTTAAAAAAAAGATAAAAATAAAATTCAAAACAGATGCCAAAAAGTCAGAATATTCATCCGGAAGTTGTTCGCAAGCCCAGGTTTATTGAATTCGGCAAGATTCCAGTGAACCAGTATAACAAGTCAATTGAGGAGGAGAAGTCCAACTATACAAAGGAAGATTTCTTAAGGATCTATCACGATATGGTTGTAATAAGGGAATTTGAGACAATGCTGAACCTTATCAAGACGACGAATGAATACATGGGGATTCCCTATAACCATCCGGGCCCGGCTCATCTTTCGATCGGCCAGGAAGCCTCTGCAGTAGGAATGGCCTACACTCTCGAAGTTGACGACTATATATTCGGATCTCACCGGAGTCACGGGGAGATTCTTGCCAAGGGACTCTCAGCTATACACCGCCTCGATGAAGACACTCTCTACACGATCATGAAGAATTACTTCGGTGGCTCTGCACTAAGTGTTGTTGAGAAGGGATTTCACGGAACAGTTAAGGAGCTTGCAATCAACTTCCTTCTCTATGGAGCCCTGGCAGAAATATTTGCCAGGGAAAACGGTTTCAACAAGGGTCTGGGCGGATCTATGCACGCCTTCTTCACACCCTTTGGCATATACCCTAACAATGCTATAGTTGGAGGTTCAGGTGATATTTCCGTAGGAGCGGCTCTTTACAAGAAGATAAACCGGAAACCTGGGATTGTTGTCTGCAATATAGGCGATGCATCAATGGGCTGCGGTCCCGTGTGGGAAGGCATCTGTTTTGCCACCATGGATCAGTACAAGACTCTCTGGAGCGGCGAATACAGAGGCGGGTTGCCGCTTATCTTCAACTTTATGAATAATTTATACGGCATGGGTGGCCAAACCATGGGTGAGACCATGGGCTATGATATTCTGGCAAGGGTTGGAGCAGGTGTTAATCCCGATGCAATGCATGCTGAAAGAGTAGACGGATATAATCCTCTCGCAGTGATCGACGCTTTCAAAAGGAAGAAGCAGATACTTACTGAAAAGAGAGGCCCGGTCCTGCTTGACACTCTTACATACAGGATCAGCGGCCACTCCCCTTCCGATGCCTCATCGTACAGGTCAAAAGAGGAGATAGACGCCTGGATAAAGGAAGATTCAATAATATCATACGGCAAATCCCTTACAGGAGCAGGCATCGCAACGCAGGAGCAGCTTGATGAAACTGGAAGAGAGACAAAGGAAATACTCACCCAAATACTTAAGCTGAGCATTGACGATCAGATATCGCCCAGGATAAATATGATTAATGATCCCGACTGTATAGGAAAGATGATGTTCTCAAACAAGTCGGTCGATAGTCTGGAGGAGAGGACTCCTCAGGTACTTATGCCTCTGGAGGACAATCCAAGGGTGAAGTCAATAAAAAACAAGGAGCGCTATTATAAGGATAAAGAGGGAAAACAAGTTTCAAAAGCAAAGCTCTATCAGTTCAGGGACGGAATTTTTGAAGCAATAATCGACAGGTTTTACAAGGATCCCACTCTTGCGGCATGGGGCGAGGAAAACCGCGACTGGGGCGGAGCATTTGCTGTGTACCGCGGACTGACTGAGGCTCTTCCCTATCACCGCCTGTTCAACTCGCCAATATCCGAGGGAGCCATTGTAGGCACGGCTATCGGATATGGGATGTGCGGAGGAAGGGTCATTGCCGAGATAATGTACTGCGATTTCCTAGGCCGGTCAGGAGATGAAGTATTCAACCAGCTTCCGAAATGGCAGGCGATGAGCGGAAATATGATCAGCATGCCCGTTGTTCTTAGGGTTTCGGTAGGTTCAAAATACGGAGCGCAGCACTCTCAGGACTGGTCTTCCCTCACGGCCCACATACCCGGGCTGAAAGTTGTCTTTCCTGCCACACCATATGATGCCAAGGGGCTGATGAATTCTGCATTGCAGGGAACTGATCCTGTTGTATTCTTTGAGAGCCAGAGAATTTACGATATCGGTGAAATGTTCCATACGGGAGGAGTCCCAGAAGGATATTATGAGATCCCGCTTGGCGAACCCGATATCAAGAGGCCGGGAGAAGATATTACCATTCTTTCTATCGGTGCAACCCTTTACCCTGTTATCAAAGTTGCAGAGATACTTAAGGAAAAATACAATGTCAGTGCTGAGGTTATAGATGCCAGATCACTGGTGCCTTTCAATTACGAACCTGTAATTGAGTCTGTCAGGAAGACCGGAAAAATCATTCTGGCAAGTGATGCTTCTGCCCGGGGATCATTCCTTAAAGAGATGGCCCAGACTATTACTGAGCTGGCATTCGATTATCTCGACGCGCCTCCGGTGGTTGTCGGTTCACGCAACTGGATCACCCCTGCCTATGAAATGGAGGAGTATTTCTTCCCGCAGCCGGACTGGATTATTGATGCAATTCATGAAAAAATAATGCCTCTGAGCGGGCACAGCATCAAGCATGATTTTTCAGCTTCAAAGACCATAGCGCTTAATAAGGAAGGGGTTTAGGTACACCGTCAGAGTGATCGCATCAGAAAATCTGTTCCGTGCTGTCTAAATTAATCTGAATTTGACTAAATTGCAGCTTACCTGAAAGCTACAGATCATGTTTAAAAGGCTTTTCCTGGTTTTATTGCTTTTCAGCTTCGCCATAGTAGCTAAAAATCAGTCGCGTGATCTGAATTTTTACATTAATGAGGGCGTTAAAAACAGCCCTCTGCTTAACGATTACAGGAACCAGAAAAATGCTGCCACTGCAGACAGTCTGCTTGCAAGGGCGGCTAAAAAGCCTTTTATCGAAGCCAGGTCGAATTTGCAGTATTCACCGGTACATGAGAATTACGGATATGATGAGGTCATTACCGACGGCGGTAATTACACAGCAGTAATGGCGGTGTCCCAAACCATCTTCAATAAGAAGGTACTGGATAACAAATACAGCTCTATAGACCTGCAGAAGAGGTCACTAGACTACTCTTCAGCCTATTCTGCTTCCGAGCTTATTAAAGTAATAACAGATCAGTATCTTACGGCATTTTCAGTTTACACGGACCTTCAGTTTAACAGGAAGCTCCTCAAGCTTTCCCTTGATGAAAACGAGATCGTCAGTCAATTTGTAAAGAACGGATTAGTCAGGCAATCTGATTATCTTTCCCTTCAGATTGAAACGCAGTCACAGGAGATTGCAGTAAACCAGCTCGAGGGTCAGTTCATTAAGGAACTGATGTATCTCACCAGGATTTGCGGTTTAGATGATACCACAAGGTATGCTCTCGAAGATCCAAACCTTGTCGTCAAAGGAAATCCTGATATTTCAAAGTCCCCCATGTATATGCAGTACAGGATCGACAGTATGAAAATCGAAAACGAGAGGGCAGCTGTCGATATCAGGTACAAACCGAAGATAAACTGGTTTGCAGACGCCGGATTTCTGACAAGCAATCCGTGGAATTTCTATCAGCATTTCGGTTACACTGCAGGCGTGAGCCTTAATGTGCCGGTGTATGACGGGCGGCAAAGGGTCATTGAAAAGCAGAAGCTTGATCTCACTGAAAACAGCCGCAGAATGTATGAAGAAAGCTACCGGAGGCAGTATTTCCAGCAAATTGAACAGCTTGGATCCGAGATGAAGACTCTGAACGAGACAGCTGCGGGACTGACCAGACAGCAGGAAACATCCCTCCTGCTTGTAAGATCACTCAGGGAGCAGCTGGAGTCAGGAATCATCAATATGACGGATTTTGTAATTGCAATTAAGAACTACAGAAACATCAACAGGAACATTATACTTGTCAACCATAGAAAGCAGCAGGTTATCAATGAACTGAACTTCCTGATGACCCAGTAAAAACAATCTTCTGACCCTTGCCCCTGCTCCTCCTTGTACTGCCAGCCCTGCTGCATATGATGTAGAGAAGATAAGGCAAGGAGCAATTATCGAAGATTTAACAAAAATGAAACAAATCATTGATATCTTTGCGGTGAAATTTTAAAAAATATGGAAAACGCAGTCGAAAATATCAGATCAAAATCTGGATTTATTATAGACATGGATGGAGTCATCTACCATGGTAACCTGTTGCTTCCCGGAGTAACAGAATTCCTTGCATGGCTTGAGAATTCAGGCAAGAAATATCTCTTCCTTACCAATTCACCTGAAAGAACTCCCAAAGAGTTGCATGAAAAGCTGGGCAGGCTCGGAATAAATGTAGGAGAAGATCATTTTTATACCAGTGCTCTTGCAACAGCCAGCTTCCTGGCAAACCAGAAGCCAAACGGAAGCGCTTACATTATAGGTGATGCAGGACTTATACACGCTATGTACAGCGCCGGGTTTACAGTAAATAATGTCAATCCTGATTATGTTGTTGTGGGCGACACGCACAGCTATAACTTCGAAAAAATAGAACTTGCTGTAAACCTTGTACTCAGGGGAGCAAAATTGATTGGAACCAATCCCGATGTAAGCGGACCGGTAGAGAACGGAATAACACCATCTACAAAAGCTTTGATTGCACCCATAGAGATTGCGACAGGCAAAAAAGCCTACTACGTCGGAAAGCCCAATCCCCTGATGATGCGTATTGCGTTGAAGAGGCTGGGTGTAAAAAGGGAAGATGCAATCGTGATAGGTGACAGGATGGATACCGATGTAATCTGCGGACTGGAATCAGAAATTGACACTCTTCTGGTTTTAAGCGGAATAAGTGACAGGAAGACAATTGATCAGTTCCCCTATCGCCCTCAATATATTCTTAACGGTGTTAAAGACCTTGTCAGCTGATGCTTCTGATGAATCCTGACGATAAATATAAAGAGGAGAGGAAAGCGGTAGCGCGGTTTATGAGGCGCCTTTACCGACAGGGCCTCACCTCAACATCAGGAGGAAATATAAGCCTTCGCGTTTCTGATGAGATCATTGTAATCACCCCTTCGGCAACAGATAAGGGGAGAATGAAATGGCAGGAGGTTGGAATGATGGATCTTTCCGGGAAGAATCTTACTCCTGAGCTTAAACCCTCCATTGAGTGTGAAATGCATCTTTCGATATTCAGAAAAAAGAAGGAAATAAGGGCAATTGTTCATGCTCATCCCGTTTGCGCTTCAGCATTCACTGCAATGCATGCCCGGATCAGGACTGATCTGACGGCGGAGGCCAGGGCCATCCTTGGCGATCCGGTTCTTGTTCCGTATGAATTGATGGGAACGGTTGACCTTGCTGCCCGTGCAGCTGAGTATGTGCAGAATTCAGATATCCTGCTTCTTGAAAACCATGGCATACTGACCACTGGCTCAACCCTTCTGCAGGCTTTCGACAAGATTGAAGTACTTGAGAATGCTGCCAGGATGACCATTATTGTTGAGATGACAAGGAAAGAAAGCCCGCTGACAAAAGAGAGAATTCAGATGATCGATAAACTTTTCAGATGATAAAAGGAGTATTGTTTGACATGGACGGTGTTCTTGTCGATTCTGAACCATATATCTGCAAAGCAGCTATAATGATGTTCGAAGAGCTCGGGATCAAAGCCTCACCCGAGGATTTTCATCCCTTTGTCGGGATGGGCGAAAACAGGTATCTGGGTGGTGTTGCTGAAAATCATGGAGTAAAAGTTGATATTGACAAGATCAAAGCTAGGACATACGAGATATATGCGGAGATTGTAAGGGGCCAGCTGTCGGCACTGCCCGGATCTCATAATTTTATAGCACAGTGCAGGCACAGGGGCTTCAGGCTTGCCCTGGCAACCAGCGCCGATACAGTGAAAATGCAGGTCAACCTCAGAGAGATAGGGCTGTCCCCTGAAACCTTCGACTCAATTGTCACAGGCCTCGACGTGGTGAATAAAAAACCTTTCCCCGATATTTATATTAAAGCGGCTGAGATGATAGGGCTGAAGCCTCAGGATTGTCTTGTTGTTGAAGACGCTGCAAGCGGGATAAAAGCGGGCAAGGCTGCCGGCTGCAAATGTCTCGGGGTTACATCTTCTTTTGATGCCCGGGTCCTTGCCGGAGCAGACTGGATCTGCTCATCCCTTGATGATGTTCCGCAGGAAGCAATTAACTGGTAAAATAAAGACAGAGTGATGAAGAATTTTCTTGAAGGCTTTCCTCCGTACGATAAAATCAAAAAAGAGCTGGAGGGGCACACTTTCCCTGATTTTCGTGAAACCAACGGACATATCCATACTCCTTTCTCCTTCAGCGCATTTTCCGATATGGATACAATTTTCAGCATGGCCCGGAATGAAAATATTGCCGTTCTCGGAATAAACGATTTCTATGTGACAGATGGTTACAACGCGTTTCATACCGGATGCCTGGCTAACAAAATTTTCCCGTTATTCAATATTGAATTCATTGGGCTCCTGAAAGAAGAACAGAGGAACGGAGTAAGGATAAATGATCCGAATAATCCGGGCAGGATATACTTCTCGGGTAAAGGCCTGGACTTTCCTTTTCACGCGGATTGGCTTCAAAGGAGGAAGCTCAAAAAGGTCGTTAAGGAAAGCCAGCTTCAGATAAAAGCTATGATTGGTAAGATGAACGATCTCATTAAGAAAGATCATCCGGAACTAACTCTTTCATATGATTCCATCAGAAAAAGATATGCCCGGGAGCTGGTACGCGAACGGCATCTTGCCAAGGCATTGAGGAACCTTGCTGCTGAGAGTTTTCAATCTCAGGATGACCAGCTTCAGTTTCTGGAAGCATTATATGGCGGCAAGAAATCAAAATCAGGCCTTTCAAACCCTGCTGCACTTGAAAATGAAATACGATCCAATCTTCTGAAAAGCGGTGGAGCAGCATTTGTGGAGGAAGATGAAAAATCCTTCCTCGAGCTGAAAAAAATCATCAGGTTAATTATTGCCGCCGGAGGCATACCCTGCTACCCGGTGCTGCTTGATGATCCGGCAGGAAAATTTACCGAATTTGAGAGTGACAGCGAGAAGCTTTATGATTCGCTGAAGAGGCTGGGAATTGAGTGCATTGAATTAATCCCGGGTAGGAATGACATAAATATACTCAGGAATTTTGTGGAGTTCTTTCACGAAAAAGGGTTTATCATAACTTTTGGTACTGAGCACAACACTCCGGAGATGGCACCGCTGACGGTTACAGCCAGAGGTTCAGTACCGCTGGGTGATAACTTAAAAAGGATTGCCTGGGAAGGAGTCTGCGTCATAGCTGCTCACCAGTATCTCAGGGCCGATGGCAGACAGGGATATGTCCTTCCTGACGGAAGCCATAGTAATGACCAGAGGGATGGGCTGGTGAATCTTGGACATATGGTCATTGAATATTTTTTAAATAAGGCCTGACATGAAAGCGGAAATAAAAGAACTGATTGAGATCTCAAGGTATTACGGAACGAATAAGGATTATGTGATTGCGGGAGGCGGCAATACTTCCTTCAAGGATGACGAGACTATCTGGATAAAGGCGAGCGGACAGTCACTTGCCGACATGACCGAAGAGGGTCTTGTTGCGCTCAGCAGACAAAAACTTCAGGTTATATCTGCAAATACCTATTCGGAAGATCCATCCTTACGTGAAGAACAGGTTAAGAACGATATGTTCCTTGGAATAATTGATCCTGGAAAAGGCAAGCGTCCATCAGTGGAAACCTCTCTTCATGAGGTGATCAGGTATAAATATGTTGTGCACCTCCATCCAACAATGGCTAATGGCCTTCTCTGCAGCCGGGGTGCAAAGAGCCTGACCCAGAAATTATTCGGCGACAGCGTACTCTTTGTACCTTATACGGATCCGGGTTATATCCTCTTTAAAAAGCTCGAGTCGGAGATCATTACATTCAGGCATAAGTTTAGTCATGACCCTCATGTTATTTTCCTTGAGAATCATGGCGTCTTTGTGGGAGCAGATACAACCGCAGAGATAAAGCGCATTTATACTGATATTATCGAAAAAATCCAGGAGCAGGTTTCGCCTATTTCAGATCTTACTCCCCTCCCTTACAATCCGCTGCTTAACAAGGCATTACCTGCAATAAGACTTCTGCTCTCCGGTGACAACCCTGGCGTAATCAGGTTCAGGAATAATACGCTGATAGCAAAGTTCTACCAGAACCAGAATGAGTTTCATAAGATCTCTCTTCCACTCACGCCTGACATAATAGTATATTGCAAGACCAGGTATCTTTATATTGAGCACGCCACCACCGCGGAAAAGATTCTCGATTCCTTCAGATACCAGCTCCCGCATTTTGTCAGTGAGTATGGATATTTGCCCAAAGTACTTGTAATAAAAGATCTGGGGATATTTGCAATTGCAGAAAGTCCTGCCTTAGCAGAGGCCTGCCTCGATGTTTATGAAGATCTTATAAAGATCAGTTACTACGCCCTGCAGAATGGAGGTATCAAATTCCTGACACCGGAACAGGTGGCATTCATCGATCAGTGGGAGGTTGAGAACTACAGGAGAAAAATATCGCAGGCCGGCAGTACGGAAAACAGGCTGAACAATAAAATCGCCATCGTAACCGGAGGAGCCCAGGGATTTGGGGCAGGAATAGCAGAATCGCTTCATGCGCTCAATATTAACGTTGTAGTCGCAGACGTCAATGAAGAGGCAGGTGCATCCTTTGTTGCCAGGCTTAATTCTGGCAAGAGATCAAACAGGGCTGTCTTTATTAAAGCTGATGTTTCTGATGCCGATTCTGTCAGGGAGATGGTGATTTCTACGGTCAGAGAGTTCGGAGGCCTCGATATAATGGTTAGCAATGCAGGAGTCCTGAGAGCAGGAGGCCTCGATGAGATGGATCCGGATGTATTCTCCAAAACCACGGAGATAAACTATAACGGATATTTTCTTTGCGCCAAATATGCTTCTGAGGTAATGAAGCTTCAGAACCAGGAAAAGCCAGAATATTTCTCCGATATTATCCAGATTAATTCCAAATCAGGCTTACGTGGCAGCAACAGGAACTTTGCATATGCCGGAGCTAAATTCGGTGGTATCGGCCTGACACAGTCATTTGCAATGGAGCTAGCACCATACAGGATAAAAGTGAATTCAATTTGCCCGGGTAACTTTTATGAAGGTCCGCTCTGGTCCGATCCGCATAACGGTTTGTTTGTTCAGTATCTCAAAGCCGGGAAGGTGCCAGGAGCGAAGACCATCGATGACGTAAGAAAGTTTTATGAAGACCAGGTGCCCATGAAGAGAGGCTGCAAGCTTGAAGATGTGATGAAGGCTCTTTTATACATAATTGACCAGGAGTACGAAACAGGTCAGGCTGTACCGGTTACCGGCGGGC
>Ga0208980_10001281_pt1 | contig 15156 bp, 13 predicted proteins | sample WetSurMetagenome_3_FD_187993 | JGI IMG/M metagenome (GOLD analysis project Ga0208980, IMG submission 187993) | Wetland microbial communities from Twitchell Island in the Sacramento Delta, sample from surface sediment Aug2011 Site A1 Bulk (version 2) | ecosystem: Environmental > Aquatic > Marine... | reverse complement strand
ATAGAATTTATTGCTGCGCAGATTAGAGGGCATGAAATAAATGAGGGCTTTCTTGTCACAGGGTTGCTTATTCCCCTTATTATGCCCATTGAAATTCCGTTATGGATGCTGGCCATTGCGACTGCATTCTCCGTTATAATTGGAAAGGAGGTGTTTGGAGGAACAGGGATGAATGTATTTAACCCTGCCCTTGTAGCACGCGCTTTCCTCTTTTTCAGCTATCCGGGCTGGATGACAGGAGACCAGGTATGGATAGCAAGCCTGGCAAAGGGGCAGCATATTGTTGACGGATTTTCCGGAGCAACACCACTGGCCCTTTGTGCAGCAGGTGAGACAACAAAAATACCATCATTTATGCAGATGTTTATCGGGACTATACCTGGATCCGTCGGAGAGACATCAACTCTTGCAATACTGGTGGGAGCAGCCATACTGATTGCTACTGGCATCGGCAGCTGGAAGATAATTGTCAGTGTGTTTGCAGGAGGACTCGGAATGGGATTGCTTTTTAATGCTTTTCCTGTAAATGCATATATGGCCGTGCCTGCATATTTTCACTTCGTCATGGGTGGTTTTGCCTTCGGGGCAGTTTTTATGGCTACTGATCCGGTATCAGGCGCCCAGACAGAAAGGGGGAAGTGGATTTACGGATTTCTTATAGGAGTTTTGTCTATTCTTATAAGAGTAATAAACCCGGCATATCCGGAGGGTGTGATGCTTGCAATACTGCTGATGAATGTCTTTGCCCCTCTGATTGACTATTTTGTTATCCAGTCCAGCATAAAAAGGAGAATGAAGCGTGCCAGGATCACAACAAATAATATTGCAAAATGAAAGAGTTCAGTAACAGGTATATATTCATTTTTTCAGCGGTGATGGTAATCGTTGTGGCAACTCTTCTTTCACTGGCGGCAACACTTCTCCAGCCGCGCCAGCAGAAGAACCTTGAAATAGCGAAGAAAAAAAGCATGCTGGAATCAATAGGTATTCCTTCAACTCATGAGACCACGGAGAGCCTATACAGCAAGTATATAAAGGAAAGCTTTGTCCTTAACTCGAAAGGAGAGGTAGTGCCAGGTGTTGAAGCTTTTACTGTTGATCTTAATATTGAGCAGAAAAAGCCTCTTGAACAGCAAAATCTTCCTGTCTTCAATGCAACACCCGACAATGGTGAAAAGGTAATTATTCTTCCCCTTGAAGGTAAAGGATTATGGGGGCCAATCTATGGTTATGTGTCACTTAAGTCCGATATGAACACCATTTATGGGGTTACCTTTGATCATAAGGGAGAAACACCCGGGCTGGGAGCTGAAATTAATACTCCGGATTTCGAAAGCATGTTCCCGGGGAAAAAGATCTACGAGGACGGGAAATTTGTTTCTGTAGGAGTTATCAAGGGGGGAGCAAAAAAAGATGATCCTCATAGTGTTGATGCGATTTCGGGAGGTACCATCACTAGCAAGGGCCTCGAGAAAATGTTAAAGGACTGTTTGGTCAAGTACAATGATTACCTTTTAAAAAACAGAAACTGAGATATGAGCAACATTGAAAGGGAGCCGATGTTTTCGGCAAAGAATATAAAGCTGTTCACCGCACCGCTCAGCAGGGACAACCCAATTACCGTGCAGGTACTTGGAATATGTTCAGCTCTGGCTGTAACGGTTAAGTTAAAGCCTGCAATAGTGATGGCATTATCGGTCACGATTGTTGTGGCAGTTTCAAACGTGGTTATTGCCGCCATGAGGAAATATATTACGGACAGGATCAGGATTATAGTACAGCTGGTAGTTATTGCAACCATGGTTATCCTGGTAGACCAGGTGCTTAAGGCATATGCCTTTGACGTAAGTAAACAGCTGTCGGTATTTGTAGGACTCATAATCACCAACTGTATCCTGATGGGACGCCTCGAGGCATTTGCCATGGCTAATAAACCATGGCCGTCATTCATTGACGGGTTGGGCAACGGAGCCGGTTATGGAATTATACTTGTTGTTGTTGCCTTTTTCAGGGAGCTGCTTGGATCAGGTACCCTCTTTGGTTACCCTGTGATGGAAAAGCTGGGCCTATATTCAACAGGTTATAAAAATAATGGAATGATGATACTTCCACCAATGGCACTTATCGTAGTCGGACTGATTATCTGGTTTCAGAGAAGCAGGGACAAGAGTCTAATCGAGAAAAAATAGGGAAATAAGTTATGCAGCATCTGTTAAATATATTCGTTAAGTCAATCTTTATTGACAATATGGTCTTTGCATACTTCCTGGGGATGTGTTCATACCTTGCTGTGTCGAAGACTGTAAAAACATCTGTCGGACTGGGAGTTGCAGTGGTATTTGTACTTCTGATAACCATCCCGGTGAACTTTCTTGTCGAGCATTATGTACTTAAAAAAGGTGCTCTTGCATGGCTTGGCAAAGGTTTTGCCGATGTTGATCTCAGCTTTCTTACATTCATGGTTTTTATAGCTGTTATTGCTGCCATTGTTCAGCTTGTTGAAATGATCATTGAGAAATTCAGTCCTTCACTCTATAATTCCCTTGGGATTTTTCTTCCCTTGATTGCGGTAAACTGTGCTATTCTTGGCGCAGCCCTCTTTATGCAGGACAGAGAGTATCAGACCGTTACTGAAGCTACTGTTTTTGGAGTTGGCTCAGGCATAGGATGGATGCTTGCCATTGTATCCATAGCGGCTATCAGGGAGAAGCTAAGGTACAGCAACGTGCCTGATCCCCTGAAGGGTCTAGGAATAACATTTATCCTTACCGGTCTGATGGCAATTGCTTTTATGGGATTCATGGGAATTAAACTCTAACAGAAACAGAATAATTATGATTTTAGTTATTACTACGGGTGGCACAATTTTATACAGTGTAACTGTCTTTATGCTTGTCATTGTATCCTTGGTAGGTATCCTGCTGTACGCCAGGGATAAGCTTGCCCCGAAAGGACAGGTAAACCTGAAAATAAACGATCTTGAGCTTGCTGTATCACCCGGCTCGAACCTATTGTCAACACTGTCAGGGAATGGTATATTCCTGCCTTCCGCCTGCGGGGGAGGCGGCACGTGTGGTATGTGCAAATGCCAGATTACCGAGGGAGGAGGAACTATCCTGCCAACTGAGACTGGTTTTTTTACCAGGAAAGAACAGCATAACCACTGGCGCCTTGGATGCCAGGTTAAGATAAGGGAAAGCCTGACAATTAAGGTGCCTGAAGCCGTCATGGGCATTAAAAAGTGGGAATGTGAAGTGATATCCAACAGGAATGTGGCTACATTTATTAAGGAATTTGTTGTAAGGCTGCCTGATGGTGAGGCTCTTGATTTTCTTCCCGGAGGCTATGTGCAGATCGACGTCCCTAAATACGAAGCAAGCTTCAGGGATTTCCTGATTGAAGAGCAATTCAAGGGTGACTGGGATAAGTACGGTATGTGGAATTTCAAAATCTCCAATAAGGAAGAGACCTTCAGAGCTTATTCGATGGCGAATTATCCTGCTGAAAAAAATCTTATCAAGCTAAATATCAGGATTGCAACACCACCCTGGGATAACGATAAAAAACGATATTCAAACGTTCCTCCCGGCCTTTGTTCAACTTATATCTTTTCCAGGAAACCCGGGGATAAAGTGGTTATGTCAGGACCATACGGAGAATTTCATATCAAGGATACAGAAAACGAGATGATCTATATCGGCGGTGGTGCGGGAATGGCACCGCTCAGATCTCACATTTTTCATCTTTTCAATACACTTAAAACTGCTCGTAAAGTCTCGTACTGGTACGGAGCCAGATCATTGAGAGAAGTATTCTATGAGGATGAATTCAGGGCAATAGAAAAGAAATTTCCGAATTTTACTTTTAATCTGGCTTTGTCAGAACCACTGCCTGAAGATAACTGGACCGGCTATACAGGTTTTATTCACAAGGTACTGCTGGATAATTACCTTTGCCAGCACGATACTCCCGAAGATATCGAATACTATTTCTGCGGGCCACCCCAGATGAACAGCGCTGTCATTAATACACTGGATATGATGGGTGTACCTAAAGAAAACATTGCATTTGATGATTTCGGAATCTGAAAGCACCCGCCCTGGATGGGTAAGGGCTGTCTAGCCGTCAGCCATTTTAAGGACCGGTCACTTCATAAACTCTTCCTTGCTTTTATTCATCTGAATTATTAACTAATATTGTATCGGGTTTCACTGGTTTAAATATTCTTCAGATATGGTTAATAAAATTTCGACGCTGCTTTTTATTATTATTGCGTTCCTTACTTCCTGCAATGGCAGGAAACCTCTTCTTGAAAATTTTACAGGAATCACGCAGGGTACCACCTATAGCATTGTCTACGATAACAGCAAAAATATTAATCCCATTGATCTAAAGGCACAAGTAGAAGCGATTCTCCACAGGTTTGACATGTCAATGTCGATATATATTGATTCTTCAATCATTTCAAGAATCAACCGCAATGAAGATGCAGCGCCTGATTCTTTTTTCGTGGATGTCTTTAATAAATCGGTTCTTGTCTCGCAGATGACGGAAGGAGCATTTGATATAACTGTTGGTCCTCTTGTACGGGCATGGGGATTCGGACCCGAAGATCAGAAAAATTTCACTGAAGAGAAGCGCGACAGCCTGCTCAGACTTGTCGGTATGGACAAGGTTTCACTTGTTAACGGGAGAATTGTTAAGGCCCTTCCCGGGGTGACCTTGGATGTAAATGCAATAGCACAAGGCTATTCAGTGGATGTTGTTTGCCGTTACTTTAAAAGCCTTGGACTATCTGATTTCCTTGTTGAGATAGGTGGTGAAGTAATGGCTGTGGGCTCCAAGGGGGGAACGCCCTGGAAGATAGGCATCGACAGGCCTGAGGATAATAATATTATCCCCGGGCAATCACTTGAGGCAATTCTCAAGGTAACCGACAAGGCTGTGTCCACATCGGGGAATTACAGGAAATTCTATGTGGATAACGGAATAAAATATTCTCATGAAATAGACCCTAAAACAGGTTATCCGGCAAAAAACAGGCTTCTTAGCGCCACCATAGTGGCTGATAACTGCACCTTGGCCGACGGTATTGCAACGGCCTGCATGGTGATGGGCACGGAAAGGGCCATAGCATTTATAAGATCACATCATGAGCTGAGCGCTTTTTTTGTATCTTCGGATGACAAGGGTAATTATGAGACATGGACGTCTGACGACCTTAAGAAAAAACTCACATTGGAGAAATAACATTCATAAACGGCTTCCGTTGCAAGAGGCGCACCCGGGGAAGCCATCGGTGGAATTACATCCGGTATCAGTATGCTGAGCGCAGCTGATACCTCTCTTTTTCATCTGAGGATTCCTGCTGATATGCGTTTCGGGAAACATGCCATTCGATTTAAGTAACATCCTTATCCCGAAACCAGCAATGGCAATTGCAAGGAATATTGAACTTAATATTAACAGCTTTAAAAACATTTCAGTCTCGGGTAATATTTCGTAACTTTACATATATCATGCCGCTTACCGCATCAATGGAGAATAGTTGCCTTCAAAGATAGCAATCAATTATCCTGCGATGTGTAAACAACCATTAATTTATTTTGTTTAGTTCTCTGTTGAGTTACATATACCCACATATCCTCTTTAAAATGAAAGATAAATCCAAACCGAACGACTTAAAAATTTCCAGGGAAGAGATTCTGGCCGATTTCAGGCTTGCCAACCTGAGCCGGAACCTGAGCATCATCGGACGCCGGGAGGTACTCTCCGGGAAAGCAAAATTTGGTATTTTCGGTGACGGGAAGGAGATTATCCAGCTTGCACTGGCAAAGCAGTTCAAGGATGGCGACTGGCGGTCGGGTTACTACAGGGACCAGACCTGGATGATGGCCATGGGACTTTATGATTCACTTGAATTCTTCCATCAGCTTTACGGAAATACTGACAGGGAGATCAACCCCGGCAACTCGGGAAGAGTCTTCAATAATCATTTTTCAGTGCCTAATATTAACCCCGACGGATCATGGCGCGACCTTACAAAACAGAAGAACTCATCGGCCGATATTTCACCTACCGCAGGGCAGATGCCCAGGCTTCTTGGTCTTGCTTATGCATCAAAGCTTTTCAGGCAGAATAAGGATCTTCATCAGTTCACAACACTGACAAGAAAAGGGAACGAAGTGGCCTTCGGGTCAATTGGCGATGCAAGTACCTCGGAAGGACACTTCTGGGAGACAATTAATGCAGCCGGTGTGCTTCAGGTTCCGATGGCAGTTACAGTCTATGATGATGGATATGGCATCTCAGTACCGAAAAAATACCAGACTACAAAAGAAAGCATTTCTGATATCCTGAGAGGATTTGAAAGTGAGGAAGGCAAGCCTGGAATAAGGATCTTTAAAGGGAAAGGGTGGGACTACCCGGGACTGATAAAACTTTTTGAGAAGGGGATTGATATCTGCAGAAAGGAACATGTTCCGGTACTGTTCCACATTGAAGAGGTCACACAGAACCAGGGTCATTCGACCTCAGGCTCACATGAAAGATATAAAAGTGATGAACGGCTTAAATGGGAGCTGGAGTGGGATCCGATAAAAAAAATGAGAGAATGGATGATCGGGAGCTCTGTTGCAACTGCTGAAGAACTCGACAAAATTGCTGCCGAAGCTGAGGAAGAGGCAAAGAACGCAAGGAAAAAAGGATGGGACATGTTCCAGAATCCTATTAAAGTTGAGCGGGATGCCCTTGTCAGAATTATATCTGAACGTTCGTGCAGGTGTTCGGATGATCCAAAAGAGGAATCAGTTGAGAATTATACGGAAGATCTTAAAAGGGTAGCTGCACCAATCAGGAAGGATAACTTTGTTACTGCACGGAAAATACTCAGGAATATCTGTGCTGACTGCATGAAATCTGACAGTCTGAAGGATGAGCTCCAGGGATGGCTGAAGCGCAACTATGAAGACGCTCATAACAGCTATGACACCTTTCTTTATAATGAAACACCCACTTCTGTGCTGAATGTAAAACCTGTTGCTCCGGTTTATTCGCCGGATGCACAGGAGGTTCCTGGACGCCAGATTTTGAGGGACAACTATGACAGGCTTTTTACAAAATTTCCCCTGCTGGTTACTTTCGGTGAAGATACCGGGCGCATTGGAGGAGTGAACCAGTCTCTTGAAGGTCTGCAGAAGAAATTCGGTGAATTGCGCATAACAGATACAGGGATTCGTGAGGCAACAATCCTTGGCCAGGGAATAGGCCTGGCTCTCAGGGGAATGCGACCTATTGCGGAAATTCAATATCTCGATTACCTTATGTATGCCCTTCAGCTGCTCAGCGACGATCTGGCTACAACACATTACCGGACAGCAGGCGGCATGGTTGCTCCGCTTATTATAAGCACAAGAGGTCACCGTCTCGAAGGTATATGGCATTCCGGATCACCAATGAGCATGCTTATTAATTCTGTCAGGGGTGTATATGTCTGTTCACCGCGAGATATGACAAGAGCAGCAGGCTTCTATAATACCCTCCTTGAAGGGAATGATCCCGCAATAGTCATCGAACCGCTTAATGGATACAGGCTGAAGGAAAGACTGCCCGATAATCTTGGTGAATTCCGCCTCCAGCTTGGCATACCTGAAATTATGAACAATGGTTCTGATCTCACTATAGTGACTTATGGATCAACGGTCAGGGTTGCGGGGGAGGCTGTAAAACAGCTTGAAAAGCACGATATCTCAGTAGAACTGATCGATGTTCAGACGCTTGTTCCTTTCGACATTAACAGGATTATTCTTGAATCAATTAAAAAGACGAACAGGATCCTCTTCCTCGATGAGGATGTGCCTGGTGGGACAACTGCCTATATGATGCAGGAGGTGCTTGAGAAACAGGGTGCGTGGAATTTCCTTGACAGTCCGCCCAGAACTCTCACAGGCAAAGAGCATCGTCCGGCTTACACTACCGACGGCGACTACTTTTCAAAGCCATCGGCCGAGGATATCTTCGACGCAGTTTATTCAATCATGAAGGAAGCTGTTCCGGAGAAGTATTGAAAGCTTAACCCCCCATCCCCCCTGAAGGGGGGCTTTTGGTACAGATGGATTTAGAACCCCCTTTAGGGGGCAGGGGGTAAAAAGTCTGTGAGATAAAAGAAACTATTTTGTTTCCTGGCTGTCAGTAACTCCAATAATTTTCAATAACTCCAGAGCTGTTTCTCTCGGTCCGCTGCTCTCATAACCGGGTATGCCGAGCCTCGTTCTCATCTGGCCCACAAACACATCTTTTTTGAAGAATGCGGCAAAGAATTTTGTAGCAATATCTTCATGTATGCATCTGTACTCCGGTGGTCCGAAGATATTCGCAAAATATGAGTGAACAAGTCCGCTGGATGTGGTTGTGCCTTTGCTCATGACTGCACCTTCCCTGAAAATATCGAGTGCCCACTCTGCAGAATTGAATCTTTCGATGGCAGGATGCTCACTGTCAATCTCCTCATAGTTATTGGCATACAGTATATAGTCTATCTTATGCCCCTGGATAACGGTTTTAAAGCTTGTAACCGGAAAAACGATGCGTGCATTGACCTGGCTGGGGTTGAAAATGATCGATCTGTCGAGATGCCCGAATGCATATCCCGGTTGAAGATCGTCGAGCCGGAGGAAAGCTCCGATCTCGGTTCCGTAGCCGATTGCATTGCCTTCAGCATCCAGTTCTATCGAGCCCATATCGTCAGCAATGATTGTAAGTTCCCTGATGTGCTTTTCACCCAGCACACGGAATGCCTCCAGGGTCTCCGATTTCCCGGCTCCTGTATCCCCCATCATGAGAAGTGTTGCCTCCTTGTCTCCCTGGAGCATGATTTTTACCATCGCTCCGTGGAATGGCATATTGCCCATCTTCATAATAATGGAATTATGCAACGTTAGGACCATCTTCTTCAGATATCCGAAATACCCGAATTCAGGTCTGTTGGGAACGGCTCCCACAAATACCTCATTCTCCGGGTCTTCATAGAATATTGTTGGATATTTGGCAATGCCGTCGATTGCATTTCCTGGCACACCGTAAAGAAACAGAGCGTCCGGTTTTCTTTCCAAATCCTTGTCATCGGCCAGCTGAAAAAGGTTACACATGGAAAAGCCCAGCTCAAAAAACTCCAGGTGAAAATAGACCATGATCAGCAGCTTGCCAACTTTTGCCGGATAACAGATCCACTCGCCTGATTTGAGATCAACGAGATCAATGGGATTCTTCTCAACTCTTTTGAACTGCCCTGTTCTCTTGTTCATTGGCTGCTGAATAACCAGAGGCGGATAGATGAGCATCTGCCTGATAACAGGTATGCTTTTCAGCTTATTATATCTATCGCCCCTGTATGCGATATCTTTTGGTAGTGAAATAACAGCAATTTCGCCGCCTGCAGGAACCTGCCTGTAAACATTCGGATGACTTCCGGAGATGTTCTCCTGGATATGCCTGTATACGGTTCTGACAAGATGAGTCAGCTGTTCAATGGTCTCATTGAATGTGCGGTATGGTCTTTTATCGAGCCTGTCACCCTCTGAATCGTTTATAATGAAACGGTCAAAATGCCGCCAGTAGTCATAAAGATATTCGACAAAATTCCCGAGTCTGTCGGGGTCTTTCAGGAATACGGTTGACTTCTTACTTATGTGAGGCACAACATTGCTTTCATACTTAACCAGGAGGGTTAGCGTCTTCACGAGCTCATCAACAGCTTCTTTACTTGTTTCGCTGTTAACAAATATTCCAAGCATGGGAGAGTTTTTTGACCTGAGGTTTGCAATGCAATGATCCAGTACTGAGCGGAATTTATCGCTTGCAAGTAATTCCTCCTGTGTTTCGCACATCCTTTCACGGATATTCAGCACTGCCTTGTTCCCAATTATACGTAAAGTACTCCTTTGCATAATATTAAATATAAATCGGGGCAAAAATATGACAATATTTAATTGAAGTTTAGCTTTTACTTAATTATTTTTGTAGTATCTTGTAATTGCTATAGTTATTTCTGATTATGCAACAGGAAATTGATTTGTTTGCGATATTACCAGAAGACAAGATACCTGAAAAGGGCAAAATTCTCATATCTGAACCTTTTCTCCCGGATTCTTTTTTTAACAGGAGCATAGTTTATCTCACAGATCATTCACCGCAGGGATCAGTTGGCTTTATACTTAATAAAAAGCTCGATCTGAATATTGCATCTGCTGTTGCCGGCTTTGAAGGGTGGAATGAAGATCTCAACATGGGAGGGCCAGTTGCACCTGACACTCTGCATTATCTTCATAGTCTCGGTGAAATAATTCCTAAAAGTGTTCTTGTTGAAGATAATATATGGTGGGGCGGTGATATTGAAGCTATACGCGAACTTATTTCAGCCGGTAAAATAGACCATTCCCAGATAAGGTTTTTCCTCGGCTATTCCGGCTGGTCAGCCGGACAGCTCGAACGGGAGCTCAAGGAAAATTCCTGGATCATTGCCAGGGTAAAATCGGAGATAATTATGAACAACCGCGGAGATGATACATGGAAACGAATCCTGAGGAGCTTCAAGAACAAATACAGGATCTGGGCCGATTTTCCGGATTCACCGGAGATGAATTAGAAAGTAGAACGAACTCACTCCCTTTAATCCCCCTCTCTACTTCGTAAAGAGGGGGAATATTTTATATATGCAATATCCTGTATACCAGCTCCCTTAACAACTCCCCCGGCTCGGTACCTGCATCTCCGAAACCCTTTGATCTCATATCGTAGGTCCGTAGAAGACTTATTATCTGAACGGTTTTTGCAACGTTGTATTTAACGGCAGCACTCTCATAATCTTTGACAAAGAATGGATTAACCTTCAATGCAGCGGCCACATTGTTCTTCGATTTGTCTGTCAGGTAATGGTACTGCAGCAGCTTGCTGAAGAATCCAAACAGGGAAGCAACAGTAAGGGTCATCGGGTTATCTTTCGGGTTGTCGGCGAAATAGCGGACAATCATATTGGATTTCATGATATTTTTTTCCCCGATTGACTTCTGCAGTTCAAAATTGTTATAATCCTTGCTTATGCCGATATTCTTCTCAATGAGTTCAGTTGTTATTACAGGCTTGCCTGCAGGAAGTGTAATGATAAGCTTGTCAAGCTCATTTGCAATCTTATGAAGATCAGTCCCGAGGTATTCTGTCAGCATGGCGCTTGCGCTGGGATCCGTTTTGATCCCTTTTTTCATAAGGTACCTGTCAATCCATCCGGGAATCTGATAATCGCGGAGCCTTGGTGATTCAAAATATACAGCATGGCTCTCCAGAGTTTTGAAGAGTTTGGTCCTTTTGTCAAGTGTCTTGTATTTGTAGCTGAATACCAGGATGGTGGAGGCAAGCGGCTTCTCCAGGTATATAGCCAGGTCTTCGATCCTTTTGAGCGACTGGGCTTCCTTTATTATAACAACCTGGTGACTGGCCATCATAGGAAACCTCCTTGCGACATCTATTATGGAGGCAATATTTGTATCATCGGCATAAAGGACTATCTGGTTGAATGACTTCTCGGCTTCTGGAAGAACCTTGTCCTCAATGTAATCTGTTATAAGGTCAATATAATAAGGCTCCTCACCGGCAAGGAAGTAAACAGGCCTGAATATTCTGTTCTTCAGATCGGACATTATCTCCTCAAAAGTAGCCGCCATAATCAGAATTTAAGATGTTTCACTGAGACGCCATTATCTTTAATTTCCCTGAGTGCATCTATGCCTATTTTAAGATGTGTCTCAACAAAATCCTTTGTCACTTTTGAATCAGTTGCTTCGGTCTTGATACCTGTCGATATCATGGGCTGATCTGAGACCAGCAACAGAGCGCCGGTAGGGATCTCGTTGGCAAAGCCGACCGTAAAGATAGTCGCTGTCTCCATATCTATCGCCATCGCCCTTGTCTTGACGAGATATTTCTTGAATCTGTCGTCGTACTCCCAAACCCTCCTGTTGGTGGTGTAGACAGTCCCAGTCCAGTATTCCTTGTTATACCTTGTTATTGTGGCTGATATTGCACTCTGAAGCTTGAAGGCAGGAAGAGCGGGAACCTCATTCGGCAGATAGTCGTTTGACGTACCGTCGCTTCTGATTGCTGCAATGGGAAGTATAAGATCGCCCAGGGTGTTTTTCTTTTTAAGCCCGCCGCATTTGCCAAGGAACAGAACTGCATTGGGATTGACTGCACTGAGCAGATCCATTATTGTAGCTGCATTAGGACTGCCCATCCCGAAATTTATTATTGTTATACCGTCAGCCGTGGCATTGGGCATGTTTTTATCCTTTCCTTCGACAGCCACGTTATTCCATTTGGCAAACAGCTCAACGTAGTAGGAGTAATTGGTAAGCAGGAAATATTTCCCGAAAGTTTCAATTGGTTTGCCTGTATAGCGGGGAAGCCAGTTATTAACAATTTCCTCTTTTGTCTTCATATCTTCATTTTGGATATTTTTTATCTCAATATATTTGCAACATACATAATAAAATCCTTTGTGAGCCTTTGATTTTACTTTGTGTTCCTCCGTGTTTAATCCTTTTTTTAAACACAAAGGACACTAAGGAGAGCGCTAAGGACCACGAAGGTCAAAAGTACAAAACTAAGTTGAAACAGTTAAACCTGCCGGAGTATTCATTTACAATACGGGGGAAAGAGGGTGAAGAGATGATCCTCGATCTTTTGAGGAGAAGGTTTGTCAGGTGCTCTCCGGAGGAGTGGGTCCGCCAGAATTTTATCCGCTACCTTAATGACCGTGGCAAATATCCGCTGGGCCTTATGGGCGTGGAAATGGAATTCGGGCATAACAAGCTGAAGAAAAGGACCGATATCCTTATCCATGACCGTCTCGGAAAGCCGGTAATGATAGTTGAATGCAAAGCTCCTGAAGTCCTTCTTACAGATGAAGTCTTCGAACAGATTGCCACGTATAATCTCAAATTCAGGGTTCCTTACCTTGTTGTAACCAACGGTTTGCGCCATTTTGCCTGCAAATTCAGTGATGATTTTAAGGCCTGGGATTACCTGCTCGTTATTCCTCTTTATGAAGAGTTAATTGCCTGAAGATCCTGTACAGAGATGATTGACGTTACATGCGCAATAATAAGGAATGAAGAGGATGAAGTCCTGATTGTCCAGAGGGGAGAAGAATCTGATCATCCTCTTAAATGGGAGTTCCCCGGAGGGAAGGTATCTGCCGGAGAAACACCCGAGGAGTGCATCCTCCGCGAAATAAAAGAGGAGCTCTCAATGGACATCGTTATAGTTGCAAAGCTGCCTGAGGTGGAGCACGATTATGGTTTCAGGCAGATCAGGCTCATCCCGTTTATCTGTGATACCCTCGAGGAGCTTCCGTTCCTGACCGAACATGTTGCTCACAGATGGATGCAGCCACATGAGCTGTCATCAGTTGATTTTTCAGAAGCCGACATAGATGTGGCAAGGCATTATCTGGAACATGCGGTTTGTGCAAACAGGCTGACGGGCTCCGATGAAGGCAAAAAGGAACCGGTGCTTTCTGATGATGAGGAACTCCAGTCTATGATCAACAGGATGATGAGCATGAAGGAGGCTGAATGGGTGGCAGTCTCTGCCATTGAAAATCCTGCGATTTTCACAAGGCTTCTCGGATATTCGTTTTCAGATGACGCGAGGCTGGCCTTCCATGCTTCCTGGACTCTCACAAAAGTCTGTGACAGGTACCCTGAGATTATCTTGCCCTATCTGAACGATATAGTTGAAAAGCTGCCAAAGCTGGATAACGAGAGTGCGCTGCGATCAATGCTAAGGATCATATCCCTGTCTGATATTGAGAGGATAAGCGATAAAAACCAGGGAATTCTTGCCGACCTTTGCTTTACCCTGCTCAGGTCAGGATTTTCAGCAATAGCGGTTAAGGCCTATTCGATGGAAATCCTGTATAAGCTTGTACTGAAATACCCTGCGCTGAGAAATGAGCTTTCTGTCTCGATCAATATGCTTCAGGCTGAAGGATCGGCCGGTATACTCTCAAGGGGAAGGCAGATCCTTAAGAAATTGGCAGGTCTTTGAATTTTAAGAACTTCAACCCTCTTCAACCCTCTTCAACTATTCAACAATTCTTCCTACTTTTGCAATTCATTTTTAAAGACACAGATGAAAATTGTTGATGCAAAAGGTCAGCTCTGTCCTGCCCCTCTGGTTATGGCAAAGCGGGCCCTTAAGGAGAGCCATGATGGTGATTCGTTCCAACTGCTGATTGATAATCTTACCTCATACAATAATGTCAGCAGATTCCTGAAAGATAATAATACCGGCTTTCAGACGGCGCAGGCAGAAGGTGTCTGGACACTTACAATAACAAAGAGTACCTCTAAGCTGACGCATCCAAACGTTAATGAATACTGCAGGGAAGAAGTGGCTCATTTTCATAAGGGCAATTTTGTGATAGTTATTTCTTCGGATAAAATGGGTGAAGGCGATGATGATCTGGGACATCTCCTGATGTCCAATTTTATAAAAGCCGTCAAGGATCTTGACAAGCTCCCGCGGAAAATGCTTTTTTATAACAAGGGAGTTACGCTTGTTACAAAAAGTTCACCACTTATTGATCATCTCCTCGATCTTGAGAAAATGGGAGTTGAGCTTCTGCTTTGCGCCACCTGCGTAAATCATTACGGATTGGCCGATACAGTAGGTGCAGGTACCCTGAGCAATATGTACACAATTGCAGAGGTGATGGCATCAGCCGGAAATATTGTACGTCCTTGACCGCAGATCATATATGAAAGTTGACCTTCTTCAGATGGTTGAATATGGCGGATGCTCCTCCAAGATCTCGCCTAAGCAGCTGGAAGAGATCCTGAAGTTTCTTCCTTTGCCACAGGATCCTGATATCCTTGTTGATATTGATACTCAAGACGATGCAGGTGTATACAGGGTCAATGACGACCTTGCGCTGGTCTTCACCACTGATTTCTTCCCACCGGTTTGCAGCGATCCCTTTGAATTCGGGCAGATAGCCGCTGCTAACTCGATAAGTGATGTTTATGCAATGGGAGGTGAGCCTGTTCTCGCCCTCAACATAATGATGTTCCCTGCCGCAAAGCTGCCGATGGAAGCTTATGC
>Ga0208980_10001280_pt1 | contig 15156 bp, 10 predicted proteins | sample WetSurMetagenome_3_FD_187993 | JGI IMG/M metagenome (GOLD analysis project Ga0208980, IMG submission 187993) | Wetland microbial communities from Twitchell Island in the Sacramento Delta, sample from surface sediment Aug2011 Site A1 Bulk (version 2) | ecosystem: Environmental > Aquatic > Marine... | reverse complement strand
AGCGAATCAAAAAAATCTGTTCCGGATTGATGAACAATTCAGAAGAGATGGAACTGCGAATGAAAAAGGAACTGGATTAGGATTAATTCTCTGTAAGGAGTTTATAGAAAAGAACAATGGGGTTTTATGGGTTGAGAGTGAGGAAGGTAAAGGAAGCAGGTTTTCTTTTACTGTCCCGAGATTTATGGGTACTTTTTGATATTATGAAAAATCTCTGCTGAATCAAAAATTATTCTTCCTTCGAACTGTAACTTATTTATTGATTGAATGACTTTAATTTTTTATCCAAGCGGAAGAAATTGTTTCGTACCGAATTGTATTATAAAAATGACGGAACTAAGATCAGAAACAATTTTTGATTCTATTAACTGTAACCATTTCATAGATACAACCAACGAACAATCTCTGACCAATACACGGAGAGTAAAAATATTAAGTTGATATTAATTATTCCCCTTTCAGAATCATGCCATAATTTGTAAGTTAATTAAAATAAATTCCAGTAGTTTGTACTGAAACCGATTGAACTCAAACCATTCATATTTATTTTCTAACCGTGTCAATTTTTTGACCACTTCTAACATTCCATCTGAAGAAGGGATATCCATATGATAGAAAATGCTTCCAAAACAGAAATAAAAAAATCATTTTCTCAAGTAGTACGGGAATCATTCAAAGAGTTGAAGGAAACATTGATTGCTTTCATAAAAGCTCCAAAGGCTCTATGGGGAATAAACATTCCTTACATTATTGAAGGGCTGGTATATTTTGGAATACTGACAATTCTTGGAAAGTACGGTTCCGAAAATGTAAGTCTTGTTGATACACAAGCAAGCTTAGTTTACAGTTTTGTTACCGGCGGGATAACTTTTGCAATGCTGCTTTTCGGGGGTTATTCAGATAGAATCGGCGTGAGAAATTCTTTAATAGTCTCATTTAGTGGAATGCTTATTGGCCGGGTTTTAGTTTCGCTTTCGGGAACAATTCCATTTACGAATGGACTGTGGTCACCGATGTTTTTTACGATGATAACCGGATTGTTCATAATGGTGATGTTTTATGGCTTGTATCAGCCAGCTGCATATGCGGGAGTAAAACGCTACACTACTCCACAAACTGCTGCTATGGGTTATGCTGTAATATATGGTTTAATGAATCTGGGTGCATTCTTTTCAGGATTTATCTCGTCTTTTACTCGTCAATCTTTTGAATCAACATTTCCTCCAAATGGATTAACTGCTGTTTTTTGGGTGTATGTAGGATTAACTGGTTTATCACTTTTGATAACTATCTTCTTTTTAAGCAAAAAAAATGATACGGCTGCTGTTGCTCAAATAAAATCTGAGTCTAATCAGCCAGCAGAAGAGAGTGACACAAAAATTGAAAGACCTAAAATTAATAATTTACCTTTGATTACTTATTCGGTCATCACTCTCGGTTTATTTATTCTTTCAGGATTTGGTTTTAATAATCCTTTAAATTTCTTTTATGCTTTCCGCGTATTCAATGTAACTATAAATATTGATTTCTTTTTCGTTCTCTCATTATTATCATTTGTATTAACTGTTGTTGAATTTCTTCGAAAAAGACCAAATCATCCTTTTCGTGATAAAAGGTTTTCATATTTTATTTTCATACTAATTCCTGTTCAAACCTTATTTGCACACAACTGGCTTACAATCCCATATTACCTTGATCGAGCATTTAAAGGCTCCGTAGTAAGCAACTATTTCGAGGTTTTTTCAAACCTGAATCCAATTTTAGTTTTCATTTTAGCCCCAGTTGTGGCTGGTCTGACTTCGAAAGCAAATGTTTATAAAATGATGATCTATGGAACTATTGTTATGTCTGTCCCTACTTTTCTTCTAACGATTGGCCCAAATATGTATCTCTTTTTAATCTATATTTTAGTAATGACGATTGGAGAATCAATGTGGCAACCACGATTCCTTCAGTGGATTGCTGAAGTAGCTCCTAAAAACATGACCGGACTTTATATGGGAGTTGGACAATTTCCTTGGTTTCTTACAAAAGTTATAACTGGATTTTATTCTGGTTGGATGTTAACTCAGTATTGTCCTTTGGGTGTCGATCCCTCCAAGATGAATACTGAATCTATGTGGTTTCTATATGGACTGATTGCAATTGTTACGCCGATAGGATTAATATTTTCGAAGAATTGGATGATGAAAGGTTTTAAAGTGAAGCACGACGAAAGTAATTAATTTCACCGGTGAAATAATCTAATCAAATTCATTTCAAAAAATTGAGTGGTATGTAGTCCAGAAATAGTTCTAATAAAACTTGTTTAATTAGGGAGGCAATTAAAATGAAAATAGTAAAAGTTAATCAATTAGCAGCTTCCTTTATCTTCGTTTCAATTTTCCTTTCTGCTTGTTCTACCGTCAGCTACAAAGAAATTTACCCAATCCTTGCAGATGGAAAGTACGACAGCGAGTTTCCCTACAAAGGTGCTTCTGATGAACTGAGAGAAATCAGCGCAACTGTACAAAGAATTCATAGCAGTGTAATTTATAAAACATACACTTTCGACGAGAAAGCTACTCTCACTTTAGAAAATCTTTATATCACCGATCTTCGTGATGTTGCTATTTCTGAAGGATACGCTGATCAAACTAACTCAGGAACTGGAACAGTAATTTATTTCAATGAAGGTAAAGTAGGGATACTTACCTGTGCACATATTGTGGAATTTGCTGACACAATTATCTCTTACTTTAGTGATTCGGAAGGAAGTTTCACTAAATACATCCAGGTGATATTTGTTAAGGAAACACAATCAATTTATGCGGCAGGTTTTCCGGAAGGAAGTGAATTCGAATTGCTGGTCTCGGATAAAAAGAGTGATCTAGCAGTTATCGGGAAAGATTATAAAATTCTATCCGATATAAGATTCCCTGTTTTCAATTATCCGATCGGTAAAGGAAAAGAATTGGATTGGGGTTCCTTCGTTTACATTTTTGGTTATCCAATCAATAATCAGATGGTCACTAAAGCCATAGTAAGCAATCCGAACAGAGATGAATCCGGATCTTTTCTAGTCGATGCAGTTGTAAATAACGGAATGAGTGGAGGAATTGTCCTTGCAATAAGGGACGGTGTACCAAATTTTGAAATGGTTGGTATGATCCAGTGGGTCCCGGAAGAAGAAGAAAACATTCTTGTTCCAAAAGCATTAAAAAATAATGAGCGTTATAATCCCATTGTTCCTTACCAGGGAGATGAATACGTGAAAAGGTTTTCATCTATCAGATATGGGATTGCACGCGTTATTTCTGCGGAGAAAATTAGTTCGTTTCTGAAGGAAAACAAATCAATCCTAACCGAAAAAAAGTATTATCTGGATCGATTTATGAATTGATTTAGGATAGTTTTGTTTCGAACTTAATTCATAACTAACAGCATTTTCAGAATATTATTCTTGAAAATGGATTTAAAGGTAACTTTTTTGATGATTGAGGAGTCTTAATGGTATCCTTAAAGAAAATATAATGACGAAAATACTTCAAAAAGAACCTATAAAGATAAATTGTCCGCACTGCAAAGCAGAGACTTCAGACATCTGGATATGTCAATTAGATTCAGTTATTGGAATGAGATATGCTTACTTATGCAGTAATTGCGAAAAGCTGATGGGAGTTTCAAAAAATCTTCTTTCAACTTCCTCAATATTGAAAAGTCAAATAAAATTTACACCAAATTAGGCAAACAGCTCAATCAGTATCCTCTAAAATCACTCCTCCGCCAAGACAAACATTATCATCATAAAAAACAGCAAACTGACCGGGTGCAATTCCACTATCAGAACCATCTATCTTTACTTTTAAGACATCCTCATTCATCCAGGCAATCATACATTCATACATCCTCGCTCCGTGTCTTACTTTCACTTTTAGATTTTTCTTCTCCGGCGGTTTTCCTGAAATCCAATTAAACCTTCCAACATAAAATTCTTTTCGTTCCCGTGCGGACAGATCTTCTTTTGATATGTAAATAATATTTTTCTTTACATCCTTCTTCACAACAAACCAGGGACCTCCACCAAGTTTCAAACCGGATCTTTGTCCGATTGTGTAATAATAATATCCGGGATGTTTACCCAAAACTTTATTCGTATCATTGTCAACAATGTCACCTTCAATTTCACCAAGATGATGCTTAATAAATTCCTTAAACTTTATCTGTCCAAGAAAGCAAATTCCCTGGCTGTCTCTTCTTGCCATAGTTGGCAGATTATATCTCTCTGCCAGCTTGCGTATTTCAGACTTTTTAAATTTACCAATCGGGAACAACGCTCTTGATAGTTGTGGTTGAGTAAGATAGGCAAGAAAATATGTTTGGTCTTTTACAGGATCCGGAGATGTTTTGAGAAGATATTTTTCATCAAACATTTCAACGTTTGCATAATGTCCGCTTGCGACTTTTTCAAATGAAGAATCAATTTTATCATAAAACTCGCCGAACTTAATCAAGCTGTTGCAGAAAATATCCGGGTTAGGTGTTCTGCCTTCTTTAATCTCGGTTATAGTATAAGAAACAACATTATCCCAGTATTCAGTTTGCAAAGGAATTACTTCAAGAGGAACATTCGCTTGCTCACATACACCACGTGCATACTTCAAATCTTCTTCCCAGGGACATTCGCCAAGAAAGGAGAACTCATCCTGCAGCCATATTTTCAAATAAAACGCTGTAAGCTGGTGTTCTTCATCCTTTAATAATTGAAGTGCAACTGAACTATCTACGCCCCCTGATAATAAAACCGCAATTTTCATTTATTTACCTCCCGCTTCCCGGTCATAATTTTTTCAAGCGCAACATCATAAAGTTCACGATTAACTTTACTTAAAATTATGGTGGCAAGCTTAACTGAGTTGTTCAATTTCTTATAGAAACCAATATGTACATTATTCTTACCATCTAAAACGTTCATTATTCCTGATATTTTATTCTCAAAAATTCCACCTGAAAGTAATGTGATATCATTATAGTAAATAACAATTTCCTTTTTTGAAAGATAAAATTTTGAGCAGATAATCTTTTCTTCATCAGATTCAATTTGGTATGGAAGGATTTTGTAAAGATGAAAATAATGCCTGTTCAAAAAAAAGATTATAAGGAGATTAACTATCAGAGGAAAAGCCAGAACAATTTTTTCACTAAGAAAAACAACGAGGGGTATTGTGTATAGAAGTAATAATATTGTAATTATAAAATTCATGTAACTGAATATGAATCGAAACAGAAGTGGGTATGTAAATGCCTGCTTTTCTATTTTGTTTTCTTTCACAAAACAAATTTAACAATTGAAAGGGTTATTTTAGATAGAATTATTATAGCGGAAATATTACTGAATTGGAGTGGAGCCGCAAATACTTGCAGCCCCATTAATATAATTATCACTCTTTCTTATGAATTTCTGCTCCTAATCCTTTAATCTGGTAAATAGTCATTGGACCTGTAATAGTGGAAGGATCAAACTCTTCTCCTTTTTCTTCAGCAACATGCTGAAAGTGCTCGATTGCTTTCTCCTGGGTCATCTCAATTTTATAAACTTTTCCTTCAACCAGTGCAGTACTTCCTTTTGCTTCTACCGGAAAAACTATATCCCCATCCTTAACTTTTACTTTAATCATACCTTCGCCTTCATCTGATTTCAACTCCATCCAGCAACCCATCATTGGACAAACATCAAGCACCTCACCTTCAACAAGAACAATTTTGTCCAGATAAGCTTCGGGATCATCAAGGATATCTGAGATATTTGTTTTTTCTGAGAGTGTTATTTCAGCACCAAGTTTAGCTTCATCTGTCTGAGCTAAACTTGCTCCGATGCTGAGGGACAACATTAGTACTATTAGTTTTAACTGCATTATTACTCCTTCAATTATTTATAATGAATTATTCGAATTTAACTGAGATTGGTTTTTCAATTTCAATTTTCATCCCGGGAAATTTCCCGAGAAATTCCTTCATCTCTTCTATGCTTTTTGGCTCTTTGTTCTTAAACTCCTTAAAATTTTCCTTATTCTTCATCATCTCGCCAAAATCCATTTGCATCAATGTTATTTCGGAATCATCTGCATAGCTTGCATTTGTGCTGATAATTTTACCTTCAACCTGAAGTGCAATATTTATTTTCATTCCTTCCATCATTTTTAAAAATTCCTCTTCCATTTCTTCATCGTTTTGTTCAGAAGTATCTGGCTCGCTGACTTCATTTGAGTCGGAATCGAAATCTATATCTGGGCGATCAATTATTAATTCTGAAACATCTCCCTTTTTAAATCTGAAGAAATAATACTCATTATCTTCTGATGTTTCAGTTCCTTCTTCGTCCATTCCAACTTTTGAATCCGGATCAGGCTGAATTTTAATTTTTGTTATATCGTTAAATGAATAAATTGCATGAAATCCTTCCCAATTATCATCACCTGTAAATTCGTGAGAAACGTATTTAACATCTTCACCGTAATCTTTCGCATCGGCTATGATCTCTTCATCTTTAAAAAAGGAAAATTCTTCAGTTGATGCAGAATCCTGAAATGCCTGAGTAAATTCTTTTATCATATTAACAAAGGTTTTACTCATTAATACCTTTTCATTTATTGTCCCGCTGCCATCCTTCTTAACATTAATAGTTGTCTCTACTTGAAGACAGCCGAAAAGCAGAAAAAGGAGTACAGTGCAGATTGATATGATTTTAAATTTTTTCATTGATTTACCTGGATTATAATTTGGAGGATAATCTTACTGTAAAGATACTGATATTTATATTTTTCATTAAATGACATTCCTCAAATAAATTCCTTTTCAAGCAATATTTAAGAGCAAACAGACATCTCAGTTTTTTATATTTGCACGGAAGAAATGAGAATAATGATTTGAAGTCCTTAAAAAATAATAAAGCATTGTTAATCAGGATTACTGTGTTTTTACTGGCCATCCTGGTTCTATTTGTTTTTCAGGATTTCAGAAAATCGACAGATCGGGAATTCGAAAATCTGTTTATTAAAACCAGAGGAGAAATTAATCCTGATACCAATATTATTCTCATCCACTTTTCTGAGGATGACATATTACGAATCGGTCCCTGGCCAATAAAAAGAAATTATTATGCACTTTTAATTAACCAGCTAACGAGTCTTGGAGTAAAAAGAATTGGACTTGAGATATTTTTAAGTTCAAGACTTGTCACTCAATCTGTGTATGATAATTTACTTATGAAAGAGATTGAGAAATCAGGTAAAGTAGTTTTAAGCTGTGTTGCAGGAAGTATAGTTGAAAAAAATAATTTATTCGAAACTGACTCGCTAAGCTATCCCAGCCCAAAATTATTGAATGAGAAAGTGGTTACCGGTCATATCAACTTTATCAGAGATGACCATTATGAAATTCCACTTACCCTGAGACAAAACGAGTTAGATGAAAAAGCATTTTCATCACAACTTTCCGGAAAAGAATCTGAGAACAAATCAGTAATTGTAAATTTCATTTCGTCCTGGCAAAAAATTAAAAAATATTCTGCGCTTGAATTTGCTGAACTCGTTTATTCACAAAGTAATGAGCTCAAACGATTTGAGAATAAAATTGTTACCATCGGCATCAGTGATCCACAGATTGCCTCAACGATTCAAACTCCGTTCGATGAACAAATGCCCGGAGTAGCTCTTCACGTTTTTGCTCTTGAAAATATTATAAACTCACGTGATATGAATGGAAAATTTTATCACTTATCTGCAATAATTTTCCTGATGATTATCCTTGGAATTATAGTTTACAGGAGTATCTCTGATAAGAACATTATTGCAAAATACATGATAATTGGGATACTTTTTTTAGTAGCATCTTTTATCGCTTCAGCAATTTTTTTCTGGATAATTTCGTTTGCATTTTTTTTAATCCCCTTTTTTGCATTAATCATAGCTGATATAGCACTTTATTTCATTCAAGGCAAGGAAGAACTTAAAGGAGCTCTTGATGAATCCACTTTTTTACGAAATTTACTTCATACCAAGGAATTCGAATTAGAAAATCTTCAAAGGGAGATAAAAGCATCTGGGAGGGAATCTTCCCAGCTAATAGAAAAAGTAAATTCGTTGCAAAGCGATATCAAAAAACTTAAAGGAAGTGAAGATGACAGATCAGAAGCTGAAATTAAAATCGGAGGAAGAGTAGAAAACTTTCAGGGAATTATTTACTCTTCATCTTCGATTGCTCAGGTTGTAGAGCTAATAAAAAAAGCTTCACCAACAGATACCACAATACTTGTTACTGGCGAAAGCGGAACCGGGAAAGAACTTGTTGCTAAAGCAATTCATCTACTAAGTAAAAGAAAGGATAAAAATTTCATCTCAGTAAATTGCGCAGCGTTGCAAGATAGTCTCCTTGAAAGTGAATTCTTCGGACACGAACGTGGTGCTTTCACTGGAGCTGTTGCAGACAGACAAGGAAGGTTTGAGCTAGCTGATAACGGCACAATATTTCTTGATGAAATAGGTGAAACCTCAGAAAATTTCCAAGCGAAAATGCTTCGTGTTTTGCAATCGGGCGAGATAGAGAAAGTCGGTTCAACAAAAGCATACAAAGTAGATGTACGGGTTGTTGCAGCAACAAATAAAAATCTATTAGAACTGGTGAAGAAGAAAATGTTCCGTGAAGACCTTTTTTACAGATTGAATGTAATCAATATTGAACTTCCTCCGTTGCGTGAAAGGAGAGAGGACATAAACGTTCTTGCAAAAAGTTTCATTGAATCGGAAGCTACTGAGATGCAGATATCCATTGCAGCTTTGCAGGCTTTAAACGATTATAATTGGAAAGGAAATGTTAGAGAACTTGAATCGGTGATTAAGCGGGCTGTAATATTTGCTAATTCAGAAAAACGAAATATGATTCAGCTTACGGATCTTCCCCAAAAAATTGTTAAAGAAACGACATATAATTTTGAAGATATTGTCCTTGAATCTTTGCGTGGTAAAAAGTTTTCTCATTCATCAATAATTGAAACAGCTAAAGAGCTCGGTAACATTAACAGAACGATGATCTCGGAAAATCTCAGAGGGGTGGTGTTGAAATCTTTGGTTGAGAGCGAATTTAATATCGAGAAAGCAATATTGCTTATTTCTGGGACAGAAGATGCAGATACAAATGAAAGAGTCCGCTCAAAAATTCAAACATTCCTTGGTAATATTGAAAACGATCTTAGAAAAACTGAAGTGAATGATTTCGAAACTTTCAAAAAGCAATTTTCTTCAAAGTACAAAAACCTTCCCGTCAAGTTTCACACTTATCTTGATGAAGTAACCAAGTGGAAAATTCAAAGTTGATTCTAAGTAACCTTTCATCCCAATTTTTGTCTAAAGAAAATACCGTTTATATAAAATATTTCTGACTAACGCTATATATTCTTTATTTTTCAACATCAATTAAAATTTATTAATGGAGAAAATATGAAACTATTTAGCATTACTATTTTGTATTTAATAATTCTTTTCACTCCATTTCAAATATCTGCACAGGATTCAACTGAGACAGAAGAAGAATGGAAATGGGACGAAGAATGGAAATTGGAATGGGAGGAAGAATGGGCAGCCTGGTCAAATAAAAAGCCGACATTGTCTCTTAATTATGGTTTTTCTGAAGTTTCCCGCAACGACGTTCAAGCTCCGTTTTCCGATAATAACCTTATCGAACTGAAGCTGGGTTACACATACAAAAAAATAACAAAATATGCTGAGAACATTGAGAAGAGTACTTTTAATTATGGGTTTTTAAATCGTAATTCAACCAAACTTGCTGGCGGCTCGGAAACAACTTCTGATATTGAAACAAATAATTGGCAATTTGGAGTCGGCTGGTCAGGTGGTTACGGTTATAAAATGGGAGAATCTGCTTCAATTACTCCTTATTATACATCGTCTTTAACCTGGACGAATCTTGATTTTACGGATGATTCACTTATGTATCCCGAGGACGAAAGAATAAAAGAATTGTACGATGAAACATTCAGATTTGGTTCAAGTTACGAAACTGGTGTGCGAATTCATGCAACAGACCTAATAGCTCTGGAGGGCGGTTATGAAAGATCGATAGTTTTTGAAAGACACTTGTTCTGGAAATGGGCAGGCAGTGGAATTATTGAAATAGCTGCTCATGGTTTACTTGATGTTTTTATAAAAGAAATATTTAAATCATCGCCCTCTGCTGGTCCCATTGTATTTTTTGTACTCAAGAGTGCTTTAGGTTATGGTTTATATGAATTAAGACAGGATAAAATGAATTGGCCGTTTCCAAGTGCACCACCGATAGCACTTGACAATATTAAGTTTGGTGTGACTTTAACATTTTGAATCATACAACCACTTAGTCATACATTCATACAAGCACATTTGGTTGTATGGATGTATGGCTGTATGTAACCCGCCTACTCAAATTTTATTTTGATATTGACAATTTCTGACTTGCTACCGGTTCTTACTGGTGGTCCCCAAGTTCCTGCGCCTGAAGTAACATAATAGTGTGTATTTCTTTTTTTCTTATAACCCCAGCTAATTTCATAAATCATATTTGTAATAATATTTGCTGGCCAGATTTGTCCATGATGTGTGTGACCTGAAAACTGAATATCAATTCCATTCTTTTCTGCCTGCTCTAATTTAACAGGTGTATGGTCAAGGAGAATTTTGGGGTACTCAGAATTAATTGAATGGACTATCTGATCAAGAGATTTTCTTGCCTTACCAGTGAATTGTCTCATAGCAACATCTTCCCTGCCGACAATATAAAAGCTACTGTCTACTAATTCGTAACTATCCCTTAACACTTTCATTCCATAGTCTTCCATAAACTTAACAGTCGGTTCAACTTCATTTATAAATTCATGGTTACCAGTAATAGAATAGATACCGTACTTCGCATTTAATCTTTTGAACGATTCACCGATCCCTCTTTCTTTCAAAATATTCGCTTTGTCATCAACAATGTCGCCGACAAAAAGAATTATATCAGGATTTAATGAATTAATTTTATCTATAATTCTTGACAGTAATTTTTCTCCATCAATCGGTGAAAGATGCAAGTCAGAAGCCATAACTACATTCAGCTCATTCAGCTTGCCGCTTCCTTTTGGAATAGTAAGCTCTAAATTCTTGATAGTAATATCCCGCTTGTTAAGATTTCCTAAAAAAACAATTAAGCTGACAAGAGCTATAATCACAATTGCTGTAATCTTCTTGGTTTGTAGGTAATTGTTATAGAAGTATTTAGGTAGAAATTGAAAAAAGGATCCAAGCAGACGAATTATATCTAAACCTAAAAGTAGAAGTATAAAATAGACCAGGAACGCAAACCAGATGGCTCCAATGCTCAGCCAGATATCATAAACTATAGGAGGAAGAAATTTGTAGAGAACCTTAGCAATAACATATCCATATGCTATGATTACGAAGAACACCACATAAAACGGTTTAAGAACAGAAAGTGTGTGAAGTGCCTGCCATCCCCTTATAAAAATGTAATAATTAAGGGCAGTGTAGACAGTAAAGAATATTGTAAAGAATAAAGCCATTTTGCCTAATATTTTATTTGAATAAACGTTAAGATAGGTCTAATGGTTCAAATGGTGAACTTTGGAAATACTGGTTGTGATTTGAAACAAAAACCATCGCGGACAAAAAATAACAGGACAGTAGTTAGAGGACAGCAATTTTGCCCGCAATGGTATTAGGAGGCTATGAATTTATTTATAAGAGTGTAAAACCTTCATATAGTTTGCACGTTCAAATTTTGCCGGGTCATCAACATTCATATAGCTCATACTTCCGCGCATTTGGTCAATGGATTCATATTCTTTTTCTTCCATCCATAATTTCATTTTCGAAGTAACATCAGCAATATGCCCGATACCAAACTTTAATAAACAGGAAAGCATTTGAGTAACCTTAGCTCCAGCCATAGTCATTTTAATTACATCTTCTGCTGTGTAAATACCGCTTGTTGCAGCAAGATCAGCATTTGTTCTTCCGTAAAGAATAGCAATCCATCTCAGGGGAAGTCTCATTGCAAAAGGTGTACTAAGAATTACATTTGGTTCTACTTCAAGTGTATCAAGATTAATGTCTGGCTGATAGAATCTATTAAAGAGAACCAATCCATCAGCGCCTGCTTTGTTCAATTCTTTTGCCATATGTGCAACTGAGCTGAAGAATGGATGCATTTTTACAGCAATAGGTATTTTAATTTCTGATTTTACTCTTTTGACAATATGAACATATTTTTTCTCAAGCTCTTCGCTCTTCTGATCAAGGTCAGTAGCCATAAAGTAAATGTTAAGCTCGAGAGCATCAGCTCCTGCTTGCTCAATCTGCTTAGAATAATCAATCCATCCGCCAAGTGATTTACCATTTAAACTCGCAATCACAGGGATGTTAACTGACTCTTTAATTTTTCGTATGTGGTTCAAGTACTCTTCGGGTCCAAGCTTATATTCAAATGGTTCAGGAAAGTAGCTTGTTGCTTCGGCAAAGCTTTCTGCAGAACCTGCTGTGTGATGATGAAGCTCTAATGAATCATGTTCAAGCTGTTCTTCAAATAGAGAATAAAGAACAACTGCGCCAGCACCTGCATCTTCCATCAATTTGATGTTTGATAATTCATGAGAAAGCGGACCAGCAGAAGGTACGATTGGTGATTTTAATTTTAAGCCTAAGTACGTGGTTGATAAATCCATTATTTAACCTTTGATTTATATTTTCAAATTAATTTCTACTCTTGAGATTTTCCGTTTCCTGGATCCCAGGCAGCTAACCTTTCGTATTCTTTCCATCTGGTTGTTACGTCTTCCTGAGCTTCTTTCATCAATTGCTCAGCAATCTTTGGATGCGACTTGGTTAACATCTTGAAACGTGTTTCCATATATGCAAAATCTCTAACCTGAGTCTTCGGTTCTTTAGAATCAAGCTTGAACGGATTCTTTCCTTCTTTAGCAAGATCAGGATGATATCTGAAAAGCTGCCAGTAACCTGAATCAACCGCAGCTTTTTGATTTTGCATTCCTTTTCCCATATTAATTCCGTGAGCAATACAATGGCTGTATGCAATTATCAATGAAGGTCCATCATAAGCTTCAGCTTCCAGAAAGGCTCTGAGTGTATGCTGATCATTTGCACCCATTGCTACTTTTGCAACGTAAACATTTCCATAGGACATTGCCATCAATGCAAGATCTTTCTTAGCTCCGGGTTTACCGGCAGCAGCAAATTTGGCAACCGCTCCGCGTGATGTTGATTTTGAACATTGTCCACCTGTGTTTGAATATACTTCTGTATCAAGGACTAATATGTTCACATTTTTCCCCGAAGCAATTACGTGATCTAATCCACCATATCCAATGTCGTATGCCCAGCCATCACCGCCCATAATCCAGACTGATTTTTTAACAAGGTAATCTGCCAAGCTTAACAGATGTTTTAGATCATTTGCTTTTCCGTTGTTTCCTGCTTTAAGCATATCATTCAATTTTTTCTTAAGAACATCTACTCTTTCCCTCTGTTCGTAGATTTCTGCTTCATCTTTCTGTGATGAATTCATAATTCCGCTAACCAAATCTCCACCAAGATCATTTGCATATTTTTGAAGAAGCTCTTTAGCCTGTCCGTTGTGTTTATCAATTGCAAGCCTGAAACCAAAACCAAACTCAGCATTATCTTCAAACAATGAATTTGACCAGGCTGGTCCTCTTCCATCTTTATTTTCTGCCCATGGAGTAGTTGGTAAATTACCACCATAAATTGATGAGCAACCGGTTGCATTCGCGACAATCGTTCTATCTCCGAAAAGCTGGCTCACCAGCTTAACATAAGGTGTTTCACCGCAGCCTGAACAAGCACCCGAAAATTCAAACAATGGTTCAAGGAATTGTGAGTCTTTTATCTTAGTAACATTAATTTTTCGTCTGTCCAAATCAGGGATTGATAAAAAATAATCCCAGTTAACTCTTTCCTTTTCACGTAAAGGAATCTGTTCTGCCATATTGATTGCTTTGAGGCGAGTTTCCTTTTTATTCTTTGCAGGACAAACATCAACGCAGAGCTCGCAGCCCGTACAATCTTCTACAGCAACCTGCAGAGAGTAATACATATTCTCGCCGTAATCTTTTGCTTTGAACTTCGTAAACTTAAATGTTGGAGGTGCGTTTTTAATATATTGTTCATCATAGATTTTTGCTCTAATCGTGGCATGTGGACAGACTATTACACATTTATTACATTGGATACAAACTTCCGGATCCCAAACCGGAACGTCCAGCGCAATATTTCTCTTTTCCCATTTGGTGGTTGAAAGTGGAAATGTTCCATCAACAGGAAATTTACTTACAGGAATATCATCGCCTTCAAACGCAATTATTTTTGCCGTAACTTCTTTCACAAAATCAGGTGCATTACCGGATACAGGAGGTTGAATCTGTATTTTGCTTGTAACAGCACCGGGAACTTGAACTTCAAAAAGATTTTCGAGAGTTTTATCAACAGCATCAAAATTCATCTGAACTATCTTATCGCCTTTTGCACCGTATGTTTTCTTTATAGAATTCTTGATCAATTTAATTGCTTCCTCTTTGGGGAAGATGTTGGAAATAGCAAAGAAGCAAGTCTGCATAATCGTATTGATTCGTACTCCCATTCCGGTTTCTTCACCAACTTTGTATGCATCTATTATATAAAACTTCATTTTTTTCTGGAGAAGATCTTTCTGAACTTTTTCCGGAAGAGAATCCCAAACAAGTTCTTTAGGAACTTTTGTATTCAACAAAAATGTTGATCCTTCCATTGCTTCTCTAAGCATATCAAGCTTTTCCAGGAAAACCTGCTGATGACAGGCGATGAAATTTGCACGGTTAATAAGATATGTTGATTTTATTTCTTTTGGACCAAAGCGTAAGTGAGAAATAGTCATCGAGCCTGATTTCTTTGAATCATAAACAAAATATCCCTGAGCAAAATAATCTGTTCCTTCACCGATAATTTTTATTGAATTTTTATTTGCACCAACTGTTCCATCGGCACCTAAACCATAAAATTTTCCTCTGAAAGTTTCTTTCGCTTCAACTGAAAAATTATGATCAAAATCTAAACT
>Ga0208980_10001279_pt1 | contig 15156 bp, 15 predicted proteins | sample WetSurMetagenome_3_FD_187993 | JGI IMG/M metagenome (GOLD analysis project Ga0208980, IMG submission 187993) | Wetland microbial communities from Twitchell Island in the Sacramento Delta, sample from surface sediment Aug2011 Site A1 Bulk (version 2) | ecosystem: Environmental > Aquatic > Marine... | reverse complement strand
TACGCGAGTCACGACGGCAACGGTTCGGGACATGAAAAAGAAAGGGGCACGGCTCACCATGCTGACCGCCTATGATTATCCCACGGCGGCGGTCATGGACGAGGCCGGAATCGATCTGATCCTGGTGGGAGACTCTCTGGGAATGGTCATCCTGGGATACGACAGCACCCTTCCCGTGACGGTCGAAGACATACTTCATCACACCAAGGCCGTCACGAGGGCCGTGAACAGGGCCATGGTGATCGCGGACATGCCGTTCATGTCGTATCAGGTGTCCGTGGAGGAGGCCGTTCGCAACGCAGGACGCTTCATGCAGGAGGCCGGCGCCCACGGGGTGAAGCTCGTCGACGTCGACGGAGGGGCCGATGCGTAACGTCACCCGCCTTCTCGCCCTCGCGGCGCGAGAGCGGGAAGCCCACATCGAGGCGCAGCAGGCCGATCGGTGACGCGTAGCGCAGGCCGAAGCCGATCGACTGGCGCAGGTCGAGGCCGAGGGCGAGATCGGTATCGAGCTCCGGCGCCCCAGTTTTGTTGCCGCCAATATCGGGGACACGTACCATAGGTACATGTCCCCTTAGCTGAGGATCGGGGACACGTCCCTCGAGGCTCGGGACTGCCCAAGGGGGCTGTACCACAGGTACATGTCCCCCGCGCCCGTCCCGCAGCTGGTCGCCCGTTCCACAGCAGATATCGAGCCAGGGATAGAGACGCTCGCTCTCGACCGTCCGGGCCACCCGCCTCCGCAAGCCCCGGAACATGCGCTTGAAGGCGAGATCGTAGAGGAGGCCCGGCAGGTACCAGTAGCCTTTCGGGTGGCGGGGAGACATTGGGGGTATTGTAAACCAAGACGGCCTCTTGACAAATCCCTTTTCTTATGAATACTTTATCCCTAGCAAGGGCGTTATTTCCGTCTCCGGATATAGCGATGGGTGCACGCGAAGTCCTACAGTCTTGGAAGGAGATCGCCTCCTACCTCGGCCGCGACGTCCGCACCTGCCGCCGCTGGGAGGAAAACCTCGGCCTCCCCATCCACCGTCTCGACGGCTCGCCCAAGGCCCGCGTCATGGCCTACAAGGACGAGATCGACTGGTGGCTCGACGCCAAGCTCCACGAGCACGACTCAGAGAAGCCGGCGCTCCCCGGCCCCGCGCCGGCGCCCGACGCCGTCATGATCTTCGGCATCCGCGTCCCGACCTCCCTCGCCTCGTTCCGTCGCTGGTATGTTCTGGCCTCGTTCACGGCGCTCATGGCCGTTGGCGTCCTCGGCTGGCGCGCCATCAGCAACGGCCGCCCGCACTACGTCCCGAACGGGAGCCGCCCCGCTATCGCCGTCCTGCCCTTCGTCAACGGGACGGGCGACGGCGGCCTCAACTATCTCTGTGAGTCCGTCCCCGACCACCTGATCCGCGATCTCCAGAGGAGCTCCGAGCACCTCAAGGTCTACACCTTCGCCGCCGTGATCGAGACCGTGCGCAAGCTCGGCTTCGAGCCGGGCGCTTCGCTCACGCCCGAAGAGCGCGCCGCGGTCTCGGACCGGCTGGGGGCGAGCTGGCTGGTCGTCGGCTACCTTTACCGCTCCGGCGCGCGGATCCGCATCGACTACGAAGTCCGCGACGCCCGCGGCGCCGTGCCGCTCAAGACGGACCACGTCCCGGCCGCGGAGGCCGACATCCCCGTTGTCGAGAGCCGCGTCGCCGACGGCGTGCGCCGGGCTTTCGGCGTCCCGACCTCGGCCGGGCCCGAGGCCTTCGCCCTCTGCTCGGTCCAAGCCGCGCGCTACTACGAGGCGGCCCGAGCCATCGCCCGCAAATATGTGATCAACACCGATCCGGCCGACCTCGAGAAGATCATCGGCCTGTTCGAACAGGCTCGCGAGGCCGATCCCGGCTGCCCGCTGGCCTATCTCGGCCTCGGCGACGCCTACCAGTACAGGTTCGTCTACGAGGTGAACAGCCCCGACACCCTGCGCTTGATGGAGGGGAACTACCGGCGTGCCTACGAGATGGCCCCCGACCGGGCCGAGACCAACGTCGGGCTGGCCTGGTTCCATTATTTCAAGAAGGACAACGACCAGACCTATGCCTGTCTCAAGAAGGCCCTGGCCCTCGATCCGTCGAGCCTCCATGTCCTGACCGACATCGGGGGGTTTCTCCGGAGCATCGGGATGCTGGAGCGGGCCGTCGAATACTTCACCCGGGTCATCCAGGCCGGCGGCACGACGGCGGACATGTACCTGCTCCGGGGCTATACCTACGAGGAGATGGGCCTGTTCGAGTCGGCCCTGGCGGACTACGATAAGATGATCCTGCTCGAACCGACCGACTTTAGGACACGCTGCTATCGGGCCCGGGCGCTCATCCTAATGAAAAGGTACGATGCCGCGTCGGCGGAGCTGGCCATGGCCGAGACGTTGGCGCCGGGCGAAACCTACGTCGGGCTCGTCCGGGCGCTGCTCCAGGCGACCCACGGGGACAGAAAGGCCGCCCTGGCCGCGGTCGATGCGTCGCGGGACGCGGCCCGGCCGTCGCGGGGCACCTATTTCCGGTCGCGCGTCTACGCGGCCCTGGGCATGTCCGACGAGGCCGTGGCCACGATCCGATCGGGCATCGACCGGGGCTTCGAGGATATCTACGACTACCTCTACTTCTTCCCTTACCTCAACAATACGCGCGATCATTTCTACGACAAGCTGAGGAGCGATCCCCGCTTCGCCGAGATCCTGCGGCTCGAGGAGCGCAAGTACGCCGAGAACCTCGAGAAGTACAGCGGCCTCTAGTTCCCGCAGAATCCTGTATAATCTGTTTCGCCCGACTAAACCTCTGAAGGGACGGTGTCGCCATGAAACGCAGGGATTTCGTCAAACTGGGCCTGGTCGGCGCGGCCGCGTTGCCGCTCGTCCGCTGCGAGACCTCGACCGCCCCAGAGGAGCCGACGGATCTTCGGAACGACATCTTCCAGGTAACCCAGATCCCCGCGAACGCTATCGGCGCAGGCAACCGCCATGTGGGCGTCGACACGCTCCTCGATCTCATGGGCCAGAACGGGCTCAAGTTCTACCGGACCTCCAGCCCCGGCGCGCTCAATGGCACGACCGGCCTCATCGCCGCCGCCGACGTCGTGCTCATCAAGGTCAACGCCCAGTGGAAATACCGCGGCTGTACCAACAGCGACTTGGTCCGCGGCGTCATCCAGCGCATCCTCGATCATCCCGACGGATTCAGCGGCGAGGTGGTCATCGTCGAGAACGGCCAGGGCCGGGGCAGCCTGGCCTGCAACACTTCGAGCTCCTATGGAGGCGACACCGAGGTCCACGCCAACGCCCAGGACGAAAGCCACTCTTTCCTCTGGCTCGTCGACAGCCTGTTCAACGACTCCCGGGTCTCGGCGTTCCTTCTCGACCCCATCCGCGGGAACTTCATCGGCGCGTCCGAGCACTCGGCCAACGGCTACCGGACCTACGAGAACGTCTCGTACCCCTGCTTTACGACGCCCGGCGGCCGGCGCGTCGAGCTCCGCGAAGGCGTCTGGAACGGGACGGCCCACGGTTCGAACCTCAAGCTCATCAATATCCCTGTCCTCAAGCACCATGACACGGGCGGTTCGGAGATCACCGGCGCCGTCAAGCACATGTACGGGCTGGTCTCGATGTCCGACGGCAACTCGGACTTTCGCCACTACGGCGGGCTCGGCGAGACCTGCGGCAAGATGATGGTCTCCGTCCAGACGCCTGTCCTCAACATCATGGACGCGATCTGGGTCTCCCAGGGGGCCCTGACCGGGTATCCGGCCTCGGCCACTCATAGGGCCGACACGATCCTGGCCAGCCAGGATCCCGTGGCCCTGGATTACTGGTCGGCCAAATATGTCCTCTATCCCATCGACAACAACGCGCGGCATCGCCCCGATCATGCGGGGATCGACGCCTGGCTGACCGACGCCAGGGACACGATCGTCAGCCGGGGCGGGTTCACCCAGTCGGCCCGGGGGATCCTGGTGAAGGACCCCACCAAGACCGAATCCGAAATGGTCCTCCACCAGGCCGTTGCGGGAACGCTCTGAGCAGGGGAAGATTTACGCTCTCTCCCCGTCTAACTATGTACGGAGGAACACGCGGTGAAGCTGGAACTTGACCCCAAGAAGACCCTGGCCGTCGTCGTCACAGCGGTCGTCCTGCTCTTCGCCGTCTGGCTCGTCTCGCCCTTCTTCCGCCTCACGGGCGCGACCGAGGAGAACGGCCGGATCAACAGCTACCGGCTGTTCTTCGGACTGATGATCATGATCGGGTTTGTCGGCAAGTCCCTCTGGGACGTGCTGGCGCCCCAGGGCCTGGCCCGGAAGGTCTCGAACGCCAAGGCCATCGCCCTCGTCGCCTTGATCATCCTCGTCCTGGGCTTCATCGTCTTCACCATCGCCCGGGCCCTGTCCGTCTATCTCGACTCGTCGATCGCGATCGATTCGGCCAACTACCTGCCGTAGGACAGGTGACACGTACCTGCGGGACATGTCCCCTCGTTCACGCTAGCCCAAAACGGTTTCCGTGTAAGATCCTTTACGCGGCGAGGGCATCAAAGATAGGGGACATGATACACATCCCCCATTTCCCAACGCTATTCATGGTGCCTTAATTGGGGAACGGGTATCATGTCCCCAATTTTAGGATAATTCGGAAATTAGTATTGTGTCCCCGATTTAGTTTACGATGTTCGCGACGATCCGAACGGCACGAAAGGAACCCGCATGAGTAGAGCGACGGAAAAGGGAAGAGGCATCTCGAGGCGGGGATTCCTGAGCGCGTCGCTGGCGGCTGTCTCGGCGGCCGGGCTGCGGGCCCAGGGCACGGCTGCGGGCCAGGACGCGGCCCAGGCCGCCGCCCCGGCCAAGCCGGCCCTCAAGATCAAAGACTACCGGACGCTCGGGCGGACGGGCTTCAAGGTCTCGGACATTAGCTTCGGCGGCGGCGACCTGAGCAACGACAACGTGTTGCGCGCGGCCATCGACGCCGGCGTCAACTACGTCGATACGGCCGAGCATTACCGCATGGGCGGATCGGAGCGGACGATCGGCCAGGTCCTCAAGACCCACGACCGCAAGTCCCTGTTCATCACGACCAAGCTCAACGTCAGCTTCAACAAGCATATCTCGAAGCCGGAGCTCCGGGACCGCTTCATGAAGGCCCTCGAGCGCATGGGCACGGACCGGGCCGACTGCCTGATGATCCACATGTGCACGTTGGAACAGGTCAAGTACGAGCCCTACCACGAGCTCATCGGCGAGCTCAAGGCCGAGGGGAAGGTGCGGTTCTCTGGGCTGTCCAACCACGGCGCCGACCTCAGCCTCTTCGGCAAGCTCGACGACCCCATGGACCAGGTCGTGCTGGCCGCGGCCGAGGACGGGCGCTTCGACGTCATGCTCTTCGTCTACAACTTCCTGCAGCGCGAGGCGGGGGAGAAGGCCCTCAAGGCCTGCGCGGCCAAGAACGTCGGCGTCACGCTGATGAAGATGGACCCGAGCCTGACCGTGGCCAGCGAGAAGGACGCGCTGACCTCAATGGAGGTCCGCTATAAGAACCAGGGCAAGGAGCTGCCCGAGTCCGTGCTGAAGCTGAAGCAGCGCGCGGCCGAGCGGGCCGGCCTGGCCGGGGCCTTCATGAAGGCGCACGGCCTCGACGCCGCGGAGAAGACGCGCGACGCGGCCATCATGTTCTGCCTCAACAACCCCGGCGTCCACGCCGTCTGCCCGACGATCAACAGCTTCGAGGGCCTGGAGACGTTCCTGGCGCTCTCGGGCCGCAAGCTCGACCTGGCCGCGGCCCGGGTGCTCGACGACGGCCGCGCCGTCTTCGGCGACACGTACTGCCGCCACGCCTGCGGGGTGTGCGAGCCGGCCTGCCCGCGCGGCGTGCCGGTCAATTCGATCATGCGCTATGAGTACTACTTCGGGGCCAAGGGGCGGGAGAAGGAGGCCATGGGGCTCTATGCGGAGCTCGGGCCGCGCGGGGCGGCGGAATGCGCAGGCTGCGCGGGCTATTGCCAGGCGGCCTGCCCCTACGGAGTCTCCATCCAGGCCAAGCTCCTGCTGGCCCACGAGACCCTGACGCCGTAAAAGGGGGACGTAAAAGGGGGACATGATACCCGTTACCCAATTTTGTGCGTTAGCTTCTGGCCCAGAAATAATAACTGGGGTCAGGACAGGAGAACGCCGAGCTTCGCGGCGGCTTTCTTCAACGCGAGATCCTTGGTCCAGACAGAATCGCCTGATAGGCGCGCGGAAGCCAATAAATGGGCGTCAATGAAACCGAGGCCGCTGCTCATCAAGCGATGGGCATCGATCATGTTCATGACCTCGTCATGGCTGGCGACTTCCGTTAGCGGCAGTTCCTCGATATAGCTCAGCGTTTTCGCCCGTTCAGGCAACTCGCCGCAAGCGAGCTCGCCGATGATGAAAGGGTGACAAACCACGACGCCCTCTTCAAGAAGGGATGCGAGCCCACCATTCCCATGACGAAGATGGTCGACCCAGATGCAGGTATCGACGAGAACCATCGGTCACCAGTTGCTTTTGCGCCGGGGGATGGGCCGGAGGTCCTTAGCCGTCCCCCCGAGCCTGGCGAGTCTCTTGGCGCTCTCGCGCGCGATCAGATACTCCAAAGCCATCCTGACCAGGGTCGTCTTTTCCTTGATCCCTGTCAGCTCGGCGGCCCTGGCGATGAGGTCGTCATCGATGTTGATCGTCGTTCTCATATGCACAGAGATGCCATTATCATGCACATTTGTCAAGGGCTGCCTCCAAGAGTGAAGACGGGCGGAAAACTCAGGGATTCTCAGCTTTCCCCGGCCGCGGGGGCAGGAATCGTCCGGAATGAAGTGAATATCATTGTGTGTCACCGAATGGAGCTAGCGGGCCCTGGCCAGCTTCCTCCGGCTGATAATGACGATGCTCTTGACGAGCTCGATGGTGGTCATCAGAGCGATGAACAGGAGCAGGAACTCGACCGCGTAGCGGATCTTGGGCAGGAGGTTCTCGGCGATCCGGACGGCGAAGAGATCGTTGAAGGGCTGGGTCAGAAGGAGGCCGATGAGCCCGAGCGAGACGACGCTCGAGGCGACGTCCACCCAGCGAGAGCGGGTGAAGAGCTTGATGAGAAGCGCCATCGTGGAGGCTGCGAACATGGCGATGACAATGAGGGAGATGCGCCGGCCGGGCCCCGGCATGAACAGCGGCCGGAGGTTGTCCCAATCGAAGTTGGCGAAGAAGATGGTCCGGTGCCGGGCGAAGACGTAGAGCGCGAAATCGGTGATGGCCAGCATGATGACCGCCCCGACGGCCGTGGCGAAGCGGCTCAGCCAGAAGCTCTTCGTCGGGGGCTTGACCTCGTCGAGGTCGACGGCGAATTTCGGCCAGGGGAGCCGGACGTCCTTGCCGCTCTGGGTGATGAAGTAGAGGATCCCGGTGACGATGCCGAGGTCGGCCAGGAAGGCTGTCGGCAGGTACATCAGGGCCTCGATGACGCCGAGCTTGGGCATGAACAGGAGCGGGAAGATGACGAAATCCTCCTTGAAGACAACGGCCATGACGGTCAGCGCCGCGTGGAAAGCGAACAGCATCGTCGTGTAGCGAAAGAGGTAGCGCTTGTAGGCCGGGGCGATGATGGGCCGGTCGTCGACGTAGCGTTCGGCGACCTTGCGGGCCGGGCCGAAGGCGGCGATGGCCTTTTCGACGGCGTCGTCGCCCGACGCGCCGGTCTCCTCGGCGGCCTTTTCCAGGATGTGGCTGCGGATCTCGCTCAGGATCTCCTCGCGCTCGGCGCGGCCGGAGAGGAAGTGGCTGATCTCTTCGAGATAAGCTTCGAGCTTGTCAGACATGGGAGGTCTCCTTGGTGGTCTTTTCGAGGACGCGGTTCTGGGTCTTCCAGACGTCGAGAAGATTGGCCCGGAGGGTGCGGCCCGCCGCGGTGATCGAGTAGAACTTGCGGGGCCTGTCCTCGGTCAGGTCCCACTTCGAGGCGATCCAGCCGTTCTTCTCGAGCCGGCGGAGAAGGGGATAGAGGGTGTTCTCCTCGACCTTGTAGCCCAGCGTCTCGATGTGCTTGACCATGGAATAGCCGTACATGTCCTTTTCGAGCAGGGCCAGGACGAGGATGTGGAGGAACCCCCGGTTCATCTCCGTTTCGAGGCTGCCGATGTCGGGTTCGTTGGTAGTCATGATGTGTGTCTCACTATATTGTGTATTAAACTATACTGTATACGATACTGCTTGTCAAGCATTTTTTTGGACTTAAATTTTTTTCTAGAAAGGGGCCGGATTTTCCGGAGATCCGGTGGCCTTTTCATTGATTCTCACCACCAAGAGAGCGGCCGGAAGGACCTTTGTAGGGACCCTTCAGGCAGGAGGCTCGAACGTGCCTTGGCAAGCCCTGATGCGTTACGAGAAAAAGCGTGCTTTTACGTGATTTTTGATGGAAATTCGGCCTGATTATGGTTTTTTCCGGTCACAGGGCCCTGGCCCCATGTCCAAAGGATTGACACCCCGAGAAGCCTATGGCACGATAGGTCCAAGATGTGCGAGTTCTGCCACGAGCACGGCGAGGGAAAAAAGTGGTATCTCAACGCCAATAACTATGCCGAAGACCTGCTCAGCGACCTCCGGAGGCGGAAATTCATCGAGCGTTTCTTCGAATCGCCGGACCACATCGCGAAGGGGGAGAAGGCCCTCGAAAAGCTCGACAGGATCCCTCCGTTCTTCACCCGCGGCATCCGGCGCCAGATCACCAAGCGGCAGAAGGTCAATCATTTCGGGCAGGTCGTCCCCATCGATGACATCGAGCGCATCCTCGGCTTCACGACCTCGGTCGTCCGGCTGGCCTGCATCTGCCGCCACGTGGCCTTCGGACCCGAGCACCGCTACTGCTACGGCATCAGCCTGGCGCCGCAGGGCGGCGAGATCCTGAACATCCTGAAGAGCGTCGATCCGAGCTATCTCATCGGACCGCAGACCGGCGGGCTCGAATTCCTGCCCAAAGAGGAAGCCCTGGCCCTGATGCGGGAGAACGAAGAGGAAGGGCTCTGCCACACGGTCTGGTCGTTCGTGACGCCCTTCCTGGGCGGCATCTGCAACTGCGCCCTGCCCGGCTGCATGGCCATGAAGGCGACGCTGACCCACCGGACGCCGGTCATGTTCCGGGGCGAATACCTGGCCCGGGTGGACGAGGCCGCCTGCGCCGGCTGCGGCGAGTGCGTCAAGATCTGTCCCTTCGACGCGTACCTGCCCCACAAGCGCAAGGCCAAGGCCCGCATCGACCCGAAGAAATGCTACGGCTGCGGCATCTGCCGGACGGTCTGCGTCAAGTCCGCGATCTCGCTCGTCGACCGCGCCGCCGTCCCCGCCGCGGCCTCTCTCTGGCTCTGAGCAGCGTCCCGGATAGCCGGGCGCGGGGCGACGTCGTTCCCGTACCTATTGACGGTCCTCAGCAGAAGGACGAAGAACACCGCGCCGAGCCCGAGCAGGATCGCGACCGTGACGGCGTGTCTCCCCCGCAGCTCCTTGACCGGCGGCATGAAGGCCAGCAAAGCCAAGAATCCGGCCACCACCGTGACCGCGTCGAAGCTGGCCCGCTGCCAGTAGCCGCCCCCGAGGTGGAGCCACATGCCGAACTCGTCGAAGGTCAGGGCCAGCCCGATCCCGTAGAGCACGGCCGCCCACTCCAGGCGCCGCCCCCGCGGCCGCACGAACAGCAGCCAGCCGCCCAGGATCGCGAGCAGAAAGATGCCGAAATTGAGGTGATGGACGTGCGTGCCTTTGACATAGACGAACATGTCCGGCAGCCGGTGGTCCATGATCTGAAAGATCATGATCCTCAGGAAGATGAAGGTGGCCAGAAAGGCCACCAAGACGCGCCTGGCCAGGCGGCGCCGCGCGCCTGCTCCGTCCGGGCCGCCCCGCTCTTCCCGGCCCGCCCGTCCCGCCGTGCCTGTGTGGTTTTCTTCTCCGGTCAACCCGTTCCTCCGAATCACAGTCAGAATCTAGCATCGGGCCCCGGGAGAGTCAATTGAGCCCGGGCGAGCGGCCCGAGCCGCCTCGGCCGCGCGCTTGACAGCACCCGGGCCCAGGCCTATATTTCACGGCGACAGCCGATCGAACCGCGGAGGGGCGATGCGCATCCTGGTCGTCGAGGACGAGCGGAAGATCGCCGAGTTCCTCAAGAAAGGTCTCAAAGCCGAGGGCTACGCCGTCGACACCGCCGCCGACGGCGAGGAGGGCCGCTTCCTGGCCGGGACCCAGGACTACGACCTCATCATCCTCGACCTGCGGCTGCCCAAGATGGACGGCCTGACGCTCTGCCGCACCCTCCGCGCCGAGAAGTACGGCGGGCCCATCCTGATGCTGACTGCCCGGGACACGGTCAAGGACAAGATCTTGGGCCTGGACTCGGGCGCCGACGACTACCTGACCAAGCCCTTCGATTTCGAGGAGCTCCTGGCCCGCGTCCGGGCCCTGCTCCGCAAGCGCGGCGCGGCCGAGCCGACCCGGCTCCAGGCGGACGACCTCGTCCTCGACCTCCTGGCCCACACGGTCGAGCGCGGCGCGAAGCCGATCGCGCTGACCCCCAAAGAGTTCTCGCTCCTCGAATACCTGATGCGCAACGCCGGCGCCGTCGTCAGCCGGGCCATGATCGCCGAGCACGTCTGGGACATCCATTTCGACTCGTTCACCAACGTCATCGACGTCTCGGTCAACCATCTCCGGAGCAAGGTGGACCGGGATTTTCCGAAGAAGCTCATCCATACGGTCCGCGGCCGGGGCTACGTCCTGAAGGCCTGAGATGAACACCCGCTCCCTCCGTTTCCGGATGACCTGTCTGTACGTCCTGGCCCTGGCCCTGACCTTCGCCGTGTCCGGCCTCGTCGTCTACCGGTTCACCAGCCGGGCCCTGCACGGCGACCTCGACGATCTCCTCGAGCTCCGGGCCGAAGGCATCGCCGCCTCCATCGACACATTCTGGACGGTCGAGTCCGACGCGGCCCTCCGGGCCGGCCGCCCCCTCGGCTCGACCAGCAAGATCGGCAACCTCGATTTCCAGCGGCTGGCCCTGCGATGGGTCGAGGAGCGCATCGAGGATCCGGTCCTTGTGGACATCGTCGTTCAGCTCTTCGGGCCGGACAGCCGGCTCATCGCCGCCTCCCAGCCCGTCCCCGGCGCGACGCTCCTGCCCTTCGAGGACCTGGCGCCCGACCTCGCTCCGGACGCCCGCTTTCTGAACCTCATCAGCCCGGGCGCCGCAGGGGAGCGGGCCCGGTTCCGGGCCCTGACCCTTCCGGTCACGGAGGACGGACGTCTCGCCTACGTTATCCGCGTTCTCAGCCCGCTCGACCTCGTCGAGGCCCCGCTGCGGCGTCTTCGGCTCATCCTCGTCCTGGTGCTGCCCCTGGCCATGGTCCTTAGCGGAGCCGCCGGGGCTTGGCTGGCCGGCCGGGCCCTGCGTCCGGTCGACCACATGGTCGACTCGGCCCGCGGCATCTCGGCCGAGAACCTCAGGGCCCGCCTGCCGGTGCCGTCGACGCGCGACGAACTGAGCCGCCTGGCCGAGACCTTCAACGGCATGCTGGACCGGATCGAGGCGGGCTTCACGCTCCACCGTCAGTTCTGGGAGGACGTCGCTCACGAGCTCAAGACGCCCCTGGCGATCATGAAGGGCGAGATCGAAGTCGCCCTCCGGACCGGCGGCGGCGTCCAGGAGAACCGGGACGTCCTGGCCAGCAGCCTCGAGGAGGTCGAAGGGCTCATCCGCCTGATCGAGAAGATGCTGACCCTGGCCCGGATGGACAGGGGCGGGGCGCCCCTCGAGACCGACGAGATCGATCTCGCGGCCCTGGCCGGCCGGGCCGTCGAGGACTTCCGGGCCCCGGCCGAGGACAAAGGGGTCCGGCTCGGCTTCTCGGGCTCCGGCGCGGCCCGCGTCCGCGGCGACGAGGCCAGGCTGCGCGGCCTCGTCTACATCCTCCTCGACAACGCCGTGAAATTCACCCCGGCCGGCGGCACGATCGGCGTCGATGTCACCGCGGACGGGGCCACAGCCCGCCTGGCTGTCACCGACACGGGACCGGGCATCCCCGAAGAGGACCTTTCGGGGATCTTCGAGCGGTTCCGCCGGGCCGGCCGGTCCGGCCAGGGCCGCGGCTTCGGTCTCGGGCTGAGCATCGCCAAGGCCGTCGCCGAGCGCCACGGCGGCCGTATCGAGGTCCGCAGCCGCCCCGGCGCCGGAAGCACCTTCACCGTCCTCCTGCCCCTCGCCTAAAGATTCTTTAATTCTCTTTTAACGGGTTTTTAACCGTCTCCTTTCTATATTGGGGGGGTAACGAAGAACACCGATGAAAGGAGACCTCATGAACGCTCAGAAGATCCGGAGAGGCCCGATGATCGGAGGGCTTGGCCCGATCGTGCTGGCCGGCCTGGTCGCCGCCTCGGCGGCGGCCTGCAAAACTGAGAAACCGGCCGCGCCGAAGACGGAGGAGATGCTATCGCTCGCCGCCATGACGCCGGTCTTCGGCGACGCCAAGGACACCAAGTCCGGCCTGGCCGATTTCACCCAGTCCGACACGGAGATCGTCGTGTCCTACCACCTCTACCTGGCCGACCTGACCAAAACGGACCAGGAGATCGCCCGCGACCTTGCGCCCAAGATCCGGAAGCTCTACGGGCGTTTTCCGAGCGTCGATCGGGCGCGGTTCGAGGTGTCGCTGCCCGACCAGAGCTCTCCCGACGACTGGAACCCCTACGTTTCGTTCGTCCTGACCCGCAAGATCGTCAAGGAGACCGGTTGGTCCGACCTGCTCGATACCGACCTCCTGTCGGTCGCGATCGACGTCAGACGGACACAGTAAGCGGGCGTCCCCATGAAAAAGATCCTCACGACCATCGGAGGGCTGGCCCTGGCGGCCCTCGTCTTCCTGGGGCCGGCGCGCCCCTTCAGCGCGGCTTCGCAGGCCGCGCCCGACGTCCAGGCCCGGGCCGCCCTGAACGCCATGAGCCAGGCCTTCGAGAGCGCCGCGGCCAAGGTCAGTCCGTCGGTCGTCTCCATCTTCGCCGAACAGGTCGTCCAGGCCGGCGGCGGACAGGGCATGCCCGACGAGTCCCTCCGCGATTTCTTCGGCGACCAGTTCTTCCGCCGCTTCTTCGGCGATCCGGGCCAGGGCGGCGGCCAAAGACGGACCGTCCGCGGCCTTGGCTCCGGCGTCATCGTCAGCCGCGACGGCCTCATCCTGACCAACAATCATGTCGTCGACAAGGCCGACCGGCTTTCGGTCGTCATCAACGACAAGAAGTCGTATCCGGCCCAGGTCGTCGGCACCGACCCCCAGACCGACGTGGCCGTCATCCGCATCGACGCCAAGGACCTGCCGGTCGCCGAGTTCGGCGACTCCGACGACGTCAAGGTCGGGGAGTGGGTCCTGGCCGTGGGCAACCCCTTCCAGCTCATGCACTCGGTCACGGCCGGAATCATCAGCGCCAAGGGCCGGTCGTCGGTCGGCCTGGCCGACTACGAGGACTTCATCCAGACCGACGCGTCCATCAACCCCGGCAACAGCGGCGGGGCCCTGGCCGACCTCGACGGGAGGATCATCGGCATCAACACGGCCATCACCAGCCCCTCGGGCGGCAGCATCGGGATCGGCTTCGCCATCCCGATCAACATGGCCCGCAAGGTCATGGACGCTCTCGTGGCCAAGGGGCAGGTCGTCCGGGGCTACGTGGGCGTCTCGCTCCAGCCGATCGACGAGAACATGGCCCAGGCCCTCAAGCTGAAGACGACGGATGGGGCGATCGTCGCGGACGTCGTCGCCGACGGTCCGGCCGACAAGGCCGGGATCAAGCGGGGCGACGTCGTCGTCACCGTCGACGGCGCGCCCGTGCGGGACAGCGCCCAGGTCCGCAACCTCGTCGCCGAGGGGCAGCCCGGCAAGACCGTGACGCTGGGCCTCTTGCGGGACGGGGCGCGTCTCGAGCGGACGATCACGCTCGGCGAGCGGCCGCGGGAACGGAACGACCAGGCGCCCCAGAGCGAGCGGCCCGACGCCGCGAGCCAGCAGAAGCTCGGCCTGGCCGTCCAGGACTTGACCCCCGTTATCGCCCAGCAGCTCGGTCTCAAGAGCGAGACGGGCGCCCTCGTCGCGGACGTCGTCCCCGGCAGCCCGGCCGACGACGCCGGCCTCGAGAGGGGAGACCTCATCCAGGAGGTCAACAGGATCCCGGTCCGCTCGGCCCGGGACTTTGAGAGACTGGCCCGCGGCCTGAAGCCGGGGGATGCGATCGCCCTGCTGGTCCGGCGCGGTCAGGGGACGGCGTTCCTGTCCCTCAAGATCCGATAGAGCCTCTTTTCGCCATAGCGGGCGGTCCGGGCGCCGGCCGGGGCCCTGGGCCGTCCGCGCTCTTTATTTCAATCGGCGTAGATAAGGACGAGAACGATCGAGTTCGGGGCGTGGCCGGGGCGGGTGCCCTGGGCCAGGCCGATTCCGATGCGCCGGGCCTTGTCCACGCGCGGGTCGGCCGCGGCCTGCCTGGCCCCATCCTCGAGCGAGCCGACGACGCTGAACACGATCTGCATCGACACGCGCGTTCTGTAGGTCCCCTCAATGCGCTTGGCCAGCCGGTCCATGACATCGTTCCGGGTGAGCGACGCGTCGAGAAGATAGCCGCGGGCCGCCGCCCCGGCGATCTCGGTCAGGGTCGCGTCCTCTTCGAGCCGGGAGAGGCCGGCCGACTCGCGGAGGCCGTCGATCTCCATGTGGAGGACGGTCTTGGCGTCGGACCCGAGCAGCGGGATGCGCCGGATGAAGATCTCGGTCCCGAAGTAGGTCGTGAGATCGCCCTCCTTCTTGGACGCGACGCCGATGCCGACGTGCGTCGCCGCGGCGAGCAGGACCGCGCCGCGATGCCCGGGGCTCTCCATGAAGCCTCGATGGATCTCTTCGGCGCCGTACCCCTTGGCGACGTTCTCGGCGGCCAGGTCGGTCACGACGCCGGCCCGGGCCAGCCGCTCCTCCGTGGTCCCCGTCGTCGGCGAGACATGGGCGACGAAATCGTTGTCGCGCATGTCCTCGCTGTGCCGCAGGGCGACCTCGGCGAGCTCGAGGTCCGGCGCCAGAGGCTCGAGGCCGGCCG
>Ga0208980_10001278_pt1 | contig 15157 bp, 11 predicted proteins | sample WetSurMetagenome_3_FD_187993 | JGI IMG/M metagenome (GOLD analysis project Ga0208980, IMG submission 187993) | Wetland microbial communities from Twitchell Island in the Sacramento Delta, sample from surface sediment Aug2011 Site A1 Bulk (version 2) | ecosystem: Environmental > Aquatic > Marine... | reverse complement strand
CTGTTCGACATCAATTCCGACGGTCTTGAACCCTGCCATCGCGTACTGGACAGCCAGTGGAAGCCCAACGTAACCAAGTCCAACTACACCGACAACAGCTTGTTTCTTCTGTATTTTCTCAAGTAGCGACACGGTTAACTCCCCGAGAGTGGGTTAAGGATACTCCTGCAAGTCTTGTTGCACACAATATAGACAAGGTGCCTGAAAAATGCTCAGCCGAAATGTGCGAGAAGGGTACTGGCAATCTTCTCACTTGCACGGCCATCTCCATAGTGCTGCCGAGTCAGCCCTAGAGGAGAAGGTGACTTCACAGCCTTGATTATCGCATCCTGCTGAATACCGACAAGGACATTCCAGCCATTCTCAAGTGTCTCCACCCACTCCGTCTCATTGCGCAGGGTAACACATGGGGTCCCCAGCATGTACGCTTCCTTCTGAACGCCTCCACTGTCTGTCACCACCTTGCGTGCATTCAACTGTAGGGCAAGCATGTCAAGATATCCAACCGGATCAATGAAGGTAATGTTTCGCCAAGGCTTCGAGGCTAATGTGTGCGATTTCATAACGCCGAGCGTCCTTGGGTGCACCGGAAAAATGACAGGAGCATCAAGCGCGGCGAGCACTTCCAGAATTGCTGTCAACCGTGAAGAATCCTCCGTGTTGGATGCCCTGTGGATCGTGGCCAAATAGTATCCCTTCCTGCGAACCGCCGACCGATCGAGAATCGATGCATGGTTCTCCACAAGATGTCGATACATCATCAAAGCATCAAGCATTACATCCCCAACATGATGGACATTGTTGCCCATCCCATCATTAGTGAGATTCTTCACTGATGTCTCTGTGGGACAGAACAGGAACTGAGAGACGCGATCAACAAGGATGCGGTTGATCTCCTCCGGCATTGAGCGGTTGAAGCTGCGCAGTCCGGATTCGATATGGGCGACGGGAATGTTGAGCTTTGCAGCCACTAACGCTCCGGCCAGCGTCGAATTCGTGTCACCAAAAACAACGACAACGTCCGGTTGTTCCTTGATCATCAGACCTTCCAAGCCTGTCATCATCGACGCCGTTTGCATCGCATGGCTTCCCGAACCGACACCGAGATTGTACCGGGGATCAGGAAGTGCAAGATCCTGAAAAAAGACGTTCGACATCGCGTCATCATAGTGCTGACCGGTGTGGGCAATCACGTGATCGAATTTGCCTTGAAACGCGCGAGCTACCGGCGCAAGTTTCACGAACTGAGGTCGGGCACCAACAACCGTGAATACTTTCTTCAGTAACATACTATTGCCGAGTGAATCTTGAATAGACTCTGGATACAACGGAATTTGCCAGACCCACTACTGATTCGCAATTCAGCAGAAAAGGATAGGTCTGACTGTTATTGGCAACGAACAACCCCCTCACAGGTCCTACGATTGGCGGAATAGTCCGGTAGAAGTCAAGCGTGTAAAGCGGCTCAACGAATGATTCACGTCCAACCCAAACTGTCTCTACGTCAGACTTGTTGAATGAAGGAAACATGCGCGCCAAATGTCCAAAACATTCCTGCTTCAGATCTTCGTCTGTGCGAGACAGCCAATGCCGGTTTTGAGGGGAGAGATACTTTGGCACATAGACCAGGTGTCTTCCATTCAGAAGAGCCGGATCGATCACGTTTGTTGTTTCGATGATTCCGGTGTACGGGGTCGACTCATCAACGAGATTGAGCGTGTGGTAGGGGGTTAGCCTCTTCCTCATCACAAGCAGAAGACAGACAATTCCCATGTACTCGACCTTGCTGGACTGCTCATCTCGAAGGTCTTCCGGTAGCAGCTTCTGATACTGTGGATGGGGAATAGTTGAGACGATAACTTCATGATCGTGTTCCTTGCCCCCCAACCTGACAGCACGGACCGAGCCATTCTCAACCACAAGGCGCTCAATTGCAGCATCGGTGAGGATCTTTCCGCCCAGGTCCTTGATCTTGCTCTGGAGCGTATCAACAACACACTGAAGGTTCCCTCTGATGTGGCCCATTACTTCGCGCTGAGAAACCCTTCGACGCGTGGAAGCCATGCGCCGAACCCGTGACCAAATATACGTCATGGGAATTGTCTCATAGCGCCCATCGAACTTTGCGTTGAGCAGCGGCTTCCAGAATTTCTCGTAGAGAGTTCTTCCGCCTTTCGCGGTCAAGAAATCTTGAATCGACACATGCTCAAGTCTGTGCCAATCATTCTGCATCTTGCACCACTGCAGCGTCAGTGCAAGCCGGAATCTATCGGCGAGTGAGAGGAGTGGAAATCGAAGATACTCGCCGATCGTTGCCATCGAGTATATCCCGCCATGACTGTAGAATCCTGCCCTGGTCTCTGTGAAATAGATTCGTTCACCCAGTCCAATTTCATTAATCAAGGCGATCCAGTTCCGATCATTCATGAGAATGACATGATAGAATCTGTCCATTGAAATGCCATTCACAGTGATCGACCGGACCAACCCACCAACCGACGAATCTCTTTCGTACAGCGTTACGCCATGGCCGTCCTTCGCAAATCGATATGCAAGTGTAAGCCCGAGCAATCCTCCCCCAACAATGCCAATATTCATTTTGCTGCCAGGAAAAGTGGTCGGTACGTCCATCAATTCCTCCCCAGTCGAAAAAGAATCTCAGCGATAACTTCCCTCGACAGGAAGGAGATGTAGTTCATGATTGTCCTCCACACTTTCATCTTACTTCTACCCTTGCGCTCATCAAACTGCAGAACCATCGGAATCTCATCCACTGTAGCATGCACGCGACGCAACTTGAAGAGAATTTCCGCTGCGACCGTGAAGCCGTCAGACTGAATGAACCGATCCCCAAACGTGGCCGCTGCCTGTTTCAATACGGCGCTCCGGTAGGCTCTGTAGAATGAACTATATGTATGGCACCGCGTAATCGGGAAGAGGATGCGCATCACCAGATTGATTCCAGAACTCATCACCTTCCGTTCAAACGAGACTCCACGCAAGGCACCGCCTGGAGCGTAGCACGATGCAAGGACAACATCTGCACCTGCGTTTATCTTGGCGAGCATTTCATGGAGCAGCGAAAGGTCTCCAGTGTTGTCCGCTTCCAGGGTGAAGATAATGTCGCCATCAGTCGCCATCGACAACGCTGAACGAAACCCGGTGCGGAACCCTTGCCCAACCCCGAGGTTGTGAGGATGGTGCTCGATATGAATTGGCATCACCTTCTGGAATTCCTCAGCAACTGCCACAGTCCCATCGGTGCTGCCATCATTGACGAGCACGATTCTGAAAGGGGCGTTGAACGATGATGCTACGACCTTGAGAGACGTGAAGAACCGAGGAAGGTTTTGCTCTTCATTATAAGCAAGGACGATGAAGTAGTGCATGTCGACAAAGAATCTCAGTTACTTGCGCCGGAAAGAGGGAGAGTCGATCCCGCCTTCCACAGTTTCGTTTGCCAATCGATTGCTATCTTGAGGCCTTCCTCAAGCTCCATAGTGGGGGCAAATCCCAACAAATTCTTTGCCTTGCTGATTTCAGGAATCCTGCGACGGACATCCTCATATTTCCCGCCAAAGAATGTCGAGTACGGCACAAACTGTAGTGGTGGCCTCCCCTCCCCTTTCATCAATCTCCAAATCATTTCGGCGAGTTCGACTATTGTAATTTCGCGCGTGTCCCCGATATTGAAGATCTCGCCGTCGGACTTGTCACTTTCCATGGTCAACACTGTTCCCGCAACAAGATCATCGACGTAAGTAAAGGAGCGGGTCTGGAGACCGTCACCATGAATCTCGATAGGCTTCCCCTTAAGAACCGCGTCAATGAACACTGATTGAGGCCCCCCCCACCATGTAGTGTGCTGATTCCGTCCGTAACCACCGAAGTAACGAACGATGGCCACCCTTGTCTTGTATTTCTCAGTGTGAGCGAAACACAAATGCTCATCGTAGATTTTCGAAACGGCATAGGCCCAACGAGCGACCCCTGACTCTCCGAGCACGAGACTGTCCGTCTCCTTGAATGGGACCTCTGAATTCTTCCCATACACGTCGGACGTGGAGGCAAACATCACTTTGCAGTTGGTGCGCCGGGCAAATTCCAAAACGTTTTCCGTGCCCTTGAGGTTCACGTGGAGGGTGTCCAGAATATTCCCGTAGCGGGGGATCTTGTATGCAGCCAGATGGACAACACAGCACGCGTCCGGTACTTCTTGAAGTGTCGCTGGGTCAGTGATATCAGCTTTTTGAAAGGCAAATCTTGGATGCGTGAGAAATCCGTCAATATTCCTCATGAACCCGTTCGCCAGGTTGTCAATCCCGATGACGTCATAGCCTCGGTCAATCAGGACGCGCAGAAGATTGGAGCCGATGAAACCAGCGACCCCTGTAACAACAACTGTTTTGGCGTTGGGCATTCTTGTTCTTAAGAATCTTTGGTCAGGAGATCTGCGTAGCAGGTGCTATCATAGAGAATTGGCAGCACAATAACAACAGGCCGTAGTGAGAACCATTCTACTGCATCCTACCCGGCAAGTCGGAAGACGAGTAAGTCGGTCCGACCAATAATCAAATGATACATCGAGACCAGACGCTCGTAGAGCAGTGCATTGGAACGGAGATTCTCCGCATCTCCACCGAATACCACAAAATGTTTGGCACCCTGTGCCACAAGATGATCAATGGCTTCAGGTGTCACCCAAGCAAGGGAGAGATACCATCCGCGTCGCCCACTGAAATAGAACATCTGTGGAGGAGTATCGATAGTCTCCGGAGTTTTCTCGTTGCCGTATGAGGTTGCCACAACGATGAGCGAGCCCTCTTTAGTCACCGACTTAACTTCTTCGGCATAGGCCCTGATTTGCGCCTCACTTTCGAGGAATGTAATTGGCACCCTTGCAGACCTAATTGCTACACCGACAGCACTTGACGCGACAAGCAGGCACAGCAGCAGGATCAGCAAAGACTGCATGGATTGCGAGCGGGCAAGTAACGGCATGCGCACTACTCCCTCGATCACAAAGAATAGTCCAACGCTTCCCAGGATGGCCAGGGCAGGAAGCCATGGAAGTTGATAGTAGATCATGTCCTTGTTCCCCTCTGCAATAGCGAGGGTGTAGACAACAAGTGCAACGGCCCACGCGAACAGAACAAATGTAGTGCGCTTCATTGGTGGATGAAACAACCCACTAACAGCCAGGAGAAACACTACCGGAGAGGAGACGGAGAGGAGAATCCGCTTCCCCATCAAAACATAGAAGTTCACATCCAGCAACAGCCCTGCACGTGCGAATTTATTGTACCCTCCTGAAAGAATGCCAAAGGTGTTCCCATAGGTCGCGTACAGAGTGTGAGAGTGGTAGTACCACAAAGCGACGGGGAGAAGAGACAGGATTCCAAACAGCCAAAATGGTAGCCGCTTGAAAGTATCTCTTCCATACTTCACTACAAACAATCCCAGGAGCGGAAGTCCGATATAAAGCGCCGTTAGCTTGAGAAGCGCAGCAAGAGCAGTGAATACGATCGAGATGACGTAGTCGCTGATTCGGTCGGCATCTGTCCAGCGTAGAAGGAAATGGATGGAAAGGAGTGAGCAGAGAATCAATGCCGGTTCACCAAGGAAGGTTTGACTGGCCAGCGCAAGCAAAGGTGAACAGCAAACGAGCAGGGCCGCGACAAATGCCACGGCAGAGTCGTACAATCTCTCTGAGAGTTTATAGACGGCGATGACAACTCCAAGACCGCACAAGAACGGAATGACCAATGCCCATATTTCATGGACACCGAACGCTTGATAGAACAGTGCAGTGAGATATGGAAGGATTGGAAATTCCATCTCCACGAAACCCGGGCCCGCACCACCCCAATCTATCTGCGGATAGAGAAATCGAAATCCATTGTGGAGATAATTCATCGCAACGCTGGAAAGGTCGGCTTGCCGCCAGCCAAGCGTTACGGTATCAAGGTGAAAGAACACACCGCTCCTGGTCATAAGTGCAAAGAGGAGCAAGAACAAGAGATGATAGCTTCGTGAGCGCTTGATGACACCTCTGAACTTTGCAGCAGACGAGCGGGGTGTGCCTTCAGAGATCATTGGCCAAGGATTCTCAAACAATCGGTCCGGTGCAAGTTCTTACGGCTCCAAGATACTAAAAAACCGTCGAACAGAAAAGATGGCCCGTTGCGAGAGTTGCCTGCCGTAACACAGAAGCGTGGCAAATCGGAAAGGAGGGTTTCGTGTTCCACGTCCCGCAGATACATACTAACGAACGAAGCGCAATGAAAAATACGGCATGAAAGAAGCACTCGGGAAGTCCTTGTTGCAAATCCTCGGTCGATTGCTCCGGGATCGGAAGACCACAACATCACTGCCGCAGGCTACGGCTGGATGTAACCAAACCACAACAGAACGATGAGTAGAAAACCAAGGGCAAACCGGTACCATACAAACAGCATAGCCGAATTGCGAGAAAGGTATTTGATAAGCCAAGCAATTGATGCGTACCCTGATATTCCTGCGACGAGCGTGGCAATCACGAGGTTTCCATAGCCAAGCAGGGCAACATCTCCATCGAGGTGCGCCATCTCGTGGAGGCCGCTTGCCAACACCGCCGGAATGCTCAACAAGAAGGAGAACCGGGCCGCCGATTCTCTGGTGAAGTTCAAGAACAAACCGGCAGTAATAGTCGTTCCTGACCGCGACGAGCCGGGCACCAATGCACACGCCTGAGCGAACCCAATGAGAAGGGCATCCTTAAGAGTGACATCTTCGAATGTGCGAATGTGGCGGGCAACTCTCTCAGCAATCCACAGCAATCCAGCAAGACCAATGAGGCTTGCAATAATCACAGGAGTGCTCTTTGTGAACCAGCCGTGGATTTCCCGGTTGAACAGTAGGCCGACGAGTGCGACGGGAATCGTGCCGAAGAGAACGTACCATCCCATTCTTGCCTGCCCTGGCAAACCAGTCGTGGCATTCCCCGACAATCTGCCGCGGAGATCACTTGCCAGGCCTTTGGAGATCGCGACGAAATCCTGTGAGAAGTATATGACGACTGCAGCAAGCGTCCCCAATTGCATGACGGCAATGAACTCAGTCCATGCTGCCAGGTTGTGCGAATTGATAAGCCCAAGGAGTTTGCCTGCGAGTGTAAGATGCGCGGTACTGCTGATGGGGATGAATTCCGTCAGTCCTTGAATCAAACCAAGCAGTATGGCGTCAAACACAGTCACTGGTAGACCTCCGGACGTTCTGGAAATCCCAATTCACCTCGGCCGTCACCTTCGAATAGAGCTGTAACTTCACACAGAGCATCTCGGTCAACAAGCGATGCACACACATGGTGCACTCATTCTCTGCGAAGTGCTCGCTAATCTTTTTCGTTGACACCCGACCAGAGGGTTCATATATTCTTTGAGACGATTCATCTACATACTCTCGAATGCAAAAGAAAATTCTCGTTGTTGACGATGACCCTCTTTACCTTGATCTTGTGAGAGATGTCTTCGCTGGTCAGGATATTGAAATCGTTTCCGCCACCACTGGGGCCGAAGCACTGTCACTCCTGAAAACTCAGGTTCCGTCGTTGATAATCTCGGATTTTGAAATGCCCGGAATCAATGGGATCGAATTCCACTCTCAACTTCAAAAGGAAGAGAGGTCAAGAGACATCCCTTTCGTGTTCATGACTGGCTCCGCAGACCAGTCTCTCACCCGATATGTGCAACAACTCAAGATTCGGGTGTTTAGCAAAAACAACCTCACTCACGAACTCTTTAGACTCCTCAACGAAGTTCTGTAGTCACCCCCCGACACGAAATCTGCCTCCATACATCCGGACAGAATCCCCCAAGCACAGCGGGGGCTTTGAGTTCCATGTCCCAGACTGCGTTGACTGTGTAAGGCTGTCTCACTACTTCAACAGAAGCATTTTCCTTGTCGCAACAAACGACCCTGCATTTGGACTTCTCACAATCAATCGATACAGATACACACCACTCGCGAGAGGGCTCGATTCCCCCCTTCCAAACACTACTTCATGGACGCCTGCACCCAGGTACCCATCCACAAGCTGGCTCGCCTTTCGGCCCGACATATCATATGCTGCAAGAGACACCTGACCTGCTGCTGGCATCTCGAAGTTGATCACTGTGCTCGGGTTGAACGGGTTCGGATAGTTTTGCGCTAATCGAAATGCTTGAGCAACATGGCCTTCCAACACATTCGTTGGATTCACAATTCGAACAAGAAACTTCGGCGCGAAATTCCAATAGTCGCCGCTCGGATCAAAACTCGTATCGACACTATTGCCGTTGGCATATATCGTGTCCATAACCCCAAACAAGCTGGGCGCGCGATACCAGAACGACCACGAAACGGTATCACGTCCAGCCGCAAGCCTGGGCTGGGTATGTGTGAGTTCAAGACTGTCAACAGGATTGAACGGCTCAATCCTCATCAGTTGGGTGTGCATCGAGTCAGCCACACCCAAGTCTCCATAGAATGCCGCAACGTCAAACCCCGCTGCGATACTCGAATCCTTAGCAACGTTGATTGTGAAGACGGCCTGTCGTCCCGCGGCCAGAGTCTCAGGACCCGATATCCAAACTCGCACCCGCATACTCGCCGAATCACCGTGACAGAAACAACCCTTCACAAGAAAGTTTGGAGTCGAGGTGTTCAGCGGCTTCTTCGTCTGACCAACGATTCCATCATCATAGAGGATCTTGAACCCACACAACAGTGCTGCCCCGGCAATCAATACAAAACCGATAACCCGAAGTCTCGTCATGTCGCTGAAATGGCGGTCTAGTGCGCGATAATGTCGTTACGCTGAAGGAACAGGGTTGTGAGAATTCCTATCTCAAGAAAACGAAAGTCCAGTTTAAGCGCAACCCCGCCGTGCACAAAGGAAGGAGAAGAACTGCGACCATCGAGTCCAAAGACCAGCTTCACGAAAGATTCATCCTATCTCTCGTTTTCCACGATGGGCTTGTGAGAAAAGACAACCGCCGTCATTCCGGACCTGTGCTCTCTGGCAAGAGGCCTCGGTCCTGAAGAATGAGTTCGGGAAACTTGGCAATCATCAAGCGCTCTGCGGCAATTGTATCGCCGTGCCGAATGACCACTATTTCAAGAACAACATCTTCCTGATATCTGCAAATCCCGATGAGCGCAAGCTGTAGTAGTATATGCCACTCGAGAGGGTGACGCCCCTGTTGTCCGTTCCTGAGAACTGAACGGCATACCGCCCCGATTGCTGATTCCCATCTACAAGTCGCGCAACTTCCTGCCCAATATCGTTGTAGATGGTCAGCGTGACATGGCCTTCCTTGGGCAAGCCGTACGTGATTTGAGTGGTTGGGTTGAAAGGATTCGGATAGTTCTGTGCAAGCTCATACGTCGTGGGAATTCCTCCGAGCTCCAGTACCGAAGTTGGTGATTGGATCGTGAACGTATTATTGCTTTCATCTCGCAGCGTCGTATCAGATGAAGAGGTGACGCGAACAAAAGACTGACCCGGCGCATTGGGGATCGTCCACGCAAATGAGCCAGTTGTTGCGGGAACATTCGTCACAATTGACTGCCAGTTGGTTCCAGGCAGCACCCGATAGTAGAGATTTAGCTGACTGACAAGTGTCGAAGACCACGTGATGTTGTGCAGGGTGCCGACTTGCCATACTTCACCGCCATTCGGGGATAGCACAGATACCGCGGCGACAAGAGCGCCTGTTCCGCTCAGTGGTATTCGCGTCGGGCTGCCAGCCGCATTACTGCTGATGCGCAATGTATCGACGTACGCCTGCAGGGCAGTCGGAGCAAAGACTACTGCAAGCGTGTCGGATTCACCGGGTGCAACCGTAAACGAAGTACGGCCCGGCGTGAAGAACGCCGTCCCTGCCGTAACACTCGTGATCACAAGTGGACCCGTTCCGGCATTTGAAATGCGGATCGTGTCCCGGCGGGTCTGACCAACGCCGACGTTGCCGAATGCAACCGAGCCAGGAGTTGCGGATATGCTCGCAACTGTAATCGAGAAATCCGCGTCACTACTGTCGACTGGCAGTGCATCAGACACATCGCTGATGCGGACGCGGGCCTGAGCCGTCGGCGTGTTCGGAATAGTCCATGCATAGGTACCAAGCGATCCAACAACACTTGCAGCTATCGTTTGCCAGGTGCCAGCAAGGCTCGTTTTGTATTCAATCCTCACGTTCGGGATGTTCCCTGCAGACCAGGTGATGTTGCGGACCGAGTTGTACGACCAGTTTTCGCCCCCATTGGGCGAGATCACGGTAACGGCCTGAGCGTTTGTGGTTGGAACAACGTAGGTAATGTTATACTTGTATACACCACTCGTCTGCTGCGCGAAAAAAGTCGCCCGATCATACGCTAGCATCGCAGAGTTCGCCCCGGTAAGCGACGTGGAGGAGAAATTCGCGCCAGCATTGGTGGATAGATATGACGTGCTTCCACCGTACGTCCCGTAGATAACAACGTTCGGATCATCTTTCGCAATATCAGTACCCCACGTAGACCCCGTGGAGGCTATCACAGGCCAACTGACCCCGCTATTCGTGGTCTTGTTGAAGCCGCCAGACCCCCACGCGGTTGCAAACGCGTAGGTATTGCGCAACCGGCAAATGCTGATCATTGGGATCTCAGACCCGGAAGTCGTGTAGATGGATGTCCAATTATGGCCGTAGTCACTAGAACGCCACATCTGCCCTTGGCCGCTGCCAGTAACACCGTCACCGACGTACCATAGGTTCGGACTGTCGGGAACAATAGCAATGTCGCAAGGGCTCCTGAAACTCGTCCGGGCAAGCGTGTCCCACGTCTCACCAAAATTCTTTGAGAGATACAAAATGCCATCCGGTCCGCTCCCGGTTCCTTCGGCCGCGAAGATCACGGTATCGGGATGCTCAGGATCCATTTCGAGCGGCATGCCGTAGCTTGTGAAGTTGCGAAGAAGAGTGGTCGTCCAGGTTGCCCCGCGGTTCGTGGTGCGACGCACACCTTTGCCGCCACCCGAGGTTGCTGCAATCCACACATTCGTGTCGGTCGGTGAAACGTAGAACGACCAGGTCGAGCCGCCGGTCGAGATTGTGGCAATCGAACTCCAGTTCTCTCCGCGGTCACCACTCATATACACTGTGCTGCCCATGACCACGTAGATGATATTCTTGTTCCATGGGTTCACACAGAACGTGTTGCCGATTGCACTGCCCGAAAACTTTTGTGTCCACTGGTAGTTTACTGTTGCACCTTGCGGGAGTTGCCACGTTGTCCCACCGTCAGTCGTACGAAGGACAACATTATTTTTCTCACCACACGCCCAGCCAGTTGTCGGAGAGTAGAAGAAGACATCGTTGAGCTTTGCATGCAACTGGTGAATCCCATATCCGTACGATGCTCCTCCGTCGGTCGTAGTTCTGACGTATCCACCTCCGCCGACAAAGCAAGCGGATGTGGGAGACACAGCAAACACGTCGTTGACGTCGGCGTGGGTATCAGTTCTGAAATTCAGCTTTGTCCATGTTCCACCTCCATTAGAGCTTTTGTAGCAGAATTCATCGGCGCCCGCGATGTACACACTCTGTCCTGATGCGCTCACTGAGAAGACGTCTTTCGTCCATCCAGCTTGGGTGACACTTGCCCACGACGTACCTCCGTCTGTTGTCTTTAAGACAGTACCAGCAGTGCCGACAGTATAGCCTGTCAGCAGATCAACAAAGGTAATCGAGTTGAGTAGTTGGGTTGTGTTTGAGGTCTGAAGAGTCCAGGAGGCGCCACCATTGGAGGTCTTAAGGATTGATCCGTTCCCACCTGCGATCCAGCCAGTCTGTAGATCGACGAATGAGACTGACCTGAGTGAGGCACCGCCGGCAAGAGTCTGGGTGACCCAGGTGGTTCCACCATCAGTAGAGGAGTAGCAAAGACCGTTGTCACCAACGATCCAGACATTGGAGGTGAATGTGAACACTGAGCGAAGGGCCGACGAACCCTGAGTTGAGGTTGTCCACGTCACGCCACCATCAAACGAATGGAACACGGTGCCATTGTTCCCCACAGCCCAAACGTCGACACCGTTCGGGGAGTGGACACCATAGAATCCATCGCCGAAGGCTGGCAAAGTCAAAGCGATGACAACAAAAATGATTACGAAGGCATTCTTCATGCTACTCCTCCAAAAGAATGGATGTGTAAGTGTTAATGAATTCTTGCTATCGTCTCAACTTCAGCCAGGCCGGCGATGCGGCGATGGTAGACGGTGCCAAAGAACTTGGTGACAATAATCTTTGCTGAATCAACTCGCATTCGGGGGAACGAAACGTGCGTCCCTTCCGGCTCCACTCTGCCGGTGGAAGCAATCCTCCCGACTTCATTGGAATTACAATATAGAAGTATTTCTGAATCTTGCACGCGAATGTTTATGCCAGATCGGGGATCGGCAGTAATTCCATAGAGAACAACTTCGCGGAGATCGATGGGAGTATCCCATTTCAGCTGGACGAAGCTCCCTTCACCTTCATTTGACACCCAGATTACCGAATCTCCGCCTGTGCGTGCCTGCCGATCCGCGACACGTTGCGGAATGAATGTTCGACCCGCTTCATTGACAAAGAAGGAAGAACCTGTAACCCTGGCCGACGGGGATGCGTTGAACCACTCAGCAAGCGTTGCATTTATCGGCACGGTAAGAACAGAATGTCCCGCGTGGCAACCAACACACTTCGTTCCACCTCCAACGCGCTCGTAGTTTGTCCCGGTGACATGTGCAAATCCACCACTGGGAGTAGTCAGCACATGGCCAGAGCTATCGACAACTTGTTCGAAGAGCGGGACGTCAGCAGGCGCGCCGGGCTCGTGGACGCCACCTTCCCGAAAGACATCAGCTGTTCTGAACAGAATGGAAGGATCGGGAACCCGCGCATTTTGCCGTTGTGAATTCAAGAAGAAACGTATCTTCGCTCCGACCGTAAGGCGAGGCGCATCCGGCATCGGCTCATCGACGGCCCCGTTCGTGAATATGTTCATGCAGTCAAAGCGGAACGTGTCGTTTATCAGATACGTGGTAGGATCTTCAGTGGGAGGCAACTCTGAGAGAATCGCTGGATACTCGTCTTTCAGAATCGGCGGAATCTTCCGACGTCTCACTACCTGTGGCTCAAGCTCCAGTGTGCCAGGTAGATCCAGCACTTTCTGAAGATGCTTGCCATCAAGTGTGCATGCAAAGATCCCGTAGTCTTTTCCATCTGTCGAATAGGAAAACAGAATATCTTGCTTTGAGAGCTCAACAGGATCAGTGGCGTAGGGGGGCTGGACTGTCGACACTTGCCTCAGTGACTCATCAGACTTTACTCCAACAACGTAGTGTTCATAGTCCACACCATGCTTGAACCATCGAATCCCTACACCGCCAACCGTTGGAGTCAGCGATGTACGCGGACTGAACGTACTCAAGAGCCTGCCATCAGACATCACGAAAGGTTTGTAGGTCTGGGATCCGAATCGCGTGCGCGTGTAGCCCGCGTAGAGTTTCAGCCGATTCCCGTCAGGGTTCACTGACATCGCGTGCCAGATGTTGCCAACATCCGTCGTTAGAGCAAGTTGGTCATCCCGCCCCAGACCGTCACGAGTCGCGTTACTTGGACGATCGAGGTTCAACCACCACCGTGCGAACACAATTCTGCCTGTCAAGGGGTCAACGGTTGGTTCTTCCGCACCGTTTCGTTCAGAGGTAATGCGATGCAAGTCTGATCCGTCGGCGTTCATTACGTAGAGATTACTCGTGAGAACCTGATCGATGCTCGCCATGGATGGGTGCCGCGTGCTTGCAAACGCGATACGGCCATCCGGCAACCAACACGGATCGAAATCATCATATCGAACGAACGCGGATGCTGCCGCGCCAAACTGCGACAGATCGATGTGCCGATCTGTGACCGTCAACTGCTCCGGAACACCGCCGCCGATGCCGATCTTGTAGATCCTCCAACTGCTGTCCGGATGAACAACACCGGAAAACACGACAGTCTTCGCATCCCAGGAAACACAAGGGTCGGCAACATCATAGAGTTGCCCGCCCCGAACAAGAGAACGGACGGATCCGTCGGTCGTACGCAGCATGAGTTTCCCCCCGACAACGACGGTCCGGAATTGCGGACCGAAGCCGGGGATGGCACCTGAACTATGAGGACTGGAAGCTGGGACGGGATTGCGCGATACAAAAACTATCGGAGGAAGGGGTCGAGGCGAAGGTTGTTTGCCAAGATTCTTGCTAACCGCGTTTGTGGACAACCAGAGTTGCCCAAATAAAAGTGCAGCAACAACCAGAAACTTGACGGAGGAGCCTCTCATCATGCGTCTAGAGTACTCGAAGAACAGGTTAGAATAGGATGTGATTCAGATATCGTATTGAAAGATACGTCTTCTTCAGCAGAAAGCAAAGAGGCAAAATGAAGAACATCTCTCTTTGATCATACAAAAGAAAAGGGCGCTGCCGGCGCCCGTTGAGTTTCTCACCACCGCGCGTGGCAATGATGGTCACTTCAAATACAACATTGGCTTTGTTTGCGTTGTGGTTTCAGTGTGCATGCGATAAAAGTAGACGCCGCTTGACAAACCGATTGACCGGTGCGCATCCAATTGCAATGTGTGCGTCCCCGGTTCAGCAAGTCCTTCAAAGAGCGTGGTGATTCTCTGTCCGAGAACATTGAAGAGATCAACTTCAACATGCTCTCTCTTCGGCACGCTGAATTGAATGATGGTTTGGTTGTTGAAAGGATTTGGATAGTTTTGAAAAAGCCGATAGTCATTTGGCTGCACTTTGTCTTCTGGCAATGGTATAGAGGTAATGAGATTGTTCCGCCATATCCACACCCCGCCCGTTTCGTCTGCATAGAAAATCAAATTATCGTTCGCTGCAACCCCTCTCCCAACATCATTCCCCGCAAAGAGGGTCTTCTCTCTTGGCAGATGGGGCTGCGAAATGTCATAAACGACGCCCACCCCGTCTACCCAATAGACGAAATCTCCCTTGACGGCTAGATTAGGATAACCTCCGCCATAGGGAATCCGTAGTGAACCCAGAACACGCGCGGATGACAGGGATTCAAAATCGACAACGTACAAGCTATCCCAAGCACCT
>Ga0208980_10001277_pt1 | contig 15168 bp, 5 predicted proteins | sample WetSurMetagenome_3_FD_187993 | JGI IMG/M metagenome (GOLD analysis project Ga0208980, IMG submission 187993) | Wetland microbial communities from Twitchell Island in the Sacramento Delta, sample from surface sediment Aug2011 Site A1 Bulk (version 2) | ecosystem: Environmental > Aquatic > Marine... | reverse complement strand
CGTCATTTATCCGCATTCCCCCGAATCCTTCAACGATCGCAAGCCATGTCCCCGCCATGCTCGTAATGTGAAGGCCTTCACCGACTTCATTGTTATAATCATCAAGATCGAGCCTTGCAGTCCTGAGATAAAGCTCATAAGCTTTTTCGATCTTGCCTATGCGGGATGCAAGTATAGAATGAATACAGGCTGACAATGAAGATTCATGAACGGTCATTGGTTCATAAAAATCAAAATTCCGCCTGATGGTTTCGGTATCATATTTATCTTCAAAAACATACAGCCCCTGGAGAACATCAGCCTGTTTTATAAAACAGGAACGAAGTATTCGGTCCCACGACCAGTGCTGATTTATCGGCCTTTCATCTGTCGGAATTTTATCGGCTGTCATAATTTCCTTATCCAGGAAACAATCCTGTTGTAGGAATACATTCCTTTCCTTGTCAAAGGGCAGGTGCATGCTTGCAACTATTTTTTGCCATAAGGCAGTCTCTTCTGCAAAACTGAAATTTGTTTTCCTGACAAGTCTGTCATATTTTTCGGGATCTTTCTGCCTTACTATCTTCAAGTTATTCATAGTATAGGCCAATGTCCATACTGCCAGTGAATTGGTGTACCAGTTGTTGTTGACATTGTTTTCATATTCATTAGGACCCGTAACACCGAGGATGACGTACTTTTTCCTGTTATCAGACCATGTTGCTCTCTGACTCCAGAATCTGGATATCCCAATTAGTACTTCCAGCCCGTAATCGGCCAGATAATCACTGTCGCCTGTATGCCTGATATAATTGAAAATTGCAAAAGCGATCGCACCATTTCTGTGGATCTCCTCGAAGGTTATTTCCCATTCATTATGACACTCATCCCCGTTAATAGTAACCATCGGGTAAAGGGCGGCACCATTTTTAAAACCCAGTTTCGAACCATTTCTGATGCTTGCTTCCAGATGTTTGTACCTGTACAGCAAGAGGTTTCTCACTACTTTCTGCTCAGCCGTTTTAAGGAAAAATGGAAGAACGAATGCCTCGGTATCCCAATAAGTGCTCCCGCCGTATTTTTCACCTGTGAATCCCTTCGGACCTATATTCAATCGCTCATCTTTTCCGGTATAGGTCTGGTTAAGCTGAAAAATATTGAACCTTATTGCCTGCTGTGCTGCAATATCACCTTCGATAACAATATCTGACGACTTCCATATTTTCTCCCATTCTTTTTTATGGGCTGAAAATAATTTGTCATACCCTTTGGATGATACTTCCCGGATACGTTTTCTGGTATCTTTTATTAAATCTTCTTTTGGTGTGTTCAGTGATGAGAGTACAGAAACAAACTTAATCAGAACGAGCTCATCTCCAGGCTTGATTTTTACAGAGAAAGAATGAGCAACATATTTTTTTCGGTCGGTCAATGACGGTTTTACTTTAATGGCTTCGCTCCCTTTAAAGAGCCGGTAACACATACCTGTTGAAACATCGAAACCCGTTTTTAAAGTTCTGGCTACAATAATTCCTGTATCATTATCAACTTCCCGGGATATTTCTTTCCAGAATTTCTTTCCATAATTTGCATCTTCATTCCTTACGTCGGCATCAAGGTAAATATTGAAATCAATATTGCCTTCGTAATCAACAGAACGGACTGAATATCTTATTACTCCCGTATCAGGTTCTGACATGCTCAGAAATCGCCTGGCATTAATTTCAATGGTTTTGTTTCCCGGGACACCGATGCTGAATTTCCTGTCGAGATAACCCTCTTTCATATTCAGGGTCCTGGTGAAAGATCTGATGGTTGCTGATGAAAGATCAACCGGAATTTTATTCACTGAAACATCAATTCCAATCCATTTCGGGGCATTCAGAACTTTTGCAAAATACTCGGGGTAACCGTTTTTCCACCATCCGACCCGAGTTTTATCAGGATAGTAAACCCCTGCCACATAGCTGCCTGAAAGTGAATCGCCTGAGTACTGCTCTTCAAAATTTGCCCTCTGCCCCATATAACCGTTCCCTATCGAAAAGATGCTTTCCGATTCCCTGTTCATTCCGGGGTGAAAGCCTTCCTCAACTATGAGCCATTCATTCTTTTTATAATAGTTTTTTATCATAATATTATTTCTCTATTTTCCGAAGTTTCCTGAGGTTTATTTTGTCGAGACCTGTGATGACATAATGAGCTTTCGTCAGAATTTTTTCAGATCCGATTCCGACACAGAGCATACCTGCATTAAGAGCAGCTTCGACACCTGCAAGTGCATCTTCAAATACAACACAATCTTCCGGTGCAACTTTAAGCATTTTTGCCGCCGTAATAAATACTTCCGGATCGGGTTTTGCCTTACTTACATTATTTCCATCAGCCACAGCATCAAACAACTTTTCGATGCCAAGACGTTCAAGTATAAGCGGAGTGTTCCTGCTTGCTGATCCAAGTGCTGTTTTTATTCCTGCATTTTTAAGTTCAGAAATGAACTCAAGGCTTCCGGGCAGTATCTCATCCGGCGTCATTCTCCTTATATAATCAAGATACCATTCATTCTTAAGAGCTGCATATTTATTCTTTTCTTTTTCATCAAGGGTCATTTTCCCGATTTCCAGTATTATTTCAAGAGAAGCCATTCTGCTGACTCCCTTCAGCCTTTCGTTATCCTTCTCTGTAAAATGGATATTCAGCATCACGGCAAGCTTTTTCCATGCCAGGTAATGGTATTTTGCAGTATCTACAATTACACCATCAAGATCGAAAATACATGCTTTAATACTCATATCTATTTCTTATCGTCAATATCCCTGACTAATTTTACCATCATCGCAGCAATTAACATTGATATCCCGCCTGTTATAAGCGCGTTCATTGTATTGCCGTGAAAGAGATGTTTTACCATGCTGCCAAGTATGCTTGCTGCCAGTATTTGCGGAATTGTAATGAAGAAATTGAAGATCCCCATATAAACACCCATTTTATCCTGAGGCAGCGCCCCTGTCAGCATCGCGTAAGGCATTGAGAGGATGCTTGCCCATGCAATCCCGATACCCACCATCGGCAGGATAAGAAGCGATGGAGAAGAAATCAGGTTTATGGAAATCAGACTGATCCCTCCTATCGCCAGGCAGACAGAATGGGTGATCTTTCTGCTCGTTGCTCTCGCCATTACTGGCAGAAGGAATGCAATCAATGCAGCTGAACCATTGTAAATGCCAAAGAGAACACCAACCCAGTTTGCACCATCATTATATGCAACTGATGTGGTATCGGTAGTGCCATAAATATGTGAAGTTACAGCTGAGGTTGTATAGATCCATAACGAAAAAAGAGCAAACCATGTAAAAAACTGAACTATAGCAAGCTGCCCCATTGTTGCCGGCATTTTCCTCAGGTCATACAAAATGGAATTAAGACCATTTTCACCTTTTCCGGTTGACTGTAAAGCACCTGCAAGCAACTGAAGCAAACCGAATAATGCAACACCCCCGGTAATCACGTAGAGTTCTTTTTCCAGATGAATTCTTGAAAGGATGAATGTCAGTATAATTCCTGCAATCAACCAGATAAGTCCGGGAACATAGTAATTGATCCTGCTATTGGCAGACTTGTTTTTGCTGCCTGAAGTCGCTGTCTCAGTAATTTCGCCACGGGCATACTTTTCACTTTCTTCAAAATCCCTTAATTCTTCAGGGGAATACTCTCTGGTTCGTAAAATTGTCCATAATACGGCGAGGAAAAAAACCGCTGCTCCAATATAGAATGACAGCTTTACGTTCATTGGAATTAATTTCCCCGGTAACGGTATCTCTGAAACATTGAACCAGTTAGCAAGGACCCATGGAAGAAAAGAGCCTATTACCGCCCCGATACCTATGAAAAAGCTTTGCATGGCAAAACCTGTGGTACGCTGTCCAGAAGTAAGCATATCGCCAACAAAAGCCCTGAAAGGTTCCATTGAAATATTTATTGATGCATCCATTATCCAGAGCATTCCGGCCGCAAAAAGCCATGTAGGTGAATTAGTTATTACGCACAAGGCAATTGAAGCAAGCAATGCGCCAATAAAGAAATAAGGACGCCTTCGGCCAAAACGGTTCCAGGTCCTGTCGCTCATATGACCGATAATCGGCTGCATTATCAATCCTGTCACGGGTGCTGCCACCCAAAGTATAGGTATATCATCCACTTTTGCACCCAGTGTTTCGAAGATACGGCTCACATTTGCATTCTGAAGTGAATATCCAATCTGGATCCCTAAAAATCCAAAACTCATATTCCAGATTTGCCAGAAGGATAGCTGCGGTTTTGTTTTTTTCATAAAATCAGATTTAATCTTTGAAAGGTCTGTTAAGGTTCAGGAAAAGTAATCAAAAATATAGAAAATGATTGTTATTTCACCTGCTCTGTTTCATTTATCTGGAAGGAGTCTTTTTATCTGAATTTCTTTGGCAATACTCTTCCTTTGGATATAAATATATAAATCTTATTTCCAGTTCCTCGCAGATGGATTCTCTGCCCCACATGGCAGATTTTAACTATTTCAATTTACTCCGGACAGTTTACTGGACCAGGGAAAACTTAAGACTGAATCCGAAGTTGGTATTGGATGTTGGGAATGTATTGGCAACAAATGGATTGTTCATTGTATGGTCCGCAAATATCTGAAGGTTGAACCGGTCGCTCAGAACATAATCGGCTGTGGCTCCTATGATAAATACTTTTATTCCTGCAACAGGCTGGTTAACATCCTCAATAAGCTTTCGTATAAGTGTTTTGTTATCTCTGACTGAAAGATCGAGCCTGACATTCAGGTCGCTTTTAAGTATTTTCTGGCCTCCTCCTGTCTTAATTATAATCTGGACATCATCAAACCTGTAGCCTGCTCCAAAAACCAGTTCATTGATCCTGTTGTCAGTCACCTGGTTTCCTGTGAGGTTTAAGGAAACAGTCCGTGATTTCCTCCACTCAAATCTTGATGTCAGGTTGCTTTGCCAGTTCATATCAATATTGATCAGTGGGCTGAACTGCTCGCTGACAGTAACTGTATTTATCTGGTAAGGCTGAACGAAGTTATTCTGGAGATCCCTGATATTATTCACTCCATAGTCGTTTAAAACATAATTCAGATTTGATATATAAGATCCGATCTGGTAAATAGCCCTGTATTGATGGGTGAGATTAACCGAGCGGAAAGCCTTCTTTATAAATCCTATTTTTGATAATCCGTCGAATGTCACTCTCCAGTTTGGCATCATTCTGGATGCAGAAGGGAATATATCCATGTCGACCTTTTCGGGATTTGTTTTTGTGTACGCTGCATAGAATGACGGGATAAGAACCTCAGAAGAGGTTGGTCCATATCCGTTTTTGTAATCGCCTTCTATTGGCAGTCCTGTGACTGGGTCCAAATCGGGATCATAACCGGGATCCAATTCCTGTCTTTCCTGAGCTTTCCTGTCGGAGATAATTACAGTATTTGCCTTGAAAGTTTCAAAAGCCTGTGATATATAATTGTTCTCCTTAGAGACCTTTTCGAAAGTGGTACCCCAGGCTATAATTGACATTGAAAAGTTCCCTGTGACCACTTTGTTGCGTGTGCTGTCAGGAAAATTGCCGTTAATATCGGCCGTATAATAAGAGCTCTCATTTTCAAGGTACCTCCTGTCGGAATTAAAATCAATCTTCAACCCGGGAATAAGTTCAACAACACTTCTGAATGAGAGGTCGGTTCTGCTGTTATAAATAGCCGGGGTGTAGAGAAGCGTGTCTGTTGTTACCCAGCCGTTTGAAACAGCTGAATTAAAGAAATTTTTGCCACCGTAACCAAGGATGAAAGGCAGACCTGGCGCCGCAACATTATTGACTTTTGACATTCCTAGAAAATTAGCATCCGGGAGGAATCCCGGCAGAAACTGCCCATTGGCCTGCGTATAGGTCATGCTTACCGATCTTATTCCCATAAGAGCCCGAAGCACGTATTCGCCGGTGATTATTAACGGATTTCGTTTTTTTGGAATTCTTCCCTCGATCGACACGGTCGTTCCTTCGGCAGTCTCAGCCGAGGTGAAACTTATCCTGTTCTCACTTACAATCTCAAGTTTCCCTTTTAGCTCGGTCCCGTCCTTCTTTAAAATTTTGACTTTTACATCTTTTGTTTTAAGATTATGTGTTATCGACCTTACAATATCGGTCCTGAAATTAATATTGCTCTTGCTGAATGTCACCGTTTTGTATTCAGTCTGCATTCTCTGAACTGCATCAGGACGCGTATTATTCTCAACATTTTTAAGAAACTTCGATTTGCTGTACAGGCTCGACAGGTTGGCTGTTGAACTGAATGTAAGCTCGGAATGGTTCTTAATCGTATTTCCAAGATTGATTTTCATTGAATCGGGATACAAAGAACCTGCCAGCCATGAATAATCTGCTCCCAGCCTAGCATTTGCACTGATCCACGAAAGCAATGGCAGCTTGTTTATCGGGATATTGTATGTAACATTATAAAAATGATTATAGGAGGTGGTTCTTCCGAAATTCTTGATATTAGTCATTACTGAATCGCGCCATATTTCATATTCAGTCCTGTACCTGTCCTTGTCTACGGGACCTTCCGGCTCATCAATTCTTGCAACGTTGGTTGACGTAAAATCAAATTTAAGCTGGCGTGTGATATCATATTTCAAATCGAAAATCCTTGTCCATTCAAAATCTTTCCTGTAAGTGGGGGTTATAAGGAGGTTGGGGTTATTTATATTCCTTGTTTTTATCTCATTATAATAGCGCGACATTTCAGTCCTGAAGGAGACGCTTCTGGGTAAAAGATAAAAATTAAAGTCTTTTAGTATCCTGAAAACAGGTGCGTTCAGGAACTTCACATTCTTAAGAGGTGTTATATTAGCCGGCTGTGCTTCATAATTGTAACTTATTCCTCCCCTGTAATTTTTCTCAAGGTCTATTTCTGTTTTAGTGTTACTCCTGAATGTTTCATTATATGTATAGTTGACGCTGAAATTCGCCAGATCCCATGGTTGTGGTTTTTCGCCGCGTTTTGATATCCCGGCGTTGCTGACCGAAATGGTTTTACGTCTTGAATAATCCTCTGAAATTGCCTTTATTGAATCTCTTTCCTGCTTGGTTTGAGCTTCATCAAGAGCATCTTTCAAAGGGATGTCCGGATCAAGAGGATTATACTGGGGTTTAATTCGTGTTTCTGAAAATCCGACATAAACAGGCAGACGCACACCTATTTGTTCCGGAAAGAATTTTCCAAGCTCGAGGCTTGTTGAAACGTCATATTTTAAGGCCTCTTCCTTGCTCCTTTCGTTGACCTTCTTATCGATACTTCCCCAGCCTGGGGTGGTTGCCATACCCACAAGGTCGACGGTACCAAGGTCAGCCAGGCGGGCCTGGAAATGACCATTTGCCGCCCAGCCGCCATCTTCAACAAAATCGTTGAGCCTTAGTTCATTAACCCAGATGGCGCCTGATCTTGATTCTCCGGTATCGGTGTCCGGATTTCTGGTCTTTATAGGGTTCCGGATGCCGACCATTAATGTCTTAATATTGCTCATGTTCGGGTTACCACACACATAAACCCTGTTCGAGTCACTGTCTAAATAAGCAAAGACATCCGAAAGGTTCAATGTTGATCCTTCGACCTGCATCTGCCTGTTCCGTTCCTTTTTAGCATCCTGAAGCACTGAGAGATCTATATTGAAACTGTTTTCTTCAGGCCACACGATAGCCCTGTCCGTTTCAGAATTATTATCGTACTTATCATTCGGAGGGGTCAGTTTCAATGGGACTTCATATTCATAGAAATTTGATTTATAATCTGATCCGATACGGATAAAAGCTGTAAGTTCATTATCATATAAAGGTTGTCCTATAAGAGCCTCGGCATGAACTTCCATCCTCAGCCGGCGATATTGCCTTAAATCAAGGCTTACGTTCCTGTAAGCTGCCCTGGCATCACCATCTGAAAGATTCTCTACTCTCAGGACCATTGATTGTTCATCAAGCTGTCTCAGCTGAGGGTTCTGAGGATCCACAACCCTGTCAAATCCCGGAGGCAGTACATAGTTTACCGGCTTTTTACCCGCATTGTCTTCGATGCTTACGGAGCTAATGTCGAATGAACCGTCTGTAGGTTCGGGAATTGTAATCCTCTCTCCGCCTTCCATGAATGTGATATTGTATTTTCTCCATTCTGCCCTTACAAGGTTAAGTTCTGCAAAACGCATTACTATCGGATCACTGAAGTTTCTCAGGAACATTCTCATGAACCGAATTGATTTAAAGTCGTTTATATTGCCGACAGTTTTCTGGTAATCAGATATCGGGACCTTAAACTGAAACCATTTTACTTTCGATTCCACTCCATTTGCCATTTTCACAGTGGGTTCAACCTCATCGACGATAAAATTTGATCCGACCTTCAAATCTTCATGCCTTAAGCTGATCTTGTACTGGTAATAGCTTTCAGTCTCACTCAGTGTATTATCACGGTTGATATCTTCCATATCGGGTAGAGTGGAACCAGAAGTTGGGTACGATTCTGTAGACATCTCTGAAGTTGGTGAATTGCCATCCGGTCCGTTGTATTTCTTGTATCTGTCAAGAATACCAAGCTCCTCCAAATCATAATCGGTTCCCCTGAAGTAGTGAAAATCATCGTTCGAAGGGTCCTTTTGTATTTCAGTAAATGTTTCTGCATCAGCAATCGCCTGTGATTTCAGAAGGAAATCTGAAAAGAATGACTGCTCATCCGAGTCCATCAAACCATCAAGTCCGACATCCTGGTATCTTCGCGATTCAATGCTGTTGTCGAACGCATTAACAACCGACTGAACTGTGGGGATCCTTCCCCAGGAGGTGGTATCAACGTTCTGAACATCAGGGGAGCCGGGTAATCCGTTTTCAAAACTTTTGCGTGAGTCACGCAGGATATCTTCCGAGATATTTCCCAGATTAAAATAGAGGTCGCCGCCTGAAAGGTTAGGGTCTTCCACAAATGGATCCATAAGCCAGAATTCAATATACTGGATATTGGCATTCTCAAAATCGCTTGTGAGCACTTCTCTCATTATGCCTCCCCATCTCGATGCAGGATTGTTAAGCAACCCTTTTGAGTTCATACCTGATGAATAAGTCCCAGGGTCAGTATCAAAATTATAGGGGCCTTTCTCCTGCGGATAGTAGGCCACATTAAGAACAGAAATCGTTGTTGGAATTCCAGTTGTACTTTCTCTGTTAGGAAATATCTCATTCTCGTAAATCTCTCTTACAAAATGGCTTGACTGAGTGTTAGGGTCCTGTTTAATATGATCAGGAGTTGAAGATCCATTTCTCAGGAAAAGAGGATCTATGACATACCAGGCAATTTTGGACCTGTTCTTTCCGCTTTCAGGATTGTTGTTCAGCTTTGCTTCAGGAAATAGCTGATCCTGTCCCTGCGGAACACTTGAAACTGACCAGGCATTGAACGACTTCAGATCGAGGGGAATTTCACTCGATTCGAAATCATCAATATAAGAGTTCCCCGCACTTGAAATAGCATTGGAATGGCCGGGGATAAGATCAGCAAATTCACCGTTGAAGGATATTCCTGACGGTGTGCTTGTTTCGAGCAGCGGTATCTTATCGATAAGCTTTGTAAGTAACTGCGATTCACCCCTGTATGATGTATTAAGACCCCATATTGTGTTTGCAATCGGTTCTTCGCCGAAATTTACCTTCTGGGTATAGGGCCGTTCATGAAGGTAAAGAAGAGTACCACCGATATTAAAATTATCAGAGAATCTGTAATCGAGGTGAGTGCCAAGAAGTGTCTTCGTCTGGAATCCGAAGAACTGATTACTCTCAAGTGATACCTGTATAGGTGTTTGTGATTCTATAAGCGCTGAATTAATAATAGTGACTATACCCAGGTTATAATCGACAGTATAATCGGTATTTTCAGTCAGAGTAATTCCACCGGCTGTAACAATAATGGATCCTGCAGGAATATTCGTTGCATTAAGCCGTATCTCTGAACCCCCCTGAGAAGAATACTGGCCCATCATCTTGAATTTGTTCTTTTCGGCCACCTGCCTTGCAACTGTCTGGGTCGAATCATAGAGTTCCTGAAACACATATTTATCAGCTATTGCATCATCGCCGATCTTGCTTCTCAGGTAGCTGCCGAAAGGCTCGGTGACGGGAAAAATGATCTTTCCCCGGTTGACCATTACAGTTACTCCGTCGAGATAGTCAAAATAACCATCAGGTATATGATCCAGCTGTGAATTGAGATTGTCCAGTCCAAGCACCTGTAAAAGCACCTGGTCTCCTGTTTTACCCTCCGGAAGATAATTTATCGAATTTCCAGTTTTGTCATCTTCATAAAGAATATTCATCTGAAAATCTTTGCTTTCAAGCCTGCCGGAACCAAGAGAATAGATGTTTTTCATCATCAGGTTCCATGTAGGGTATTTGGGACTCAGGGTCGTTCCTTTAAGGAGCTTAAGTATAAGAGTCTGGGGAGCTGATATCCCGTCGGTCGAAAATTCACCAACTTTATAAACCTTACCGTTCAGTGTATATTCAAATGCTACAGCTAACACCTCATCAGTATTTAATGCTGTATTCAGTGAAATATAACCGAGCTGACTGTTTAGTGTGTATTCCCTGTCATTAAGCCTCCTGGCATTTTCAATTTTCTCAAAATCCCTCCCGATCTGGAAATCAGGGTATAAAGGATTGAAGACTGTAGTAACCTGATCGACATCCCTCATTCCGCTGTAAGTTGTCTGAAGCTCATCGTAAAGCTGGTTAGCCTTATTATCAGGGTATATCACAGCTCCCGGCAGTGCCTGGAATTCAGGGATATCATTATAAATATGGCTGCTATTTTCAGCCAGGTCGGCAAAACCTACTATATTCCTTGTCTCGTCAAAGCTGCTTGTTTTATTTGTGACCCAAATTTCAATCCGGTTAATTTCTAATCCGGAACTGACATTTGGCAGGTTATTCAGTGAGCTATTGTAGATATCCCTGAAATAATGAGAAAGAAAAAAGTGACGGTTTGATTCATAATCGTCAGCAAAAATCTCAAACTCGCTTATCTGGGCTCCGCCTTTAACTTCAACGGTCGATGTTTCACCCTTCTGCTGCGAAAGGACTGTTGTAACATTAAGCTTTCCGAACTGAAGCTCGGTTTTAAGACCAAAAAGGCTGTAGCTTCCGGTGATCAGTGTTCCGGGAAGGGGGAGAGTTACATTACCTGCCTCAACCTTCTTAACTATCTCGTCTTCTTTTCCAGCGTACTGAAGCTTGATCTCATTCTCAAAATCGAACATGGCATCAGTATTATAATTAACCCCTAATTGCATTTTATCACCGATTGTTCCAGTCACATTCATCTGGATCTTTTCCTTAAAATCGAAGGTTGGAATAGTTCTTAGTTTTTCTGAAAGAGTTGGATTTTCGGTGCGGGAAATATTGATGCCAAAGATAAGTTCTGCCGATCCCTGAGGAACAATATTTATGACATTGCTCCCGAATATTTTGTCGAAAGTGGCACCTCCAACCTCTATCTGAGGTATCAGGCTTGATTTGAATCCAGCTGTTTCTCCCGATACCCTCGATTGCCAGTAATCGCGCATCTCCTTATTAAACTGGTATTTACGAAATTCCTCAGGTGACATATGAACAGGGGTTCGGTAATCGAAAGCCCCGACTTTCTGATAAATCACATATTCATTCTTTTCGGAATTGTAAATTACCGTGGATTGGATATTTGAAGGATTATAAAGGAATAAAGGGGCCTTCTGTGTTGATTCATAAGGATTTCCCGAAACGTCTTTAAGTTTTAAAGGGGATTTTATGACAGTATCACTTACCTGGACAGAAGTTTGACTATAAGCTTCAACTGGTCTGAGGAAAAGCGAAGCGAATAATAGAAAAAATGAAAATTTCAGCAGATTTCTATATGATATCCCTGATCCCAAATGAACTTATATTCTTATTTACAGGCTCTTAAGAGCTTTCTTTATCAGCTCCTCAACAGTCAGATTCTTTTCCTCTCTGATTATCCTGTCAAGAACTTTGAAGACAGCGCTTTTGCCAAACCCAAGCATCACTAATGCTGATAACGCCTCTTCACGTTTTGTATTGTCTGTAAATGCAAATATTTCGCCCGTTCCGGATTGTTTTCCGAGCTTATCTTTCAGGTCAACAATTATTCTCTGGGCAGTCTTTAAACCTATCCCTTTAATACTCTTAAGAGTATTAACATCCGATCCGAGAATAGCTTTCTCGATTTCATCGTGACTCAGGGATGAAAGCATCATTCTTGCCGTACTGGCACCAACTCCTGATACTGAAATAAGCAGCCTGAAAATATCGCGTTCTTCCTTGTCTGCAAAACCAAAAAGCTGGTGGCTGTCTTCCCTGATAACTTCATGTACGAGAATCTTACACTCACTCTTACCCTCCAGTCTTGCATATGTCGAAAGTGAAATACTCATAAAATAACCAATACCTTCATTTTCAAGAACAACAAAGGTTGGTGTCAGTTCTGCTAATTTCCCTTTAATATAATCGATCATAATTGCTGTTCGGAATTAAAAATTTCAGGAGGCAGTTCGTCAACGCGGTCAGTATGTATTTCGATATCCTGGTGTTTAAGCGGATTACGCGAAATTTCGGCGTACATCCTTCTGTTCCTGAAAATATCACAGGCAAGGTAGATTGCCTGACGGAAAGAGTTTTCCGATGCTTCACCCTTACCGGCGATCTGGAAAGCGGTCCCATGGACAGGTGAGGTCCTGATAAATGGCAGTCCTGCCGTAAAATTTACACCTGTATCAAACGATAAAGCTTTGAAAGGAGCAAGACCCTGATCATGATACATTGCCAGTATCCCGTCAAACCTGGCAAATGAACCGGCACCGAAAAATCCGTCGGCAGGAAAAGGACCAAAAATGAGCATGTTCTCCTTTACAGCCTGTTGAATAGCCGGAGTAATTATTTCCTCTTCCTCAACTCCGATCAATGAGTTGTCACCGGCATGAGGATTAAGCCCCAGTACGGCAATTCGTGGCTTGCTTATTCCAAAATCAAGAATCAGCGACTGATTGATCAGCCTGATCTTCCTCAAAAGAAGATCTATTGTTATCATTTCCGGCACCTTGCTCAATGGTACATGTCCTGTAGCGATCCCGATCCTGAGGCTCTCACTGATCATGAACATCAGGACATCATCCGTTCCTGCCTTCGATCTGAGATATTCTGTATGACCGTTGAACTGAAAATTATCCGACTGAATGTTTTTCTTGTCGATCGGTGCGGTAATAAGCACATCTATCTTACCGCTTTTCAGATCTCCGACAGCCTTTTCAAGTGAGACCAACGCTGCCTCTCCTCCCTGTTGAGTGGACCTTCCAAGTTCAACCCTGATATTGTCATCGAGACAATTTATCAGATTTGCCTTCTTGTGATTCGCTTCTTCTGCCGACCTGATATTGTTGAAGCTGAAATTATTAATATTCAAGGCTTTGCGGTGATATGCAGCAACTTTCGGTGAGCCGTAAACCACAGGAACACATATATCGTTAATTGTAGGTTCCATGAGTGCTTTGATTATAACCTCATAACCTATACCGTTAATATCGCCGTGAGATATCCCTGCTATTATCGTTTTATTCTCCATAATAATTTCATTTCTTTGACATGAGATCAGTTGCGTATCTTTTCAGGAATGTCGAAAGCAGCCTGGTCCCCGTTCCGGGACCGTCCTTCAGCCTGTAAAAATCATCCTTTTTTAAAGAACCCGGGCCTGCTATATCCAGATGGATTAGAGGATATTCCGCAAAATTCTCAAGAAATTTACCGGCAGTAATAGCACCGGCTTCCCTGCCGCCGACGTTTTTCATATCGGCTATATCGGATTTAATCAGTTCTCCGTATTCATCCCAGAATGGCAGTTCTGCCGTCCTTTCATATACTTCATTCCCGCATTCCTCAAGAAGCCTGAAATACTTCCTATTGGCATTGCCCATTACTGCAACTGCCTGAATACCAAAAGTTACGGCAGCCGATCCTGTAAGAGTTGCAATATCTATAATTAGTTCAGGCTTATACTTTGAAGCATAACTGATAGCATCGGCAAGTATCAGTCTCCCCTCGGCATCTGTATTCCCAACCTCGACAGTCATTTTGTTGTACATTGTAATGATATCTCCCTGGGTATAGGCATTTCCTCCCGGACGATTATCAGTGGCGGGTATAAGGCCGATGACATGAAGAGGAATACCTGTTCTGGCAATTGTGTACAGTACGCCTGTAACTGCTGCACCGCCGGCCATATCTCCTTTCATGTTGTCCATATGTTCTCCCGTCTTGATGTTAAGCCCACCAGTATCATAAACAATACCTTTCCCAACCAGTACAACAGGGTTCTGGTTCAATGCCTTTTCGGGTTTCCACTCAAGGATGCAGAAAACAGGGGGGTCAATACTCCCCTTATTTACAGCAAGCAATCCGCCCATCTTAAGAGCTTCAATCTTTCCCCTGTTAAGAACTTCAACTTTGAAACCTCCCAGGCCACCTATTTTTTTTATCTCTTCAGCAAAGGCAGGAGCATTGAGATGATTGACCGGCTCATTTATCATGTCCCTAATGAGATAAACGGCATCCGTCAGATCAGTCAGCCATTTAATGTCGCTGTCATCGGGCCCGTCAAATAAAAGGAGCTTTGAAGGGTAATTTTTTTTCGTCTTACCTTCCTTATCAGTTTTATATTTGTCAAAAGAATATAAGCTTAGGAGCAAACCCTCGGTAAAAGCTACAATTGCTCCACTGAAGACCTCAAATGATGCAATTACCAGTTCGGAATGATTATTTGATTTTATCTGTTTTTTCAGGTTAGATGCTGTCTTCCTGAGAGCCTCCTTTATTTTGAATTCTTCATCGGTTTCATTTACTCCAATGATATATGTGTTTTTAAAATAAGAGTTGATGATGACAAACTCCTCTTTTGCCTGAATCTGCTTCAGGGCAAATTCTCTTTCTGATTTTGTCAGTTTAAGCCATTCAGGTAGTTTATCCTTTCCGATGATACATATAACAGACTGTTCGGGAGATATTTGTGATATTTTATATATTTCCGGTTTCATAAATTCTATCCTGGTTTTTAAA
>Ga0208980_10001276_pt1 | contig 15172 bp, 7 predicted proteins | sample WetSurMetagenome_3_FD_187993 | JGI IMG/M metagenome (GOLD analysis project Ga0208980, IMG submission 187993) | Wetland microbial communities from Twitchell Island in the Sacramento Delta, sample from surface sediment Aug2011 Site A1 Bulk (version 2) | ecosystem: Environmental > Aquatic > Marine... | reverse complement strand
CCTGCTCAGGTATAGTTTTGATTCGCTGTCTGTTAAAGGTGTTGGCGACCAGAAGTGGCCTGTCTCTTCATCACGAATATACATAGCTTCGCCGCTTAAATCAGTTACAGGATCGTTATACCACGGTGTAAGACGATATTCGTGAGAATTTTCAGCCCAGGTATAAGCCATCCCGTTTTCTGAAATTACAGTTCCGAATCCCTGGTTCGCCAGAACATTTACCCATGGTGCAGGTGTTATCCTGTCTTTCGATGTTGTGATTACATATTCCCTTCCATCTGATGTGAATCCTCCAATACCATTATAGAAGATCAGGTCCTTCCTTGGTAAAACCTCATCTGATTGCGGATTGGATCTGTATGTCCGGGTCGGTATGAATTTAGAAACAGCTAATTCTCCATAGCCGCGCCGGTTTATCTGATCTTCCAAAGCTCCCCGGGTATCACTAATGATTACACGGGCAACCGTTTGGAAAAGAATCCGATCTTCGTTTGAAATCTGGTCAGCAGAGCGGACAAAAATTCCACCCGGCCGATCAATAACATTTGCTTCAATTCCTGCAGCAATTAATCCAATAATTTGTTCCTGGAGTAACTGGCGATAACCTGCATGATCTTCATTCCAGATTACAAGATCGACGGCTAATCCTTTTAATCTCCAATATGCATGAGCCTGAACGAGCTGGCGGACCAGATTAATATTGGTTGGATCTTCAATTTGTAAAAGTACAATCGGTAAATCGCCTGAAATGGAATAGCCCCACAAACCGGATTGCCCGCGACGATTTTTAATAAGGATTCCGGATTCTGCACGAAGGGACGAATTTGCAAAAATAATGGAACTTGCAAGCTGACCATATAATTGAGCATCCGATTCGCTTGCATTAATCTGCCGCAATACCACCTGGCTGTGTGTCCAGGCAAGTTCAAAAACGCGGTTTGCAAATTGCTTATCCTGGTACTTATCAATAAGATTTAATGCTCCCTCACGGGTTACACTGATTCCTGTTACCATATCAATTGTAGCAGACGCTTCCGACTCCAATACTATTTGATATTGAATGGCGACAATCGGATCGAGCACTGAACCCTGACTTCCTGAGAGAAATTTGGAATTTGTCATTGCATACGGCGATACAAGAGTGTTTCCACGTCCAATGAATTGCATACGGTCTGTTTCATAGGTAATATTCCTGATTTCAGCCCCATGAACTGCCATCAGGTGGAACATCCAGGGCGAGCGTTCACTTGCTGACCTGGGCCGCCGGGTGCAGATTATCGCCTGTCGCTGAAAAATGATTTCTGACTGTACAAACAGATTACTGAATGCCGGATGGGCCAGATCAGCTTCATGTGAAGCCAGAACAACTTCCGCATAGCTGGTAATATCAATAATCCTGTTTGATCTGGTACGGTTTGTCAGCTGGACTCTTCTCAATTCAATGTCATCTTCCGGTGAGACAACAATTTCTGTATGCGTGTCAATATCGAAATCGCGACGTCGGAATTCTGCACGTCCTTTTGAAAATATCGCTTCATACTTTTCTGATCTTTTAAGTGTAGGCTGATATGTAGCAGACCAGAAATCTCCATTTTCGGCATCACGTAAATAGCAAAAAGTTCCCCAGTTGTCACAGGTGCTGTCTTCCCGCCAACGGGTCACTGCGATATCTTTCCAGCTGCTGTATCCACCACCGGCATTTGTTATTATCACCCGATACCTGTCCCCATTTGATAATAAATTGACCTCCGGAAATGGGGTATCAGGTGTATTAAACACACGAAGAGGTATCTCCTGGTTATTAATAGCAGAGCGAACATTTGTAACACCGGAGGTATGAATAAAGGATGTTGTTGCCCTGGGTATCCTTTCCTGAAGGAGCAGCAGAGTAGCCTGGAATAATGGTTGCGACTCAAACCTCTTTTGCATCGGACGATCTAACAGGAAATAGGCCAGAGAGAGAAAACTCATCCCTTCGTGATGCGCCATATAAGACTTTACAATAGCACTACGCTGCCCTCTTGGTAATCGTATGGATGTATAATCAATAGCTTCGTAGAAACCAAAATTTCCCATAAATCCCTCATCATCAAGATGCTCCAGATTAGCACATGCTTCCTCCGGCATTACCATCATAGCTAGGGCTGTTGCATAAGGTGCTATTACCAGATCTTCAGACAGTCCTCTTTTAAGCCCAAGGCCTGGCACCCCAAATGCGCGATACTGATAGTTTTGCTGTACATCAACACTGTTATATCCCGATTCCGAAATACCCCATGGTACACCTCTTAGTTTTCCATATTCAATTTGTCTGATAACTGCTGCTTTGCAGGTTTGATATAGCAGACTATTTTCGTATGATGGCATTACAATAAGAGGCATAAGGTATTCAAACATTGAGCCACTCCATGAAAGAAGTATCGGTTCTCCTTCGATAGTTGTAAGGAGACGCCCAAAGGCAAACCAGCTTTCCTGTGGTATCTGGTCCTGGGCAATAGCCACAAAACTCGACAATCTTGCCTCTGATGCCAATAAATCATAATAGCTTGAGTCGCGTCGACGGTCTTCCACATTATAGCCAACAGTTTGTAAATGACGTGACTTATCATAAAGAAAATCATATTCCATATTTGCAAATTCTCCTGATTGGCTGACCAGCGCTTCGATTAGTTCAATCCTTTCCTTTGCATTGTCAACAGTTTTTCTCAACAGATTTTTGAACTCATCATTCCTTTCCCTTATTGCAGAGTTGTTATCAGCGGAGGGCAGATGGACAGAGGAGGTAAATTCTTCCACATCAATTCTGGCGATTTCACGTAATGTTGGAATAGCATTAATATCCGGATATTTATGCATTATTTCAGAATAAACCGGATGTAGCATCCAACCTGTCAGATGTGATAATTCATCAACTGCTCCCTGACATTGCCTTGAAAGATTATTTGCCCAGAATCTGAATTTTTCATCAGTATCCGAAGAGAAAGCATTTACTATTTCAGCAGAATAAGCTGAAAGATTATCCAGGCATTTTCGCAAATCTTCAATTGTACACGGCTGCTTGTTTAAAACTGCATTTAAATAATTCCGGAATTGAACAATCTGGACAGTTATTGTTTTCCCTGTCTGCTCTATTAGAATCTGTAGTGTATCATTGATCCCTTCAAAAAGTCTGTTCCCAGGTATTAATTGATCAGGCAGGGTAAGAAGTCCCTGTTGCAGGGTCAACAGATGTCCTGCAAGATTTCCGCTGTCGACCGATGAAATATAAAGCGGTTTAAGTGGCTCCATAGATTGTGTATCGTACCAGTTAAAGAAATGGCCCTGGTACCTTTCCAGCAGATCCATTGTTTTGAATGAATTCGAAGTTCGTTCAAGAAGTTCACCTGTAAAAATGTAACCAAAATCATATGCTGCCAGGTTTGCAAGAAGTGAGAGACCAATATTTGTAGGAGATGTGCGGTGTGCTATCACCGGAACAGGATGTTCCTGATAATTGTCAGGAGGTAGCCAGTTATCATCAGGACCAACAAAAGTTTCAAAAAAGGACCATGTTTTGCGCGACAATTTTCTGAGAAAGAGATATTGTTTATCAGTCAGTTTTGGTTTCATCGGGACAAGAGGTCTGCTGATCCACCAGGCAATAAACGGAAAAACAAACCAGAATCCAATAACTGGCCATACCAAAAGTAGTGTCAAAGGATAAAAAAGAAGGAGAAAGGTTGCGGAAAGAATTGCAATAAAGGGAGATATCCACATGGTCTGAAAGGATTCTAAAAGTTTATACCTGCTGTGGTGTTCTTTTCCTATAGCAGAATTCCATTCCAGAAGCCGTTCTTTTGAGATAAACAATCTCCAGCATGTCCTCAAAATAGCATTCATGCTATAGTAGGCTTCGTAGGGCAGGCTTATAAGCATATAGGCAACCAGATACAACTGCCTGACAGCCGATTCTCCGGCTCCCTTCAGATGTTGCCGCAGGTGGACTTCCTCCGGTTTCTGAAATATGTTGAAAACTGATATAATCAATGAAGGGATCAAAATAATTCCGATCACTATCAACGTCCAAAACCATGCTGATGATAAGATAGTCCAGCCTGATAACAAAAGTAATGTCAGGGCCAGAGGAATAAGACTGCGCCTGAGGTTATCCGAAATTTTCCACCACGATAAAACAGACAAAGGATTTTTTCGGGATGCACCATTTAATCTGGGCAATACAGGAAATAACCAGGGGAGCAATTGCCAGTCACCCCTTATCCAGCGTGACCGGCGGTTTACATCAGTACTGTAATTTGCAGGATACTCTTCAAATAAAAGAACATCGCTTAACAATCCTGACCGGGCATAACATCCCTCCAATAGATCATGGCTCAGAATCCTGTTTTCCGGAAACCGGTCCTTAAGCGTTTGTTCAAATGAATCAACATCATATATACCCTTGCCTATAAATGATCCTTCTCCGAATAAATCCTGGTATACATCAGATATTACACGGGTATAGGGATCTATTCCGGGTTCACTGCCAAACAGCTTTGCATACGCCGACCGGTTAGTGCCCGGTAAACTCACTGCAACCCTGGGTTGAAGAATGCCGTATCCAGCTGTTACACGGTGTTTCTTTGTATCATATTTTGGTTTGTTCAGAGGATGCGACATGGCCCCTATAAATTGTCTTGCTGAATCCCGGGGTAGTTGCGTATCGGTATCGAGTGTGATGACATACCTGATTTTTTGTAACACTTCAGTATTACCAGTGATCAGCGAAAATTTACTTTCAGGGCCTCCGCGTAACAGGGAATTCAGATCAGATAGTTTTCCCCTCTTGCGTTCATAACCCATCCATATCCGGTCATTGGGATTCCATCTTCGCGCACGGTGAAAAAGAAAAAAGGTATCATTATTTTCTCCCTTATATTTTTCGTTCAGCTCAGTGATTTTTTTACTTACAAGTTGAACAAGAGCATCATCTTCCTCTAATTTCTCCTGTTTTGCATCTTTAAAATCGGTTAGTAATCCAAAATGTAAATTATTATCCTGATTTGCCAAAAACCTTACCTCCAGAGCTTCTGCCAGATCTTCAATATTCTGGGTGTTCAAAATCATTGCAGGAACAACAACCATTGATCGTGATTCAGGCGGGATTCCTTTTGAGTAATCAAGTCGCGGGAGTGGATGCGGGTTGACAATAAGTGTGGTTATCCAGTTTACCAGAGCGATTGACTGATAACTTGTGCTTAATACCAGCAGAACCCCCAGGGCCCACAGCTGCCAGCTGATAATTCCATCGCCGTGAGCTTTTTCCAGCAGGCTCCAGGTGAAGATTATAATCAATAATATGATTGAGCCCAGATAGAAAAACAGGGGAAACCTGAAAATTATCTTTCTGCAAACTGATGGTAAAGAATTTTTTATTTTTGTAAGGTTTTCAAGCAAGGGCAGACCTTTATCAATCAGGTAATATCCTACATGGGCTGTACGGTCATCCGGTCCCTTCACTTCAGCCCCTTTTATAGCAAGTTCTATAGATTTATGTGCAATTTCAATTTCTGAAAAGTTGCTTTTTTTTGCAATTTTTTCTATAACATGACGATAATGGTCGCGTGTATTAAAATCCATTGAGATATATGCTTTGGCAGGATCCTTATTCAGAACTTGTTCAACATGGCTCATGGACTCAACAAATTCACGCCAGTCCAAAGCACCCAGGAGCCGGAGGCTGCCTATACTGTTACTGATAGAAACCTGATCTGTGGCCTGTTGCTGGTTTCCATACTGAATTGACTGACCTGTCGTCTGATTTGACTCAGAAAGTCGTTGCTCAATCCATGTCAATGGAAATGCCAGAGCCGGACTTTGTCCCTGTAAACGCCTTACAAATTCAGAAACGAAAGGTGTGGACATCGGAGGTTCAGACCTTGCCATATCAGCAATTACAAGAATCAGGCTTTTTGGATCTTTTTCTGAGGTTTCAATCATCTTGTCGGCCCAGAAATCTGCAAGATCCCTGTCGATTCTGCCAGCGGCTACCCTGAATGCAACACGCCTCAGGTTTTCAATTAGCGCTAACCGTAACATTATGGGAATAGCCCACAATTCACCTAGTTTTAAAGTAGTAATAGTTTGATATGCAGTTACAAAACGGCGAAGACTTTCCGGATCGACATGTCCCTCTCCGTGCGATATAATTTCTTTTGCAATATCATAAACACGTGGTAGTCCTGCCGACGGGCCATTAAGCAGACGGGGTAATTCCTTACTATAGCCCTTTGGAAGATGTTTTTTTCCGGTACGAATCTGATCTTCAATCAAATAAAAATTATCAAGCAACCATTCACCGGCTGGTGTAATTTGACGATGGGCCTTTACGGCTTCTGTTACAAGATCGTGCACTTCCAGCAGTACAACTTCATTTTCTGCAAGACGTGAAAGTAGCTGATTTTCCGCATCAACTTTTGGACTCAATATATGCAGACCAGCCAGCGTTTTGCCATACTGCTCCATCTGTTCTGCACTAAATAATTCCGATATAAGGAGCGGTTCCCCGTTATTGTATTTCTGCGAAAGATCATTTTCCCAGAGATGAGATTTCAATCGGTGCAAGGATTCGTTAATTATTGAAGGCCCTATCTTCATATATTATTAATCTTATATAAGAAATTCAACCAATTATTTATCTTAATTCATCTGTTACCTGAATTATAGTCTGAGTCTGAAAAGCATCTTTTTATAATGGCTCAATTTTATCCATATAACACGAGATAAGTGTTATATAAATTCAGAAAGAAGTTATATAATTAACATATTTTATTAAAGTTTTAACTGCAAATTCGTAGAAGAATGAACGTGCTCATGATATTTTATCGCCTGACTATATCCATTGCATAGGATCATAAACAGGCAGACCAGCTTGATTCTATGTGATAAAATAAAATTTTCAGAAGAGAACAGATTTCAGAAAATATGTGAATGATGTAATTAATATCTTAAATAGTGTAAGGACATCCGAAAACAAAAAAGTCATCTTTGTTTCTTATAAATCTACTTTCAATTTTAATATTAACTTAAAGGATTACAACAAATTATACGTTCACGCAATTCAAAATAATCCTTAAAGAACCACTTAATCCAATGAAGAAAAAAGATGAAACTTTTAACCTGCCTGCCAAGCAGGAAGAAAATAAAGAAAAAAAATTCTACAATTATGGCGATTTGGTTATAATGATATGGAGGAGAATAAAGCTGAATGAAAAAATGCCAGACGGATTAATTTTTTAATTTTGAATGGCTGTTGCCAAACTGCCTAAGTAGCTTTTTTTTGTACATTTGTAATACAGTTCAATTAGGATATGTAGCAATTCCTAATTATGCATTTGTAATAAACACCTCTCTTAAACTATCCTTCCCAATCATGTGGAATGAAAAATATATTATAAGAATTTTACATGGCAGGTAAATTATTTTTAATATATGCAAGGAAAAACCGGGAAACTGAAACAAGTAATATCTTCAAAAGGAAAAACTGCTGATATAAATATCTCTAATTTTCCAATTGTTGGTATTGGCGCATCAGCTGGAGGACTGGAAGCTTTGGAGCAATTTCTGGGTAATGTCCCGGAGAAAAGCGGAATGGCATTTATTGTTATCCAGCATCTGGATCCCACTCAGAAAGGTATGTTACCTGAGTTGCTCCAGAGAGTTACCAGAATGGATGTATTACAGGTAGAGGACAAAATGGCTATAAAGCCTGACTGCGTGTATGTAATTCCGCCTAATACCAGCATGTCAATTCTAAAAAGGGTTCTTTACCTGTTTGAACCGGTTGAAGCCAGAGGTCTGCGGCTCCCGATTGATTTTTTCTTTCACTCCCTGGCCGATGATCAGCATGAACAAAGTATAGGTATCATTCTTTCCGGAATGGGTTCCGATGGTACTTCGGGGCTCCGTGCCATAAAAGAAAGAAACGGGATAGTGATGGTACAGGACCCTTCTACCGCAAAATTCGATAGCATGCCCCGTAGCGCTATCGAGTCGATGATAGTGGATATTGTGGCGCCGGTCAATGAGTTGCCTGTAAGGCTCATGGAGTTTCTTAAACATTTTCATGTTATCAGAGCAGATCAGGAGATAGAGATTAAAGATAAGAGCTCTCTCGAGAAAATCATTATTCTGCTGAGGACTCATACAGGCAATGACTTTTCATTGTATAAAAATAACACCGTATATCGCCGCATAGAAAGGCGCATGAGCATTCATAAAATCGAAAAGATATCATCCTATGTTCACTTTTTGCAGGAAAATCCAAAAGAAGTGGAAATTCTTTTTAAGGAATTGATGATTGGAGTGACAAAGTTCTTTCGTGATGATAAAGTATGGGAAAGGTTGAAAGAAACAGTTATTCCCGAAATGCTTTCTAAGCTCCCTGAAGGTACCATACTGAGGGCCTGGATTCCTGGATGTTCAACCGGAGAAGAAGCTTACTCCTTAGCAATTGTGTTTAAGGAAGTAATTGAAAAAACCAGTTCGAGAAGAGGCTTTTCCTTGCAGATATTTGCCACAGATCTTGACTATGAAGCTATCGGAATAGCACGAAAAGGTGTTTTTCCCGCTTCTATTGAAGCTGATGTATCTCAAAATCGCCTGAATCGTTTTTTTATTTCTACAGAGGACGGCTATCGAATAAATACTGAAATCAGGGAAATGGTTGTGTTTGCACAACATAACATAATCATGCATCCTCCATTTACAAAAATAGATATCCTTTCTTGTCGCAATTTGCTTATCTATTTAACATCTGAACTGCAGAAAAAACTGCTCGGTTTATTTTATTATAGTATTAACCACGATGGAATTTTGTTGCTGGGAACTGCCGAAACGCCCGGAACCCAGACTAACCTGTTTAAACCTGTTGATGCCAAATTGAAAATCTTCAGACGCGTCGATACTAATCTTGTCAATGAAGCAATTGATTTTCCTACATCATTTTCACGGAGTTTACAAGCCAATATTGGAACACATATGCCTGTGAAACCCACTTCCAATATTCAGACTTTGGCTGATCAATTACTCTTACAGTATTTATCACCTGTCGGTGTCCTGGTGAATGAAAATGGCGACATAATTTATATCAGCGGGCATACCGGAAAATATCTTGAGCCCGCGGTTGGTAAAGCCAATATGAATATTTTTGCAATGTTACGGGAAGGTTTACGTGACGAATTTCCTGTTGCATTCCGTAAAGCAATTCTGAGCAAAGAATCTGTTAATTTACATAATATAAAAGTAGGTACAAATGGTGGTACCCGTGTTATAAATATTCATATCCAATGGATTGATAAACCTGATTCATTAAGGGGAACATTATTGATAGTATTTAATGATGTTCAGGAAAATACTGAAGTAAAACCACAATCAAAAATAATATCGAAGACTGTTAAGAATGCCAGGCAGGAGGAGTTGGAATTAGATCTAAAGCATACGCGGGAACAGATGCAGAGCACTCTTGAAGAAATGCAGACTTCACAGGAAGAACTGAAATCTACTAACGAAGAATTACAATCAACCAATGAAGAATTGCAATCTACCAATGAAGAACTAACGACCTCTAAAGAAGAGATGCAAAGTCTGAATGAAGAGCTTCAAACAGTAAATGCTGAATTACAATCGAAAGTAGATGAATTTTCGAGAGTAAACAATGATATGAAAAACCTTCTCAACAGCACTGATATAGCCACTTTGTTTCTCGATAAGGAGCTGAATATACGCCGCTACACCAATCAGGCTACCAAAATCTTTAAACTTATCAAAAGTGATGTAGGAAGACCTTTTACTGACATCGTCTCTGATCTTATCTTTCCCGAATTGTCTTCCGATGCACTTGAAGTTCTGAGGACACTCGCATTTATACAAAAGCCGGTTCCTGCCAAAGACGGACGATGGTTTTCCGTTCGCATTATGCCTTATCGCACCTTCGACGACAGAATAGATGGCCTGGTAATAACTTTTTTCAACATCTCCGATCTCAAGGAAGCAGAAATAAAATTACATCAGACGGATCAGATTAATCGTTTTCTTTTAAATTCGTCCTCAGATATAATAATTAAATTATCAACTGACTGGATAATACTGGAGTTTAATCAGGAAGCTGAAAAATTTTTCGGAATAAAACGTAAGGATACAATAGACCAGAGTTTTATTAAGATGTTTATCACGGAACCATTGCGACAAAAGATTGAAAATAATATGAATATCCTGCTCAGGGAACCTGGAGAACGAAAATTCAAAATGGAAGTAATAGCAGCCAGTGGTAAAATACAAGTTGTTATATGGTCAGTTTATGTACTGCATAGCAGCATGAACAGAGCAGAAGGAATAATTCTATCACTAAAAAAATAGCTACATTATGAGTAAACAAGAAAAGAATTCTGCAAATTCCCGAACTCTCCGTAGTAAAGCTGAAGAACGTCTTAAAGAAAATAAAAAATCATCGGACATGTCGGTTGCGGAATCAGACGTAAAAAAGCTTCTTCATGAACTTCAGGTTCACCAGATAGAATTGGAAATGCAGAACGATGAATTAGTTAAGGCAAATGAAGCTGCAGAAACAGCTCTCAGAAAATACACCATGTTGTACGATTTTGCACCAATGGGATACTTTACACTTGAACCCGACGGCAGTATCTGCGAACTGAACTTCACAGGAGCCGAAATGATTGGTGATAAACGCATTAGTCTGGTAGGAGCTAACTTTAAGCTTTTCATTTCTGAAGCATCAAAGCCTGAATTTGACAAATTCTTTAAGAGAATCTATTCCAGTAATTCCAGAGAATCATGTACAGTTAAGCTTGGTCAGGATAACAAACCCTTGCGTCTGGTATATATGGAAGGAATAGTTCTCAGTGGAGATACTCAATGTCTTTTGTCAGTAATTGATGTTTCTTCTTTTAAATATTAGAAAACACACTGGAGCATTCACCTCATTCTGATAAAACAGAGGTAGTATTTGAATTTCTGATTAATAATTATTTTCTTCAAATCAAATATTTCAAAATAACTGCATTGGCTCCTGCAGACTCCTGCACTTTTTTGTCTTTCCTGTAAATGAGTGATTTATGTAATCAATTTCCGGAATTATGTAATGATTCTCATAACAAAGAGCCGGATATTTGCATCGTATTTATATTCATCAAATTAAAAACTAAAAATTAAATTAAATGAAAAAATTATTTTTATCACTGACTATGATAGCTTTTATAGCAGGAACAGTTACAACAGCATTCGGCCAGGAACAGAAACAGGAACAGAAAAAGGAGGTTGTGGTTGAAAAGCAGAATGTACAGGTAGCTCAAAAGGATTCTTTATCAGAATACCAAAAACTTATCAAGGAATCTGATGTAAAATTCAAAAGCAATGAAAAAAGCATTACTGATTTAAGGGTTGCAATAGCAAAAATTGACGAAAAGGATCAAGCTTTGAATCTAAAAAGTGTTAGTATTTTGGAACAAAAGAACACCGACCTTAAGAAAGTTCTTGCTGATTATAAAGTTGAAGGACAAACTGATTTTACAACTTTTAAGAAAGAATTCAACGGTAATTTAGATTTACTTGCTAAAGAACTGAAGGATTTCAAAATTGTATAAAGAAGGTACAGATGTAATACTTCTTTAGATATGATTGAGTCTATATAGGTTTTTTTTAAGCAAAACCAATTCTCGTAAAACCAGAGGTCCATATTTGTGGTCTCTGGTTTTATAATATAATAGCTCAATATGGTTCATCATTCTTTAATATATAAATACACAAAAAGAATGAAATGGCTGAAAATGTGTGAATTATATAAAATAATTAAAGAATTATATAATTATTTTTTGGAATCTGAAAGTAATTTTACAACAAAGAAAGTTGAATATAATCCTAAAAATTAATAAAATGAATAACAAATTACTTGGATTCTGGAACGATAAAAAAGAAAAACTCAAAAAGAAATATCCGGTTATAACTGAAGAGGATGTTCGCTTCAATGAGGGTAAGGAAAAAGAAATGATTGAAATGCTGGGTAATAAGCTGGGGAAATCAAAGCTGGAACTGCTTAATATAATTGTAGGACTGTAGATTAGATTCTTATGCAATTTCCAAAAAAAGGAGATAAATGAGTCTTTAAACAAATTTTCATGAACCATGAGTTATAAAGAAATGTCTGTGCCGGATAATATGAACACAGTCGAAAAGATCGCTGACAGTAAAGGAAGAATTCCTAAATCAATGCCACTGCCTGGCATAATTGACAATCACGACAAGCAATCTGAAAACTATCTCAAATTCCGATTGAAGGAATTGGAAGAACTCAACGCCAGTCTCGAAAATCTTGTTGAACAGCGTACAACGGAGCTAACCCGCGTTGTGGCGACAAACACTAAATTTCTTTCAATAATAGCACATGATCTCAGAAGCCCCTTCAGCACAATTTTAGGGGTTCTTGAACTATTGAAGGTTAGCCTGGAGGAATATAGTAAGAATGAAATTGAAGAATTTATGGATGTTGCCTATAGTTCAGCAATCAGGACCTTAAACCTTCTTGATAACCTTTTATTGTGGGCAATCTCGCAGAATAAAGAGAAAAGCTTCAATCCGGGGAAAATTAATTTTTACGACCTGGTAGTTGAGGAATTTGAGAGCATCAATTTTACTGCCAGCCAGAAACAAATAGTTTTGAATCATACCATTGAACCCAATCTGTATATAAATGGAGACCTGCAGATGGTTAAAACCATACTTAGAAATTTAATCAGTAACGCTATAAAATATACTAACACTGGTGGCGAAATAACTTTAATAGCATCGGAATGCAAACAATTTATCGAGATTACTGTTAAAGATAATGGCATTGGAATTTCACCTGAAACGCAAAGGAATCTTTTCAGAATTGATTCCTTCCACTCATCTGATGGTACAAATAATGAACATGGTACCGGTTTTGGATTATTACTTTGTATAGAATTTGTGGAATTGCATGGTGGCAATATCTGGATCGAAAGCGAACAGGGCAAGGGAAGTGAATTTAAATTCACATTGCCTCGTTATATCTAATGATACTCCCGGATGATATTCTTTTATATGTGGGAATAATTAAAGTAATTATAAGAGTTATGCAATAGAAAAAAAACAGAACCACCTGACTTTATCTGAAATTAAAAACAAGAAATCAATCTAAAAATTGACAGCTTCTCATAAGTGAATTAAGCAGAAGTACTTATAATAATATTCATGAATAAAAATGTCCAGATTTTTAATATTGATTAACCTTATATTCCTGATTTCAATTAATGGATTTGGGCAATGTGTGAATCCTCCGACAGTTACACTTACCAGCATCACTGGCAGTTCATGTGGTTTAACACCTGTAACAGTGACAGGTAATACATTCGGAGGCAGTTCAACAAAAGTAACAATAACAGAGAATGGCGACGGTTCAGTGAGTCCTGCCACAGCAACAAAATCCCCGTTTACATTTACATATACTCCAAAAAATAAAGATTTCGGGAATAATGTTATAATAACTGTAACTACCGATAATCCCTCAGGCAAGAATTGTGTCGCAGCAAAAGCCACCTATACACTCACTGTTAATGCCATTCCTTCGTCACCAGTCGTAGGAACCGTTACCCAACCTTCATGTGGATTGGGTACAGGAAGTGTTGTATTAAGTGGACTGCCTTCCGGCGGATTGTGGACGTTAACCCGTACCCAGGGAGGATTAACTATTACTGGTTCTGGTACAAGCACAACTCTTTATGGGCTTGCAACTGGTACCTATAACTATACTGTTACAAGTTCGGCTGGATGCACATCCTCCTCCTCATCGAATATTGTTATCAATGAACAACCGACATCTCCGGCAAGCCCGGCACAAACAGTCGATTGTGCCCTTGGTTTAAGCAAAGCAGTTGTGGCCGTAACCAGTCCCATCGGAGCAGGTCTCCAGTACAGGCTGGATGCTGGAGCATTCCAGAGTGGAACAACCTTTATAAATGTGCCTAATGGTAACCACACTGTTTCTGTCAGAAATTCATCAGGATGTATAACAACAGGAATCAGTTTTCCAGTATCCTGCGGATGTGTAAATCCGCCAACAGTAACATTAAGCAACCTTAGTGGCAGCACATGTGGAATTACACCTGTAACAGTAAGCGGTAGTACATTTGGAGGGACGGCAACATTTGTATCAATAACAGAAAATGGACAAGGTACGGTTAGTCCTGCAATGTCAGTAACGAGTCCTTTTACATTTACCTATACTCCTGATGCAGGAGACGTCGGCAATACAGTAACTATAACTGTAACTACCAATAATCTGTTAGGCTTGCCATGTGAAGCCGCAAAAGCCACTTATACACTGCTGGTGAATGCTAATCCGCCAGCTCCTAAAGTGGAAGCGATTATTCTGCCAACATGTTCTGTTGCCACCGGCACTGTGGTTTTGAGTGGTTTGCCTGCAACCGGTATATGGACATTGATCCGAGCACCTGGTGGTATTACGACAAATGGCACCGGAACCAGTTCAACAATATCAGGTCTCGCTGCGGGAACATATACTTATACCGTTACGAGTGCAACAGGATGTATTTCCACCGCATCAGCTAACATCGTTCTAAATGCGTTATCATCAGCCCCTGCGGCACCTGTTGTTGGTACAATAACTTCGCCAACATGTGCAGTATCAACAGGAAGCGTTGTACTTAATGGGTTGCCTGCAACAGGTACCTGGACGCTAACCCGTTATCCGGGAACGATAACATCACAGGGTATAGGTATAAGCACAACTATTTCAGGTCTTTCCAGCGGTATGTATAATTTTATGGTTACCAACTCATCAGGATGTAATTCAGGTCTTTCAAACAACGTGATAATACCTGTGATTTCGGCATCTCCATCAGCCCCGGTAATTGGGATGATAACTCAACCAGTCAGCAATCTGCCTACAGGGAGTGTCGTTTTAAACGGATTGCCTGAAACCGGGAACTGGACATTAACAATGACTCCGGGTAATATTGTTACATCAGGAACCGGAACAAGCAAAACCATATCAGGTCTTTCAGCAGGAACCTATAGCTTTACTGTAACCAATCCCGCCGGGTGTACTTCAGGCTCATCAGGCAGCGTTTTAATTAATACACTG
>Ga0208980_10001275_pt1 | contig 15179 bp, 7 predicted proteins | sample WetSurMetagenome_3_FD_187993 | JGI IMG/M metagenome (GOLD analysis project Ga0208980, IMG submission 187993) | Wetland microbial communities from Twitchell Island in the Sacramento Delta, sample from surface sediment Aug2011 Site A1 Bulk (version 2) | ecosystem: Environmental > Aquatic > Marine... | reverse complement strand
CTCAACGTCAACGAGAAGAAGCTGGCCCAAAAATCGTATGCCGGCGGCGATCTCACGTACTATCTCAACCTGGCCGGCGAACACGCCTGGAAATTCGGGGCCCAGTGGTCGCGGACGACCGAGGATTGGAAGTCGGGCTACAAGTATCCAGACTACCCGAATGTCGGCTTGGCCTGGAACCGGTCCCTCATCTCGCTGGGCGTAGACTACGGCCGCGGGACGTACGGCTACTACGGCGTGACGGGGAACGAAGAGACGGGCCCCTACGGCTTCTTCTTCAGGGCCCATTCAGACCGCTGGGCCCTGTATCTCCAGGACAGCTGGACGATCAAAGGCCGGCTGACCCTGAACCTCGGCCTCAGGGCGGAGAACGAATACATCCCCGCCTACAGCAACGACCCGGCCTTCGAGGGGATCAAGCCGATCGACTTCGATTTCGGGGAGAAGCTGGCGCCCCGCCTCGGGTTCATCTACGACGTCACCGGGGATTCCAGCCTAAAGGTCTTCGGCAGCTACGGCCTCTACTACGACGTCATGAAGCTCTACACGGCGGCCGTGGCGTTCGGCGGGCGATCGGCCGGCAGCGCCTATTACACGTTGGATTCCTATGAATGGGACCAGATCGGGATCGACGGCGTTTATCCCGGGACGCTGCTGCTGAGCGTCAATAACTCTTACTTCGACCCGAGCTCCGTCGACCCCGGCTTGAAGCCCATGAGCCAGCAGGAGATCTCGTTCGGTCTGGAGAAGAAGCTCGCGGAGGACCTCTCCGGCACCGTCCGCCTGGTCCAGAAGCACCTGCGCTATGCCGTCGAGGATGTCGGCGTCATCTCCGGGCAGGAGGTCTTCTGGTACGAGACGAACCCGGGCTATGGCTATTCGCGGCCGATTTCGGAGGGCGGGAAGTTCGACGATAAGTACCCGGCCGTACCCAGAGCCAAGCGGGAATACTGGGGCCTCAATCTCAGCCTCGACAAGAGGTTTTCCAGGAACTGGTTCGGCGGCTTCTCCTACACCTGGAGCCATCTCTCGGGCAATTACTCCGGCCTGGCCAGCTCGGACGAGTACATCAAGGACGGGACCGGGCGGAACAGCCCCAACGTGGAGCGCAACTTCGACACCTGGTATCTCGCGTACGACAAGGCCCTCGCTCCGATCGACGGGGGGTTGGCCACGGACCGGCCTCACGTCTTCAAGCTCTACGGCGCTTACACGCTCCCGTTCGGCCTGACCTTCGGCGCGCTGATGAACGCCATGAGCGGCCGGCCGATGACGGAATACTGGAGCCTCGACAACGACGAATACATGCCCTATAACAGGGGCAACATGGGGCGCACGCCGTTCCTGTGGATCTTCAATCTCTACGCGGAATACACCTTCCGGATGGGGAAGACGTCGCTGGCCTTCAACGTCAACGTCGACAACGTCCTCAACATCGCGACGACTGCGGGCGTGTTCCCCTGGCGCAACCTCTATGATCTGACGGTGACCGAGGACATGATCCTGTCCGGGGACTGGCAGCTCGACGAGAGCGTCGGCTACGTCCCCAACAACGCCTTCGGCATGCCCGGGATGTTCTATCCCCCGATCTCGGGCCGTCTGGGCATGCGCTTCAGCTTCTGAACCAGGATCCAAGAGCGAAGCGGGGGCGCGGGCCCAGATCGTCGTCGTCGGCTGAAATTGACGCCCCTCCGGATATCTGTTAATCTCCCGTCCACCGAAAGAACCGCGCGATGGCAGTCACCTGTCCCAAGTGCCTGACGGAGAACACCCAGGATTCCCGCTTCTGCAAGACCTGCGCAAAATCCCTGCCGGGCACGCCGGATACAGGCGCAACCCTGACCCAGACCCTGACACGACCCATTCAGGAGCTCTCACCCGGGGCCCTGTTCGCCGGCCGCTACCAGATCATCGAGGACCTGGGCCAGGGCGGGATGGGCCACGTCTTCAAGGCCCTCGACGCCCGGACGGGCGAGAAGATCGCCGTCAAGGTGCTCCGGTCCGGGCTCGAGGCCGACGGACGATCGCTCGAACGCTTCAGCCATGAGCTCACGGCGGCCCGCCGGATCTCCCACCGCAATGTCTGCCGCATGTTCGACCTCGGCGAAGACGGAGGGCGGCTCTACATCACCATGGAGTTCGTGCCCGGGGAGGACCTCAAGAGCATCCTCCGGATGATGGGGGCGATGAGCCCGGCCCAGGCTGTTGGCCTGGCCGTCCAGATCTGCGACGGGCTCGAAGAAGCCCATCGCCTCGGCGTCGTCCACCGGGACCTCAAGCCGGCCAACATCCTGGTCGACAAGGAAGGCCACGCCCGGATCATGGATTTCGGCATCGCCCGAAGCGCCCGCTCGCGGGGGATCACCGATACGGGGAGCATGGTCGGGACACCGGACTACATGTCCCCGGAGCAGACCGAAGGTCAGGACGTGGACGGCCGGTCGGACCTCTATTCGATGGGGGTCATGCTTTTCGAAATGGCCACAGGCCAGCTGCCTTTCGAAGGCGACACCGCCTTGGCCGTGGCGCTCAAGCACAAGACCGAGCGGCCCCCCGACCCGAAGTCCTTCGCCCCGGGCCTGCCCGGAGATCTGTCCAAGGTCATCCTGAAGTGCCTGGAGAAGGACAAGGACCGCCGCTACCCCTCCGCCGCGGACTTGAGAGCTGACCTGGAGGCCGTGGCCGCGGCGCTCCCGTCGGGGTCGCGCGTGGTCCTGCGGCGGAAGCCAGCGACGTCGCGGGAGATCACGGTCAAGTTTCCGGTGAAACGGCTGGTCTGGCCGGGCGTCGCTCTCGTTGTCCTGGTCGCCGCGGGGATCGTCCTGCCCCCCATCCTGAAGAAAGGCGGAGCGGGCAAGGCCGCGCCGAAGGTCCCCGGCTCGGTCGCCGTCGTCGCCTTCGAGAACCAGACCGGGGACCCAAAGTATGACACCATGCGCAAGGTCATCCCCAGCCTCCTGATCACGAATCTCGAGAACACGGGCCTCTTCAAGGTCTCCACCTGGGAGCGAATGCGCGACGTGCTTGGGCAGATGGGTCGCAAGGGCGTCGACATGGTCGACGGGGATTCAGGCTTCGCGTTCTGCCGTCGCGAAGGCGTGGCCTTCATCGTCGTTGGGAGCTTCACCCGGGCCGGCGAAACGTTCGTAACCGAATTCAAGCTCCTCGATCCCGAATCCCGCAAGATCGTCGCGACCGCAGCGGCCCGGGGCACGGGCGAGGACAGTATTCTCAACGCCCACATCGACGAGCTCAGCCGCCGGATCGCCCAGGGCATGGGCGTCGCCGGTCAAAAGCTCGAGACGACCCGCATGGCGGTGGCCGAGCTCACGACGCGCTCGACCGAGGCTTACGCCGCCTATCTGAGCGGCATGGAGCAGCTGAACCGGTTCGAGGAGCCCGAGGCCCGGAAGTCCTTCGAAAAAGCCGTCGCGCTCGATCCGGAGTTCGCCCTCGCCTACGTGCGCCTCGCTCAGACGCTCGAGCGGGACGGCGATACGGCCAAGATCCAAGCCGCCTACGCCAAGGCCAAGGAGCTCTCGGCGCGCGCCCCGGAGAAGGAGCGCCTGTTGATCGAGGCCAGATACGCCTGGCGCGTAGAAAGGGACAATCGGAAGGCCATCGAGCTGCTCCGGACACTGGTCGCGAAATATCCGTCGGAGAAGGAATTCCACTTCGAGCTGGGGGGCCGCCTGTACGCCGATCCCGACGCCGCGATCGCCGAGTATCAGGCCGCGCTGGCGCTCGACCCCGAGTACGGCAACGCCCTGAACTCGATGGCCTTTGCCCTGGTCCGGAAATCCGACTTCGCCGGGGCCCAGACCGCGCTCGAGCGCTATGTGGCCGTGGCGCCGAACGAGTTCAATCCTCTCGATTCACTCGGCTTGCTCCTGTTCTTGCGGGGCCGGTTCGACGAAGCGATCGACAAGTACAAGAAGGCCATGGCCTTGAACAACCAGCTCGGTGAAGAGGGCCCCATCGGATACATGACGGCCATGAAGGAGGACTACGACGGGGCGCTCGCCTGGATAGACCGCTATATGACCAACGTCTACTCGGATGCCGCGCGTGCCGAGGGCCCCGTTTGGCAGGGCATCATCAACTACCTGATCGGCCGGCGGACGGCGGCTTTCGAGCGTCTGGAGGCGGGACTCGCTCTGGCCCGGTCGAGCAAGAGCACGTTCCGCGAAGGCCTCGTTCTCGTCATGCGGGGCTTCGTGCGCAGCGATATGGAGCAGAAGGAGTTGGCTCGCGAGGATTTCGATCTGGCCGGCCGGATCCTCGAGCAGGTATCCACCAGCTCTCAAGTCGCCTGGCGCACGGGAAAACTCTATATGGACATCCGGTGGGGGGACCCGGCCGCGGCAGACATGGTCATGGCCGAACTCGACCGCATCGCCCCCCCGGAGAATCTGGCCCCCTGGAGCGCGGCCATGCGCCGTTCCTTCCTGATCCTGATGTATCTCGGGAGGGGCAACGAGGAAGCGGCGCTCCGCGAGGCCGCGCTGCCCCGTTCCTACGAGATCGTGAATCCCAATCTGAATTTCAACCTGATGTCGATCGGCGCCAATAATATGCCCTTGACGGCGGACGGCATCGCCCAGCTGCTGGCCCGCAGAGGCCAGATCGACAAGGCCATCGACGAATACCGCCTGCTCATGACCACCGGGCCGGGGACAAGCCTCCGGCGCCTGATCAACCCCATTTATCATTTCCGTGTGGCGGGGCTCTACGAAAAGAAGGGCGACAAGGCCAAGGCCATCGAGCATTACCGGAAGTTCCTCGATATATGGAAGAACGCGGACCCTGGCCTGCCCGAGCCGGGGCTGGCCAAGACGCGCCTGGCCGCCTTGGAGAAGTAAGCCCGCCCTTTGCAACGTTGACTCGCCTCCCCTTTCTTGCTAACCTTGCCTCAGCCTGCCCTGAGGGGGGAACGGCATCGCCACCAAACGGTCCGACACCGTCCTGCGCCGGGTCGCCAAGATCAAGCCCCGCGAGAAGAAGCTCGCCGTCCTGATCTTCTTCTATTTCTTCCTCATCGCCGCCCCCTACACTATTATCAACGCCCTCCGGACGACCAACTTCGTTTTCAAATGGGGCGTGGGCTGGCTCCCGGTCGCCTACCTCCTTGCCGTCGTCGCAACGGGCTTGATCGTCTTCCTTCATTCAAGACTGCAGGCCAGGAGGACCATCCGGGCCATGATCTGCCCCAGTCTGGTCTTCTTCGCCGTCACGGGGCTCCTCATCCAGTGGCTCCTGAAAACTGAGTTCGGCCGGCGGACGCCATTCGTCGATTTCTTTTTCTGGATCTGGGCGAGCGTTCTGATCATCGTCCTCATCACCGGGTTCTGGATGACGGTCAACGAGGTCTATAATCCCCGGCAGGCCCGGCGTTTGATCTTCTTCCTCAACGGCGGCGGCATTCTGGGCAGCGTCCTCGGCGGCCTGTTGGTCGTGTTCCTTTCCGAGAAGCCCCTCGAGGGCGTGCTGATGCCCCTGGCCTGCGCCATGCTCGTCGGCTGCGTGGCCGTCGTCGGCTCCATATTCAGGCTTCACGGATCACGGCCCCCGGGGGCGAGCCCGGGCCGGGCCGCTCCGGAATCTCCGCCGGAACCTCGGCCCGGTCTCGTCGAGAGCTTCCGGGAGGTTCGGCAAAACAAATTCCTGGCCCTGCTCGCGGCCATCGTCGCCATCGGGATCATCGTCTCCACGTGCATCGAGTTCCAGTTCCTCTCCTCCGCCTACCTCCATTATTTCGGCGCAAAGCGGGAAACCCTACAGGCGTTTTTCGGCTTCTTCGAGGCGGCGTTGACCATCTTCGCGTTCATCCTGAACTTCCTGATGGCAGGATTCGTCCTGAGGAAGCTCGCGGCGGCGCGGGCCCTGCTCCTGACGCCCGTCCTGCTCATGGCGGGATCGGCGGCCGTCCTCGCCGTCCCCTTCGGCCTTTTCTCGGGCATCTTTATCAGGAGCCTCGACGAAGGCCTGGCCTATTCCGTGAACCATCCTTTTCGCGAGATCCTCTACATCCCGGTGCCGGAGCGTCTCCGGCATAAGGCTAAGGCCTTCATCGAAATGTTCGTCAGCCAGCTCGCCAAGCTGGCCGGGGCGGTCGTCCTCCTTATTGCCGCCCTGGCTCTTAACAAGGAAGTCGATTTTCTAACTCCCCGCTGGAATCCTCAGCTGGCCCGCTTCCTGAGCCCGGTCGTCATCGCCTTCCTCATCCCCTGGTTCCTGTTCGCCCGCAAGCTCGGCAAAGCCTACCTGGCCGCGGTCAAGGAGAACATCCAGCCGCTGTGGGACCGGGGCGAAAAGATCATCGCCGACAAAGTCGACGTCGAATTCGCCAAGCTGGTCTTCGACACCATCGACAGCCGGAACTACAGCTCGGCCCTCTATGCGCTCCATCTTTTCGACCTCCTGGCCCAGCGAAAGCTCAGCCCGGAGCTCAAGAACGCCATCGCCGTCAAGTCCGAGGAGATCCAGGCCAGGGCCCTAAGCGACCGGCTCGAGCCCGGCGCGGCGGCCCTCGTCCCGGAGTCGCTGGATGACCTTCCCCTGGACGATATCATCTCCGAGATCCCCATCATCCTGTCGTCCGAGATCTATCAGCAGGTCATGAGTTCATACGCCGAGAGGCTACTGGACCGGGGGCCGGGCGCCGAGGTCGAGAAGATGGAGCTGGCCAAGGCCATCGGCCTGATGGCGCCCGATTCTCTCCTGGCCGGCTGTCTCACCCGGCTCATCGGCGACGAGAGCCCGGCCGTCGCGGCATTGGCCCTGAATAGCGCGGCCAGGCTCAAGAGAGAGGAGTTCATTCCCGCCATCATCCAGAGGCTGCGCCGGGTCGGCACGCTCGAGGACGCCCTCCACGCCCTTCAGGCCTACGGGGACGCCGCCGTCGGGGCGCTCGAAGCGGGCCTGCGCGATCCCGCCGCGGAACTCATCGTGCGTTCGGCGATCGTCGAGGTCCTGGGCCGGGTCGGGACCCCGCGGGCGGTCCGGATCCTGGCGGAGGAGCTCCAGTACGGTTCGGGCGAGCTCGACGGCCGGCTCATCGACGTCCTGGACCGTCTCCAGGCCTTGAAGGTCCCGATCCCCCTGCCGCCGGCCGCGGCCCGAAGGAAGACCAAGGCGCTCATTAAAAAGTTCTGCCGGGATTTCCTCGACCTGCACCGGGACGGGCAGGGCCCGGACGAGTTGCGGCTCCGGCATTTTCTGGCCCGGGACCTCGAAGCGGCGTTCGCCGACATCTTCAAGCTGCTGGGATTCTATTACCCGCAAAAGGATGTCCGCCGGGCTTTTCAGAACATCCGGAGCGGCACTCCGCACGCGGTCGCCCACGCGGTCGAATGGCTCGATAACGCCTTGAGCCGGGACCTCCACGACGTCCTGGTGCCGCTCGTGGACGACCTCACCCTGCAGGAAAAGAAAGCGCGCTTTCGGAAGATCCTTGAAGACCTCGGAGACCTCTAGCCGGGCCTACTTGGCCTCGGCCTCTCTTTTTTTGGCCGCCTTGCCGGCCCCGATGGGAATGCCCACCGTGAGATAGACGGCCCGGTTGAACTGACCGGGCGTCGCGTCGTCGATCAACACATCGGCCAGGCCATGATAGTAGCGCACGCCGATGTTCATGCCGTTGCCGCCCAGCAGACGGTAGCCGAAGCCCAGGATCAATCCGGCATCGAGCCGGTAGTACCGGTCCATGATGTCCAGCTTGTAGCTGAGGTCCCCCCCCTCCGGAACTCCTTGCTTGAAGGTGTCGGCGGCCTTGTGCAGCAAACCCAATTGGACCCCGCCTTCGACGAAGATTCGGCTATTGGTCCGGTACTTGAGCATGATCGGCACATTGAAGTAGTTCAGCTTCCGGGTGACGCTGCCGCCGCTGAATTCGGCGTCCAGTCCGGGATCGTCGAGGGAATAGACCGGCATGTGATCGGCCCCCAGCGTCGATTTCACGATCACACCGGTATGGACCATCCAGGCGGGGTCCTTGAGCTTGATGTCGAAATAGAACCCGAGGTTCCAGGTGGTCAGCGTCCCTGCCGGGTCAAGGCCGTCCGTCCTGACCAGGGTCATTCCGCCGTCCAGGCCGAATTCGATCTTCCCGGTATTCAGGGTATCGCCCAGCAGGAGCGAGATCAGGACCTGTCCGTTCGCCGCCCGGCTGCAGAGCAGGAAGACGGCGATCAACAAGGCCTTTTTTCTCATTGGTCAGGTCCTCACAGGCCGAACCGGTATTGGATCCCGCCGAGGACCTGCGTCCGGCTAGCCAGGAACCCGACCTCCGCCCGCAGCATGAAATGCCTATTGAGCTGGTACTGAGATCCGACGATGAAGTTCCACTTGTTCCTGAGGTTCTTGTCGAGCGAGTACTGGACGGTCGCCGTGTCCGCGTTGCTGAGGGCGCCGTCGACGGCAGTCAGGACGCTGCCGGCCGCCTCGAGGGCCCGGTTGGCCGTGCTATATCGGGCGGCATTAGCCGGATTCTGCTGTTCCGCCGGCGTGAGGCCGCTCCACCAAGCGTCGACCTGGGTCTGCGCGTCGTCGACCTTGATGAACCCCTGGTCGACCTTCTCCTGCAGGCCGTCCAGGGGCAGGACCTCGCTCAGGAGGATCGAGCCCGTAGTGCTCGAGGTGAACTTGACTCTGAACCCTCCGGCCCAGAAGGCGATATTGCTGTCGGGTTTCTTGAATTTGATCGTCTTGCCGAAGCGGGGGCCGAAAACGAACGTAAAGACGGGCTTGTCCAGAGCGCTCACGTCGGTCCAGACGACGTTCATATCCAGGGCCAGCCAGTAGCGGCTGATGCCGATGGTCGGGGTCATCCCGAATCCGACGCCGGTGGCGTCGAAGTTCGCTTTTGTCGAAAGCGCCGCCACTTCCGTCCAATTGTTCTCGGCATCCGGGATCCAGAGACCGGCGTTGATGGACGTGGACGTCTTGGCCTTGATGAAGAGCCCGTAAACGTTCAAGAACGGGAAGAGCCAGATATCGGGCCGGATGCTGAGGGCGGTCGCGGCGGCCGTCGAGCTTTCGAAACGGATATTTTCGTCCAGGTTATACATGGGACCGTTGTTGAAACCGACGTTGAGATTGTCGATGATCAGCTCGGATTCCTGCCAAAGCACCTGCGTGCTGATCCCGGCGGAGTACGGGAGTTGGAATCCCCTTTCGACCGCCTTCTTCCCCCAAATGGGCAGCATGTAAGGGTAGGACTCGACTTTCGGGGGCGCGATCTTTAAAGGAAGGTCCTTGTTCGCGTAGACCTGGGCGAACGAAGGGATGCAGATGAGGGCGCTGAGCGATAACGCGATGAGGATGCGTTTCATTTTACTTTGACTCCTTTGCCTTATTGGCAGAGACCCGTCTCCTTGTTCCGGATGGAGTATACCACGGCCGGCCGCGAGGGTGTCCATTGGACTTTGGTCTAAGGTCCCATTGACGGTGCCCGCAGCCTTCTGTATAGGAGAAGGGTATTTCATCTCATGGAGGTCGGCGATGCGGTCTCAAAGGATATTCGGGACTTCCATGGGCGTTCTCCTGCTCTTGGCCCCCGTCGTTCTGATCCCGGTAACCCCGGCCCGCGCCCAGGAGAGAACGGAGATCTCGGCCTGGGGCGTCAACCTGGGCGGCTCCGTCGTGGACAAGAGCAAGATCGACATCACCATCGAGCGCTGGTCCACGCCCGGGGAGCGCGCCGCGCTCGTCGCCGCCTTCAAGGAAGGAGGGCAGGACGCGCTGCTCGAGGCGTTGAAGAAGATGCCGAAGGTCGGCTTCATCAACGTGCCCCAGACCCTCGCCTACGACCTGCGCTACGCCTACAAGTTCCCCGCCGAGAACGGGGGCAGCACTCTCGTCATCGCCACCGACCGCCGTATCCTGCCCGGCGAAGTGTGGGATCAGACCCGGAGCACGGACTATCCCTTCGAGCTGATCGAAATGCACCTCGATGCGCAGGGCAAGGGCGAAGGCACTCTCTCGTGGGCGACGCGGATCGGGGTGGGCAAGGACGGGAACCTGGAGCTCGAGGTTTTCGGCAACGGCCCGGTGATGCTCACCAAGATCACCGCGAAGGTCAAGAAGTCCAAGGGCGCCAATTAGGCTTCCCGGGCGCCGGCACGTTGACTTGGCCCAGGTGACGGGACTATCATCTCACCAGAGGGCACGATGAGTCACCGCGCATTTTCCCCGACCCCTTTCATCTGTCTATGTCTGATGCTGTCGCTCGGCCCTGGCTGCGCCTCCGAGAGCGAAGCGCCCCCCCCGAGCACGGTCGCGGCCCCGGTCATCAGTCCCGGGGCGGGGACCTATTCCTCGGCCCTGGACGTGGCCATCACCACGGCGACGGCGGAGGCGACGATCCGCTACACGACCGACGGCTCGACGCCCACGGAGACGGCCGGGACCGTTTATGCGGCGCCGGTCCACCTCACCGGTTCCCTGACGATCAAGGCCGTCGCCTACCGGACGGGCTGGACGACGTCGTCCGTGACCTCGGCCCAATACGCGATCGCCCCCCTGGTCGCCGCCCCGACCTTCACTCCTCCGGCCGGCACCTACATCCCGGCCCAGGATGTCGTCATCGCGACGAGCACGGCAGGGGCGGCCATCCGCTACACGACCGACGGCTCGACGCCGACCGCCACGAACGGCACGCTTTACGCGGGTCCCGTGCCCGTCGCCTCGTCCCTGACGCTCAAAGCCGTGGCCTACCAGGCCGGCTGGACGACCTCGCCAGTGACCACGGGCCAGTACGTGATCGGACTCCCGGTCGCGGCCCCCGTGTTCGATCCCGGGCCCGGGGCCTACTATGACCCCCAGGACGTCAGCCTGTCGACGTCGACCCCAGGGGCGGCCATCCGCTACACGACGGACGGCTCGACCCCGACCGAGACGGCCGGCACGCCCTACATGGCTCCCGTCCACATCGCGTCGAACCTGACGCTGAAAGCCGTCGCTTACCAGGCCGGCTGGCGGACTTCGCCCGTCACCTCCGGGGAATACGCGATCGGACCCGACGTCGCCGCCCCCGCGTTCAGCCCGGCGCCGGGCACCTACTCGTCGGCGCAGAACATCGTCATCACCGCCGCGACGCCGGGTTCGTCGATCCGCTATACGACGGACGGCTCGACCCCGACCGACTCGGTCGGCACGCTATATGCGGCCCCCGTCCCCGTTCCCTCATCGCTGATCTTGAGAGCCGTCGCCTACCGCTCGGGTTGGACGACCTCGACCGTCACCTCGGGCGATTACGTGATCACCGGCGCGGTCGCCGCGCCGGAGTTCAGCGTCGCGCCTGGAACGTATTCGACGGCCAAGACCGTGGCCATCACTTCCGCGACCTCGGGCGCCACCATCCGCTTCACGACCGACGGCTCGACCCCGACCGGGACGACAGGGACGGTGTATTCGTCCCCCGTGCCCGTCGACCGGACCCTGACGCTCAAGGCCGTCGCCTACCGGTCCGGATGGACGACCTCGGCCGTGACCACGGGCGAATACAGGCGTGTCGGCATCGCCGCGGGCATTTTCCACTCCCTCCTGGCCAAGGCCGACGGGACGGTCTGGGCCTGGGGCGGGAATTACGAGGGCCAGATCGGCGACGGCACGACGACCTCGCGGGCCGAGCCGGTCCGGATCACCGTGCTCTCCGGCGCGATCGACGTCGCGGCTGGCTACTATCATTCGGTAGCGCTCCTGAGCGGCGGGACCGTCTATGCCTGGGGCCGAAACTTCTTCGGCCAGCTCGGCGACGGCACGACGACGCAGCGTCTGGGGCCCGTGGAGGTCCAGGACATCTCGGGCGTGACGGCCGTCGCGGCGAGCGAAGGCAGCACCTACGCTCTGAAGAGCGACGGGACGATCTGGGCCTGGGGGCACAACAATGAAGGCCAGCTCGGCGACGGGACGAAGACCGACCGATATTCGCCCGTGCAGGTCCAGGGCTTGACCAACGTCGTCGCGATCGCGGCCGGCGAGGTCTACGCCCTCGCCCTGAAGAGCGACGGGACCGTCTGGGGCTGGGGCTACAACGCTTTCGGCACGCTCGGCGACGGGACGACGAACCCCGCCCTGACGCCCGTCCGGGCGGCGAGCCTCGCGGGCATGACCGCGATCGCTGCCAACGGCTATCACTCGGCCGCGGTCAAGAGCGACGGGACGCTCTGGTGCTGGGGCAGCGGCCTGTACGGCGAGCTCGGCATCGGGGACCGGCCGCAGATCTGGCCGACGCCCACGCAGGCGATCGGCGTCGCCGGCGCGTCAGCCGTCGAGGCGGGCTCCAATCACACCATCGCCCTGATCGACGACGGGACGCTTCGGGGCTGCGGGCTCAACGTCTACGGCCAGGTCGGCGACGGCACGAACAACGACCGCTCGACCGCCGTGACGGTCAACGGGATCTCGGCCGTGGTCGCCCTCGGCGCGAGCCTCGTTCATACTGTGGCGATCACGAGCGACGGAACGGTCTGGGCCTGGGGCCACAACAGCGATTACCAGCTCGGCGACGGCACGACGACCGACCAGTATGCGCCTATCCAGGTGATCCGCTAATACAGGTCCACCTGGACCCAAGTGTCCAGAATCGCCGGCTCCCCGGGATACAAGTCCGCGAACTGCAGAACCTTCTTGCTCCCGTCCTTCAGCTCGCACAGGTTGCTCTGCCAGACCAGCAGGACCTGGAGCCAGGTCAGGCCGGGCGTCGCCGGATCGGCGGCCAGAGTGTAGGAAAAAGCGAGCGGCGAGGTGACGCTGAACGGGTGGGCCGCGCCCGTCACCAGCACCCCCTCGGGCGCGACCACCAGGTCCGGCGGCGCGCCAAGAAGCCACTTCCCGGCCCGGGCCGACGGGCTGTCCGCCGGGACGATCCGGAGCGCGGCCTTGGCGGCCCGGAGCGGCAGCTCGAGCGTGACGCGGACGTTGCCCTTATCGACGCCGGGGATCTTATTTCGGTCGATCCGGACCCGCGCGACGAGGCGCCTCGCGCCGCACTCCACCTCCGGGGGACCGCCCCACGACGGGGCGTCGTCCGCGATGAATGGCGCGATCTGCAACGGCCCTGCGCGCACCCGGATCCGGGCCGGATCTGAAAGGACGTCCTTCCAACGCGGGTCGGGCGCGGCCCGGCTAGGAAGGCGCTTGAAAACGGGCAGCGAATCGACGCGCGGCGCTCCGGCCAGTTCCACGGCCCGGGCAAAGATCCGGGATTGCTCGCGGGCATGCTCGAGCGTCTCCTGTTCCGTGAATTTGCCGCCCCAGCCGGGACCGAGCGTCAGGCCGTGGTCCATGGCCGTGGCCGCCGCCTCGCGGACGCCGGCCGGCGCGCCCGGCCGGATGTGTTTCATCGCTTCGCGAAGCCGCCACGTCCAGACCGGGCACGTGGCCCGGACGGTGTCCCACCGCCCGCCCCACTCCCCTCGATAGACCGGCAGCTCCGCGCCGTACCGGGACTCGATGCGGCGGAAGTAGTCCAGGGGCGAGGCGACGACGAGGGCGGGCGTGAGGCGCTGGGCCGTCCAGAGCCGGACGAGCGGCGCGACGTCCTTGACCGCGCTCACCGGCCAATCGTCGAAAGCGTTCTCGAAAACGATGGCGTCGTACCGGGAGGTCGTCTCGCCGAGGAGCTTGCGGAATCCCTGATCGGTCGTCGCGAGAAGGGCCTTCTCGTCGGCCGACAGAGCGGAATCGGTGAACCGCGAAGTGTCCGTCACCCACGGCCAGTCGAGCGCCTGACAATAGCTATTGGGATCGATATAGACCAGCACCCGCGCGTCCTTGGCCGATTGCCACCAGAACGGCGAGCGCACCAGCTTGGCCGGGAGGGGCGGCGTGAGCCACATGTTGGCCCCGACGAGCGCGTAGCGCACGCCACGGGCCGCCAGCGCGTCGACGATCGCCTCGGGATAAGACGGGGCGTCGTCGAGTATGGCGACCTCCGGACGGACGCCGAACAGGCGCTCCATTTCGTCCAAGTGGACGGTGAGAAGATCGAGGGACTCGTGGAAGATGGAGCCGTGCGGGCTCAGCCAGACGGCGCTGATGATCAACTGGCCGTTCCGGAGCGCCCGCCTCGCCCGCGCCATCCGGGCGGCATCGCCTCGGTATCGTTCGAGCCAACCGCCAAAGCCCCAGGCGCCGTCCTCCATCCAATGGAAGTCGGCGTCCGCCTCGGCGGCCCGCAAGGCGTCCTCGACGGCCTGGATCCGGTGCTCGCGGACGACCGGCGGAGGGGCATCGAAGCCGACGTCGAAGTGGGCGCCGGGCACGATGTAGACAGTCTTCACCTGGGCCATGGCGGGCCAGGGAGTAATGGCCGCGACGAGAACGGCCAGGACGGAGATCGCGGCTAGTCGGTCAATAGCCCGTCGGATCAAGCGCTCCATATGCGTCCCTGCGTGACGTCAGGATATCGCCGGCCGCGGACAGGTGTCAAGGCAGCCGTCTTGACTTCCGCCGGCCCGGCGGTCTATCTTGCCTGACAGCCACAGGGAGAAAAGGAGACGTCATGAGCAAAACCGCCATCGCTCTGGCCGGGATGATCGCGCTCGCGTGCGCCGCCCGGGCCGCCGAGATCCACGTGGCCGTCGACGGCAACAATTCTAATCCGGGGACGCGGACGGCGCCGCTGCGGACGATCCAGCGGGCGGCCCTTTTGGCCCGGCCGGGCGACGTCATCACCGTCCACGCTGGCGTCTACCGCGAGCGCGTCGCCCCGCCCCGCGGCGGCGAGTCGGACGCCAGGCGGATCACCTATCAGGCCGCGCCGGGCGAGAAGGTCGAGATCAAGGGGTCCGAGGTGGTCGGGAATTGGATCATGGTCCAAGCCGGCGTCTGGAAGACGACCGTCGCCAATTCCCTTTTCGGCGCCTTCAACCCCTTCGCCGACCTCATCCGCGGCGACTGGTTCGAGCCCAAGGGGCGGGCGCATCACACCGGCGCGGTCTACCTCGACGGCGAATGGCTGACCGAAGCGGCGGCGCTCGAGGACGTCCTGAAGCCCGCCGGCGCGGCGCCGCTCTGGTTCGGGCAGGTCGATACGGACACGACGACCATCTGGGCCCAATTCGGCGGGGCCGATCCCAACGAACACCTGACCGAGATCAACGTCCGCCGGACCGTCTTCTACCCCGAAAGGACGAACATCGACTACATCACGGTGCTCGGCTTCATCATGCGGC
>Ga0208980_10001274_pt1 | contig 15188 bp, 16 predicted proteins | sample WetSurMetagenome_3_FD_187993 | JGI IMG/M metagenome (GOLD analysis project Ga0208980, IMG submission 187993) | Wetland microbial communities from Twitchell Island in the Sacramento Delta, sample from surface sediment Aug2011 Site A1 Bulk (version 2) | ecosystem: Environmental > Aquatic > Marine... | reverse complement strand
CTCCTTCGGCATTCCTCATTGGGGCCGTGTCCTGGCATCCAACGCCTATGATGCGTTTCAGGGATCTTCACTTTTAGCGCAGCTATGCCAGCCGGGGTTTCCGGACTGGATAGAGTGGATTGCCGCGCTGATCGGCCTTGCGGGACTGCTCGTCATTTTGCGCCAGGCCGGACATTGGAGAGTTTTGCCCGTTCTGCTTGCCGCCTATCTCGCCGTTGTTTGGGTCTGGCCCTGGCCGCCATTCCGCTTTCTGGCGCCGGTCCAGCCTTACCTGTTTGCCTATTCGATCCTCGCGGCCATGGCGGCCTGCAAAATCAGGACGCCGATCCTAAGGTACACCGGCACGGCCGCACTGGGAATTCTGATCCTGTTTAATGCGGGGTCTTTATACAACGATATCCTTGAAAGCAGGGCAAACAGATACCCGGCCTATATGGTGAGTTATGGATCTCCGGCGGTACACTGGTCGGATTACGAAGAGATGTTCCTTTGGATCCGGGCACATTCCAATCCGGGCGACCTGTTTGTATGCGCAGCAGACCCGATGCTCTATCTGTATACCGGCCGGCGCTCCTTCCGTCCTTATGTGTCGCGCCCGGGATCTATGTTTTATGATGATCCGGCTCCGGTTTACGGTGCTCTAAGCGAAGTCATGGCCAACATCCGGTCCTACAGGCCGCAATACCTGGTCCTGGCGCCGACTCCCGGATTTGCCGAAGAAATTTCCTATTCCCAGTTTTTGACGGAATCCCAACGAAAATATCCGGGCTGGCTGGAGTGCGTCTATCTGGGAAAGGATAAGCGATTCGCCATATGGAAGATTAAACGGGTGCCGCAGTCTTCATTCCATGATGCCGCGCTTCTGAAGGGACCGCACTAAAACAGTGAGTCTTTTTGGGCTTTGGCGAACTGAGGCAGGCAGCCGAATTTCGTCGCGAAGCGGCTGGGGTGCTCTCCCCTGTAAGCAATGCTTCGCTCCCGCAGGCCGGAGAAATGGGACCCGGCCTTCACGAGATACGGAATCCGGCGCGGATCGAATCCCATGATTCTTGCCGCGGTGCCATCCACCGCCAGCAGGTTTTTCCCCATCACAACCGCCCCGACATGCCTGGCTGTGCCCATGATCGGGCCATCGCCCTCCATGCCCGTCACGCCATCCACGACGGCGTAGTGGACAGGCACGGTCAGCGCCAGGTCGACGATGGAATTGTCAATTCCCCGCACATGCAGAGGATTCTTGGGCCATCCATAGAAGATTCCGGGAAGCGTGCCAAACAGGTTCTTCATGGAAAGCGTTACGCCCATCCAATGGTGCGTCTTCATCTTGGGCATGCTGATCACCACATCCGCGTTCACAACCGGAGCTGAAACATAGAAATGCGAAAGCCCGGTATAGGGCCCCTTATTCGGAACTCGGACTGCCGGCCCGTGATTCATGTCCACACAGCGGACTTTCGGATCGAGGATGTTTTTGAGCGACGGATGGTACACGGAATACCAGGGATCGCGCCGGTGCCCCGCGGCTTCTCCCACAATTACCTCCTTCGCTCCCAGGCTGAGGCACGCCTCGGATATCTGCGCGATGAGACGGATGTCCGTGTTAATCGGCCGGCTCTGGTGGAACTCGACAAAATTGGGCTTCAGGAGTACCCGCTTGCCCTGGAATGCGAGATTGTCTTGCGCCAGAACGCGCGCGAAATCCCGGTGAAAATCCCTGTCCAGGTCCGGAACGTTCAACACCGTCACAGGCAGCGACCTGGCCGTGCAGCCGCCGGTAAAGCGTCCCAGTCCGACAGCGCCCAGGCTCCCGATCCACCAGCGAAGAAATTGCCGTCGATTCATGGCGTCAAAACCTTCCTTTGCGATAGCGCGATCCATCCCATTGCTGAGTGGGCGAGGTTCAGGGAATCGCCCTCCGGCTCCGCCAGAACCGCCTGGATGCGGCGCCGGAGTTCGTCCGTTCCCCTTCCGTGCAAAGCCAGGCACAGGCACACCAGGGCGCAGGTCGACAGCGAGCGCATTTCAGGAATCGTCCGTTCCAGGAGGTCCAGGTTTTTGTTCGCCAGACTGGTGTTGCTCTCCCCCAGCGCCAGCAAGGCCAGCGCTGTGGTGTCCCAGAAGGGCATCAGGGTGTTGTTGAAAAGAACCTTGTTGCCGTAATTCCAGCCGCCTTCGGGTATGCACCGGTCTTCCAAAAACCGGCGCCCCTCCAGCGCCCTCGGATGATTGTCCTTTCCGGCAAGCCTGAGCGCCAGAAGCGCCCACGATGTGGGTTCCACCCAGCCGAACGTTTGAGCTACCCATGGCCATCCGGTCAGTTGTGTGTCCAGATCGTTCTCGGCGCTGCGCCGGAAGGTAAGCGAACGGGATTGCAGAATATGATGAAGGGCGGCCTCTCTCTCGGCGGTGCGCCCGATGTGGTGCATGGCCATCGCCAGCAACGGGGTGTTCCACTTGCCCTCGTCCGGGAATTCGCGGTTCAAACCGATGGATCCGTCGGCGTTGCGGTTCCTGAGCGCCCACTCGACAGGGGCCTGCGCCCGAGGCGCTTCTCCGGCAGCCACGAATGCCAGGATTGTCAGAAGAGTCGGCTCGGAGAAAGAAGGCATGCCCGGGGCATAGGGCATCCCCCCGTCCGGATTCAGATGATCGAGCAATGACGTCAGCTGCAGGTTCATAGCATCCACGGCATTCTTATCGGCCGCCCGCCCCATATCTTCTCAGCTCCGGCACAAATTTCCGGCAATGGCGGCCGCCTTTGCCGGTTGCAGTTTTTGGGAAACGCAGGTCATACGGCGCGGAGACGGACCACGCGGGTGTGAGAGATGCGGTCGTGAAAGCACAGGCTTTCCCGGTCGAAAAGACCCCACAACAGCCCGATCCCCAGGACCAGAAGCGACAGGAGGTAGCCGAAGCAACGGCTTAGCAGCTGCCGCAGCGGCGGCCTCTTTTCGTCGCTGCCGGTTACGCGAAGCTCCGTGATCATCATCCCGATGGTCTGGCCGGAGGCGACGAGGAAGTAGATGGAATAGACGAAGTAAGTCATCAGAAACAGCACGGCGAAATCAACCAGGCTCAGGAAATCCAGCACCACGATGCCCGAAAAGAAGTCCGCCGCAATAATGAACGCTCCCGTGCACAATATTATGAAAATGAGATCTATCAGGCCCGAAAGGGTCCGCGAAAGCAGGATCAGCTTGCCCTCGGAATGCGGAGGCTGCAGCGGGGCCGGATAGGAAATTACAGGCTCCGAAACCGGCGAGCCTGCCGACTGACGGGATACCGCGCTATCGATGAGCTTCTGTATCTCTTCAGGCTCGGGTGCTTTATTCACGGGCACGGGAATTGGCTTCGGCTCGACGGGCTGAAGTGCCTTCTGGCGGGGAGCAGAGGGCCGCGGAAGCAAAGGCCTTTCAGGACTGCGAACAGGCATGCGCGCGAGCTTCGGCGCAGAGTTGGGCGCTGGAGGATTCTCCGTGGGCTTTACCGGCAAGGCGACGGGCGGCACAACGACGGCCTGGGGCTTAACGTCCCCGGAATTCTCCCTCTTTTGCTTAATAGCCTGAAGCCGCTGCGACAGTTCCTGCCTCCACGGGGGCAGATCCTCCTTTTCTTCAGGCGCTTTTGCATCGGTGGAATAATCCATCTCGATCATGCTGCGGGAACTGCCTTCGTCCCTGCCGGCAGCCTCCGCCGCTTCCGCCTGCTTTTCCGGCTCCATCTGGTAGCCGCAAACAAGGCACTGTCCCGAATCGCTAATCTCATTGCTTTGGCACTGAGGACAACCCATTTTCGATAGACTCCTGCGCCGGCCGGGAACTTACAGGCCCGGACAGCTTCTCTGAAAGTAAGCCGCAATATTTTCGCGCGCGATTATATCATAATTCGCAGGTCGCGGCTTTTACAGACGTTCGTCAGCTGGCGTCAGCGCAAGTCGGCGTTCATTGATTCTTGAGATACAAAGGATTTGCTATAATCTAAACAAAGGGGACCGGGGACACATGAAGATTCGAAACAGGGTCGCGATCGTGGTCCTCATTGCCGCCATTTCCTCGTTCCTCTATGGAGCGGCCAGACATTATTCCCCGTCACTGGTGCTGTACGTCGTGGGGCAGGCGTTGATGCAAAAAGCGCCTCCGGAGATCCCGCCGGCAGTGCTGCACGGGCGCCTTCACGCTCTGCTCGCGGCGGCCCCGGATGATAACGAAAGGATGAAAAAGCTGTTGCGCATCTCCGAGCGGCTGGAAAAGGTTCAGAAGCTTACGCCGGAGGAAACGAATGATCTCCTGGCAACCGGCAAAAACTGAAGGAGCGGGAGGAAGCAGGTCCCGGTGGATTTCCCCGTTTTTTCAGCAAAAATTTGGAACTTTCTTAACCCTCGGGATGTCTGAGAAAGCAGCACACGTGTTTGGAAGCAGCTGAAAACATGCTGAGGCGCAAGCCGTGGACAGGCCCATGTTTCCGGACGAACTGACGCTCCCAAAAGATAAAGGCATTGTTGCGCCAGGCTCTGCCCTGGAGCAGGCAAGCCCCAAGGTCGCTCTGAATTTTGACGAAATATTCGAGCATTACGGCTCGATGGTTTTCAGCTTGGCTTTTCACATTTTGGGGGATCGGGAGGAAGCCCTGGATTTGTCCCAGGAGGTCTTTCTGACGATCTACCGCAAACTGGGATCCTTCAGGGGGGAATCTTCTTTAAAAACATGGATTTACTGCATCACGCTCCACCGCGCAGCCAACCGGTTCCGCTGGTGGGGCCGGTTGAGACGCCGCGGGACCGTGTCGCTGGAAGAACACCTGTCCAAAGGATCCAATCGGGACACTATCAGCGGCCTGAGGTCCGGCATCCAATCCCCGGAAGAGGCTCTCCTTGTCGAGGAAGAGCGTGTCAGAATCGAGCAAATGCTCCAGGAATTGCCGTTGCAGCAGAGGATCGCCGTAGTCATGCGCGACATCGAAGGGTTTTCCTACGAAGAAATCGCTGAATCGTTGAAGGTATCCCTCGGCACTGTAAAGTCCCGTATTGCGAGAGGGCGAGAGATGCTCAAGCGCCATTTCAGGGAAACAGCAAGTTGAGCGGAGGGTATCATGGTATGCAGGGATGTATTAAGGGTTCTATCGGAGTTTTTTGACGATGCTTTGGATGCCGGAATCGCGGTTCAGGTATCCCAGCATCTGGATCAATGCGACGACTGCCGCAGGGAGTATGGCGGCCTCGCAGCCGCGCATGCCAGCCTGAGGGCTCTGCACGGAATCCCGGCCCCGGCGGCTCTGCGCCGCCTGGTGCAACTCCGGATCGCCGCTCAGCATCGGGATCCATGGCAGTTGCGCTTGCGGAATGCTCTGCGGAGCGGATGGTTAAGGATCCGGGACATCGAAAGCACGTGGTATGTGACCCGGGTTTTGGGCACCGTTGTGACGTCCGCATTCTTCTTTATTTTCTCGTTCGCCAGCACCCCGCTTTATGTCAACGCCGAAGCCCCGGCCGCAAACCAGGGCTCCCCTTCTCCCGACTTGCGTTACGCCCAACTGGTGGGATCGGGCGTTCTCGAGAAACTCGGATTGGCGCCCGCCCAGCCGCAAAAAGGAAATATCGTGCCGAACACACGCATCGCCAAAAGCGATCCCGCGATCAGCGATCAGTACCTTTCGCATTTTGGGCAAAGCATTTCCCAGGAAGGGAATGACTACAACTTTTCCGTCGTGGCTTACGTGGACAGCAGCGGTATGGCAAAAGTCCAGAACGTCATCGAATACCCGAACGCCCAGAGCTTCATGAACAATTTCAATAAAGTGATTTCATCGGGCCGCTTTGCTCCGGCCAGGAAGAACGGAGATGCCGTAGCCTCTCACATGGTACTCATGTTCAGCAAGATATCCGTTTACAATTGATTCGAGCTTGAAGTTCGTAGCCCGCAGGGAATTGTGCACCTGAGCACGGTGGGAATGCGCCGGGTCCGTAACCGCCTTAAGCTCAATGATTATCTTATCGAAGCGGATAAAATCCGGCGTGTATCTGCTGATTAGGAGAGATTCTTTGTAATAAATACCAATAAGAGGCTGCGCTTTGAAGGGAATCAACCTGTGGTTCAGCCCCAATTCCAGGCACTCCTGATATATCGGTTCAAGGAAGCCGCAGCCTTTCTGCTTGTAGACCTCAAAACAGGCCCCCATGATCTGATAGCTCTCCTGCGGATACACGATACCCAATCGGAATCCAACCTCACATCACTTCCTTAATGTGTCTCTAAAGCCACCGATATTTCACGAAAAAAACTGTAACGAGAAAACCATGGCATTGTCCGGCACTCTGCTATGATTTTTTGAGTGTTTCGTGGTTGGAAGCCTTTGGAGGAGCATAGAAGAGGGCGAGTTCGGAGCGGCTCAGAGTGCGCCATTTGCCCGTTTGCAGGCCTTCCAGGGTGCACGGGCCGATGCGCGTGCGGACCAGCTTGAGTACTTTAAGGCCCACGGCTTCCAGCAGGCGGCGCACTTCGCGGTTCTTGCCTTCGGTGAGCACGATCTCCAGCCAGGTGTATTTGCCGCGATCCTCAACCCTGCGGACGCTTTGCGGCCTCGCCCAATCGCCCCGCCTCAATTCGAGACCTTCCGACATCCGGGCCAGGATTTCGTCACTCACCAGGGTATTGGCTTTGACAAGGTAGGTTTTGGGCACCTGCGAGGCCGGGCTGGTAACGAAATCCGCGAAATCGTTGTCGTTCGTCAGGAGCAGCAGGCCGGAAGTGTCCTTGTCCAGCCGCCCTACGGGCGAAACCCAGGACACTTCCCTTCCGAGGCAGTCATACACGGTTTTTCTTCCCTCGGCGTCGCCGTGACTCGTGATCACACCTTTGGGTTTATAAAACAGCAGGTAGACCTTGCGCGCTTCACGCAGGCGTTTGCCATCCACGTGGATCGCGTCCGAACCTGGATTTGTCCAATGTCCGGGATCGCGCACAACACGGCCGTTGACCTTGACGCGGCCGGCGCGGATCGCCTCGCATGCGACACTGCGGGATGACAATCCGAAGCGTGACAGGACGCGGTCCAGCGTCATCGTGCTTTTCGATTTCATGGCCGGGATTCCTCGGGTTTTGTGCGTCCAGGGCACAGCCGCCCCGCTGCCGCCGGCCCTAATGTACTTCGAAACCGGGACGCCGGCAAGCCGCCTCCCCCTGGGCATTCCTCTGAAGCTCTTGGCAAGGGCGGTCCAGGAAGCTACTATAGAGCGGTTTATTTTAAATTTTGGAGGTCATATGCCGGGACGCATACGTTTAAATATTGCGCTGAGCCTGTCCCTCGGGATCGCGCTCATGTTTGTCCTGATGTCGTGCAGCACCGCCGGTCAGAAGTCCGCTTCAGCTCCAACCGTGGCGGACGCCGAGACGTTCATCGCCGATACCGAAAAGCTGCTGGCGGATCTTTCGGTGAAAGCGTCCAGGGCCGCCTGGGTGCAGTCGAATTTTATAACGGATGACACCGAAGACATCGCGGCGCAGGCAAACCAGGACTATATAGAAGCCACAACAAAAATCGCCGGAGAGGTGAAACGATTCGAAGGCTTGAAGCTTCCGCCCGTTCTGGAACGGAAATTCAAGCTTCTCAAATTGGCGCTCTTCTCTTTAAGCGACCCGGCGGAACGCGCCGAAGTGGCCAAATTGGGCACGAACCTGGAGGCGGACTACGGCAAAGGAAAAGCCTGCCCCGACTCCGGCAAATTTGCGGGCAAGTGCCTGCCCATCGGTGAGGTGGAGCAGGTGCTGGCCACCAGCCGGGATCCCAACGAGATGAAAGAAATATGGAAGTCCTGGCATGCCGTCGGCGTGCCGCTGCGACAGAAGTATACGCGTTTCATCGAGCTGCAGAACAAAGGGGCCCGGGAACTGGGCTTCAGCGATATGGGGGCCATGTGGCGATCCAATTACGACATGACGCCCGAGCAGTTCAGCGCGGAGGTCGAACGGCTTTGGAATCAGGTCCGTCCCTTTTATGAGTCCCTGCACGCTTACGTGCGGTCCCGGATAGCGCGGCAATACGGCGACCAGGGCGTGACGAAGGACGGCTTGATACGGGCAGACCTGCTGGGCAATCCCTGGGCGCAGGAATGGGCGAACGTATATGGTCTGGTTGCCGCCGGCGGCGGGGACGGCGCAGGCTACGACCTGACCTCGATCCTGAAGCAAAAGAAGATCGATGAGGTGGGAATGGTGCGTTACGGGGAGGCCTTCTTCACGTCTCTGGGCTTCGCCCCGCTTCCGAAATCCTTCTATGAACGGTCCCTTTTTGTGAAACCGCGCGACCGCGAGGTGGTGTGCCATGCCAGCGCGTGGGACGTAGACAACAAAGACGACCTGCGCCTGAAAATGTGCATCCAGATCCGGGGCGAGGATTTCGTAACCGTCCACCACGAGCTCGGCCACAACATCTATCAGCGCGCTTACAACAAGCAGCCGTTCCTTTTCCAGAACGGGGCCAACGACGGTTTCCACGAAGCCATCGGCGATACGATTGCTCTCGCGATCACTCCCGATTATCTGAAGCAGGTGGGCCTGCTGCAAACCGTGCCCAAATCGGACGAGACGGCGCTGTTGCTGCGCCAGGCCATGGACAAGATTGCATTCCTCCCGTTCGGGCTGATGATCGACCAGTGGCGCTGGAAGGTGATGGACGGCTCGCTGAAGCCTGCCGACTACAACAAGGGCTGGTGGGAACTGCGTGAGAAGTATCAGGGCGTCGCGCCCCCGGTTGCGCGCTCGGAAAATGATTTTGATCCGGGCGCCAAATATCACGTTCCCGCGAACGTGCCGTACACCAGATATTTCCTGGCGCACATCCTTCAGTTCCAGCTCTATCGCGCCCTGTGCAACGAAGCCGGATACCAGGGCCCCCTGCACCGCTGCACGTTCTACAATAACAAGCAGGCCGGAGCCAAACTCAACGCCATGCTCGAAATGGGGATGAGCCGTCCCTGGCCGGAAGCCCTGAAGGCTATGACGGGCGAGGAGAAGATCGATGCGAGCGCTCTGCTGGAGTACTTCGCGCCGGTTCAAAAGTGGCTCGACGAACAGAACGCGGCGGCGAACGTCAAACCCGGCTGGCAGCTGCCGGCCGACCCGCTGGCGGCGGCAGCAAAATAGTTCCTTGCCCCGGCATCTTCGCCGGCTGGGGCATCAGATCTTCTCGTGGTTTTGGTGAGTTAGGGTCTCCAGACCCTTTATTTTCGTGAGGACGGGTCTCCAGACCCGTCCGATTAAGCGACTACCTGATATTCCCCATCGGTCGCTTCTGGCGAGCCATCCTCACGAAAAACTGCGGAGGATTTTTTCCAGAGTGCGGCGCCTGAACTCAAAGATCTTGTTTACTTCCCGCCCGACCACAAGTTTTTGCACCAGCCAGCCGCCGGGAACGGCATAGTCGACATGATCGCGAACCAGCGTCCGGCCATCCTTTTCCTCGAATCGATGATCATGACGCCATAGCCGGTATGGCCCCCGGACCTGTTCATCGACAAAGCGGACCGGCGGATCCCAGACTGTGATCTCGCTCTGCCAGGAAAATGGAATCCCGCGCAGGCGCAGCCGGTAGTCAATTTTCAGACCCCGGCGCATTTCCAGGTTCCCTCGCGCTTTCAGTTCGAACCGCAGCCACGGAGGTGTGATGGCCTCCAGGTTGCGCGGATCGGCAAAAAACGGGAACACTTCGCGCAACGGCCGGCTGATCCATTGCTCCGAATCGAGGCTGAAGATTCTCATCGTCGGTCCTTATTCTTGCCCATTTGCATGTACCGGAATCTCAAATCCCGGGGAAAGCGCTCGAGGGCGTAGCGCAGCATGGTGCGCGGCATCGCCGCGGCATTGGCATCGAGAAATCCGCACACATCCTCCATGGAGCACCGCTTGCCCGCTTCGCGAAGCATCCAGCCGGCGGCCTTGTGGATCAGATCATGGCTGTCCCCGAGCAAAAGTCCTGCCAGTCGCAGAGTCTCACGGCTGTCCCCCTGCCGGATGAAATAATGGGTTGCCAGGATCGCAATCCGTCGCTCCCACAAATTATCAGAGCGCGCGAGCCGCGTGAGTATGGATGTTTTCCTGCCGAAGAGGTGCCCCCCGACAATATGCGGCGCGGAAAGATCCACAAGGTCCCAGTTGTTGATCCGCGCGGTATTGGACAGATAAAAATCGAAAATGCCTTTCCTGCGCGATCCGTCGCCGCGCCGGTACTGGTCCACCAGGATGAGGAGCGCCGCAAGTCGTTCTTCGTGGTACGGGGAGCACAGCAGTTTCCGGACCTCGGACAGCGGGATGTCCAGGTGCGCTTGAACAACTTTGCGGACGCCGGGAACCGGCACTCCATGGAACCGATCGTTTTCGCCATATTCCCCCGGTCCCGTCTTGAAAAAGCTCTTAAGGACGGCAGCCTTAGCCGCATCGGCGGCCGAACGCAGCTCGCCACGGATCACTTCCGACTCTGCCCTTTTCCCGCTTTTCTTCATAATCGATGAAAGATCTTTTTGTTGAGGAGGGCTGCCGGAAGACCGTCCTCAATCATATAAGGAAAAAACAAATATCGAATGGCTTCGCCCCTAATCGTAAACCGTCGGCAGCCCGGGATCCAGGAGAGCGGAGAAGGCATCGCGGACATGGCGCGCGGTAGTGCGCTCACCGGAAAAGACCGAAGGGATTTCGTTCTCACCGAAAAAGGCCACTTCCGAAGTTTCCTGGCTTGGCCGGGCTTCGCCATCCAAGATGTCGCAAAGGAAAACTATTTTAAATGCATGAAAAACCTCGAGCGGATCCCTGCGGTTGGCGTCGTAGACACCCACCACTCTGCGGGCCCGGACATGGAACCCGGCTTCTTCCCACACCTCGCGCTCAGCCGCCTTGGAGGGAGTGTCCCCCACATCCGCCCACCCTCCCGGCATGGTCCATCCGCCGTCAAGCCTTTCGCGGACCAGGAGCAGCTTTCGGTTCCTGAATACGGCTGCGCGCACATCTATCTTGGGAGTTGCATAGCCGATTTGCGCGGTGAAAGCCTGCGCCAGGCGAAGGAAACCGACGTCCGAGGTTTCGCTGATCATTTCCGCCGCAATTTGCATCAGCCGTTCACAGCGGTCCCGCTGGAAGTCGTCCTTGGCATAATGGCGCCCCGTTTGTGCCAGGGCCTGAATCTCCCGTGCCCATTCCAGTATTCGCGGACTTTTGTCAGGACCGACCATGGGATCTCCAGACCCTTTATTTTCGTGAGGACGGGTCTCCAGACCCGTCCGATTAAGCGACTACCTTATATTAACCCCCAAACAACTCCGGAGAGTCGTCCACACTGAAATCAAAGGGCCAATACGGTCCCACAGAATTAATGCAAAAAGCTGTGTTAACCTGCGAAGCCGGCCGCAATGTATCCGGACATCCCGCCGGCGACATTCTTTACAACCTTGAAGCCGTTGCGCTGCAGGATGCTGGCGGCCAGACTCGACCGCATTCCCGTGCTGCAGATTAGGGCGATATCCTTGTCGCGGGGCAGCTCCTTGTGCCGGGTGCGAAGCTCAGGCGCCGGGATATTGAGAGCGCCCGGAATGCGGATACCCTGAAATTCCTCCCGGGAACGGACATCCACGAGCGCGCGGCCGTTTTTCGCCTGCATCCAATGCTGCAGTTCCTGCGGGCTGAGCTGCACGACATGTTCGGTTGGCAGCCCGGCGAGGTTCCAGCTCAGCATGCCTCCATCAAGGTACGCCGTCACATTGTCGATGCCGACGCGCCTGAGCCAGACGGCAGCTTCCTGAACAACAGCCTCGCTGTCGGCAACCAGCAAGATTTCGCCGTCAACCGGCAATGTCCAGCCGGCGAAGGTGGCGAAGTTTCCATTGATGTCGTTGCTCCACGCGCCGGGAATATGCTGGCCCCCGAAAGCGTCGAACGGCCGGACATCGAGCACAACCGCGCCGGGCTTCCCGGCGCGTTCGGCAAACGCTTGCGTTGTCAGAGGCGCAGGAACGGGCAGCGTGCGCACCAGGGCCGGACCGGTGCCGTTGGTGGCGCTGCAGCGCGCAAAATGATCGGGCGCAGCCGGCATGTCCGTCGTCAGAGATGCAATGAAAGAGGCCTTGTCCGGTATCTGGAGAGCCCGGTTTTTCCGGCGCTCGTAGCCGATCGTGCTGGTGCGTTTGGCTCCCATGGCCCGCCCGCACAGAGAGCCGGCCCCGTGCGCCGGATACACTTCGCAGAAGTCCGGCAGCTTCAGCAGCTTCCCGTGGAGGTTGTCGAAAAGTTTGGATGCCAGCTCCGCCGCCCGCCCCGGAAAAAGGTCCGGCCGCCCCACGTCGCCTACGAAAAGCGTGTCGCCGCAGAAAACGCCCACCGGTTCTTCACCCCGTTCCAGGTCGACCACCACATAGGAAATATGTTCGGGAGTGTGGCCGGCGGTGTCGAGAACGGAGACGCGCATGTCGTCGATGGCAAAGGAGTCGCCCTCCGCCAGCGCCACATGCCTGAAGGCACAGTTGCCCGCCTTCGGCGCATAGATCGTGGCCCCGGTTTGCTCCGCCAGGTCCATGTGCCCGGAGATGAAATCCGCGTGCAGATGGGTTTCCAGGATATGCGTGATCCTGAGGTCCAGAGCCTTCGCGGCGGCGATGTAGATATCGATATCGCGCTGCGGATCGACGATGGCACAGGAGCTCGAGCCGCCCAACAGATAGGAGCTGTGTGCCAGGCCATTCACAAAAAAATGTTGTACAAGCATTCGCGTCTCCTTTCAAATCATGGTCGGCCCTTTGCCGAGAGGTGCGCCGTCCGGCAGCATGCCGCTGCAGACATGCTGCCGGATATTGTACAGGCGGGCGATTCTCCCTGTCATCCCTGCAAAACGGCGTCCCGCTTATTTCTTCAAAACGGTTTTCAAGACCTGCTCTTTGGGAAGCTTCTTGGTGCTGATGAACCAGTCGTGCAGGGTCACGTCCGACGCGGGCTTCATCCGCGCCTGGGCGTCATCCATCGTTCCGGGAGGCGGGACAATCACGTCGTCCCCGGGGCGCCAGTCGGCAGGCGTGGCGACCGAGAAGGCATCCGCGGTCTTCAGGCCGATCAGGACCCGGTATAGCTCGTCGAAATTGCGGCCCAGGCTGAGCGGGTAATAGATGATGGCCCGGATCACGCCGGCGGGATCAATGTAGAATACTGCGCGCACAGCCTTGGTAGTGCTCTCACCCGGCTGGATCATGCCGTATTTCCTGGCGACCGTCATCGTGATGTCGTCGATCAGAGGGAACTTCACGTCGACGTTCTTCATGCCTTTATAGTCGATTTTGTCTTTGATGGTGCGAAGCCATGCAATGTGGCTGTAAAGCCCATCCACAGAAAGCCCCACCAGCTTGCAGTTGGCTTCGGCGAATTTGCTTTCCAGGGAGGCAAACGTGATGAACTCGGTGGTGCAGACAGGCGTAAAGTCCGCGGGGTGACTGAAGAGAATGACCCAGCTGCCGGCGTATTGTTCCGGAAAGCTGATTTCTCCCTGGGTGGTGCTTGCTTTGAAGGACGGGGCCTTGTCCCCGATGCGGGGCATGGGAACAACTTCGACTGGGTTCTGAGATTCCATGTTTTTCTCCTTAATCAATGAAGCTTGGGGTTATCTGTCCGGCAACGGCGGCACAGGCCGCTCAGTTGCACGCGGAAATCCTTCACAAAAAATCCAAATTCTGATGTGTCCGGCACAGGCGTCGAATCCAGTCCCGCGCTGGCTATGTCGGTGATTGCGTTACAGCGCAGGCAGACCAGATGGTGGTGCAATTCGATGCGGCCGTCATAGCGGATCGCGCTGCCGCCATGGCCAACCTTGATGACGGCGCCCAGACGGGCCAGGCTTTCAAGCGCACGATAAACTGTAGCGCGGGAAACACCGGCATTACGCACGATTGCAGAAGAGCAGACCTCTTCCGCCGTGGGATGATTGCCGAGTTCGAGCACCGCATGAAGCACAGCGCGCCGCTGCGTGGTATAAGGCACACCCTTCTCGCGGCACAGCCTGCGAAATTCCTCCTCGCATTGCTTTTTCATGGCCTCGGACATCGCCGGCATGCATTTGATCGCGGTTGACATCGGATGAGACTTTGTCTCAACTAGTCCGACAAGTCAAGAGATATTTGCCGATGGAATGACCCCTCAGGATTGCCCATTTCGCATTAGCCAGGCAGAGGAGGAAAAAATGAAAAAACGAATCCGCAAACCGACCCAGATTGCCGGAATCGGCGTGTGTATCATGATTTTTTGCGCGTGGGCTCATGTCGGGCGGGCAGCCGATGAAGGACAGGGCAAGGATATGCAGAAACCGCTGCAAGGGTATGCCTTTTTTTCGCCCGGGGCGATTCTGGGCGATGACTCGGTCTCAACCATGAACTTCGGCGGAGGATTGGATGCACTGATTTACAGGGGGCTGGGGGCCGGCGCTGAAGTCAGCTACCTGACGCCCTGGAGCGACATCGGTAACGGGATCGGATTGATGTCACTGAACAGCGCCTATCATTTCAACCGCAAGCGCAAACTATCCCCGTTTGTCACGGGCGGCTACACTCTGGCCTTTCGGGACGGGCATGCAAATCTGGTTAATTTTGGCGGCGGGGTAAATTACTGGTTTCGCGAAGGTCACGGGCTGCGCCTGGAGTTTCGCGACCATCTCCAGCCGCAGTATGCCAATACCCATTATGTGAGCTTTCGCGTCGGCTATACTTTCCGCTGAGGGTGGGAAAGGGGCAGTTCCAAAGCTCGCGAATTGTGTCTACCGTGCCTATAGATCCTGTATTTCCCGGATCGCGGGATTTGCGTAATGGGAAAGGCAGTGCGCGGCAAAGCAGGGGAAAAAAGCAAGCCCGGTACGCCGGTACCGGGCTTGCAGGAATTACCCGTTAGCAGCTTGGGTGCTTTTATTTTTCTTTGCCCTTGGCGTATGCATTGCCTTTGCCGTTATTGCCCGGATTTTCAGGCGTTCCAACAACAGTTTCCGTTACCTCAGGTTTCTGTTCTTCGACATCCGCATCGCCGTCTGCATCGTCTTCAGCATCATCCGCGACTACAACCGGCGCGGCGTACTGGTAGATAATCAGGTTGCCCTCGAAAAGGTAAGAGGCAGGATTCCAGCCGACCAACGTCGATTCCATCGCTCCTACTTGCTCACTAGGACAGCTCACATCGGCTGAG
>Ga0208980_10001272_pt1 | contig 15196 bp, 14 predicted proteins | sample WetSurMetagenome_3_FD_187993 | JGI IMG/M metagenome (GOLD analysis project Ga0208980, IMG submission 187993) | Wetland microbial communities from Twitchell Island in the Sacramento Delta, sample from surface sediment Aug2011 Site A1 Bulk (version 2) | ecosystem: Environmental > Aquatic > Marine... | reverse complement strand
GCAAGTGGAGTGATAATTGTATCTTTCGTTTTGTATAATACTTTTGTTCCCTTCTTCTCCAGATCTAATATATCGTTTTCAGTGATAAGTTTTTTCATTAATGATTAAAGGAGATCGTTTAACTTGTTCAACTTTAGAAAATCAATAACGTTTTTAACATCCTGAGCTTTATCTCTTTTACAGATCAACAAAGCATCTTTATGATTAATAACTATGATATTATCTAAACCAATCACAGCAGCAAATTTATCAGGTGAATAAATATAAGAATCCAGAGCCATATCGGTATAAACAGATCCGACTTTAACATTTCCATCTTCATCTTTGTTACTCAGTTCATAAACTGCTTCCCAACTTCCAACATCACTCCAGCTAAATTTCCCTTTCACAAGAAAAACCTTATTTGATTTTTCCATTATACCGTAGTCAATCGAGATGCTTTTCAAATGTCCATAAATTTCTGATAAGATATTTGGGAAATCAGGGTTACTCAGATTATCACGAATTTGTATTAATCCTTCATAAAGATCGGGCATCAGTTGTTTAATTTCATTCAGGATTGAATCAACAGTCCAGATAAACATTCCGCTATTCCACAAAAAGTCTCCGCTCTTTATAAAATTAACTGCTGTATCATAGTTCGGCTTTTCGGCAAAAGTTAGAACTTTAAAAACATTATTCTTCCCAGAATCTTCATCGATTTGAATATAACCATAACCTGTTTCCGGTTTAGTAGGCTGAATACCGATGGTAACAAGCGCTTGATTTTGATATGAAAATTGTGCTGCAATTTTCAATGTATTCATAAAACTTTCATTGTCTCTGATTATATGATCAGCCGGCATTACAAATGTTACCGCATCTGGTGATCTCTTCTGAATAATCACCGAAGCAAGACCAATACAAGCAGCAGTATTCCTCCCGAATGGTTCAACTAATATATTCTCTGCTGGAATTTCAGGAAGCTGTTCAGCAATCCCGGGTCTTTGAGATTCATTAGTCACTATTAAAATATTTTCTTTGGGAACCAGTCCATTTAATCTTGTAAAAGTTTCCTGGATCATTGTGTTCTCACCAATAATCTTGAGAAGCTGTTTGGGACTTTTCTTCTTGCTCCTTGGCCAGAATCTTGCACCGATACCACCTGCCATTATAATTGCGTATAAATCCATCCATTACACCTGAATATTTTTATTAAAATATTTATTACCGAATTCTTCGGCTCTGTTTAGATATCCTGTAATATCGACATCTTTTCTTTTTACAACTGCGACAATCACTATTAAACAAGCCCGAAGTGACTCGATTAATTTCTTATCAACCAATAAGTTACCTTTATACACTGCATCTAATGCGGAGGCTACTATCTCATGCATTTTAGCAATTAAATTAAACTCGTGAGCATCTGCCAGTAAGGCATGTTCTTTCATTAGCTCAGAATAATGTATTAGTTCTTTGTCTTTAACATTACCTGAAGATAGCTTCTTCAAAATTTCATCAAGGGATTTGACTGGGCTGAGTATTTTTTTTTCGATATCTATTGATGAGTATTTATTCGATTTATCTTCGTTCATTATTTTATTAACATCGGTCGAATCATTCTGAACTAAAATTTCCCCAGCTAAATTGCTACGATCAACTAATTCAACATCAATCGCAGTCGCAGGTCCGTTGTTTATTTTTCTGAAAGCATCTTTATAAATCTTGGGACTGACACTTTCCAGAAACTGATTTAAATCTCTAATTAAATACCTGCTATGCTCCCTGAACTGCTCTGATATTCTTACAAAATCCACTTTACCCTGAGTAAGAAATGAATGAATCTCACTTAACCTGATAGCTAGCTTTGAAAGCTCAGTCGTCTTCTTCATCAGAAGAAGTTCATCACCAAGATCACTTGCGTTAACTATTGTCTCACGTAATAATCCAACAACTTCTATTTGCTGAGGATTGAGTCTAAGATTATTAGCTGCAGTGGTTATACTTTGAACAAGATAAACTTTTACTAAATCCATTGAATCCGTTTTTAACTAGAAATATTTATAAGAAATAATGTAAAACTTCGCACAAAAATAATTAAATATTCAAAAAGTATTCTCTACAAGAAATATATATTTTATGATTTTCAGAAACAATTTAAAGAAAGCTTAGATGAATTGTAAAAGATTTCTTGACATTACTCGCAGGTACTAGTAATTTTACTACTAAATTTAAAAAATTAATGCTAACAGAATTCGGTAAGATCTTTGTCTTTATTTTAACAGCAGCACTTTTTGTTGTTGTTGCAATCTATGTAGCAAAACTTCTCCGACCTAAACGCCCCACCTTTGAAAAACTAACAACTTATGAATGTGGAGAAAATCCTGAGGGATCGCCATGGGTAAAATTTAATATACGTTTTTACGTTGTTGCTCTAATCTTCTTGATCTTTGATGTTGAAGTTGTTCTGCTTATCCCCTGGGCATTAGTTTATAAACAATTAGGAATTGTCGGTTATCTAATCGGAGCGATATTCCTTATATTATTAGCTGTCGGAATGGCTTACGAGTGGAAGAAAGGTGATCTTGAATGGGCACGACCTAAAATAAAAGAACCTACCTTAGATTTAATTAAATCAACTGAAATTAAAAAAGAAGAATTTAAAACTGCAAACTGAATATGGGATTACTGGATCAGGAATTTACAGAAGGTAATATAGTAATTGCGAAGACCGAAGACCTTTTTAATTGGGCAAGACTGTCTTCGCTTTGGCAAGTTGGATTTGGATTAGCCTGCTGTGCAATAGAAATGATGGCAACTTCTGCTTCACATTATGATTTTGACAGATTTGGTGTTATTCCCCGACCTTCGCCAAGACAATCAGATGTTATTATTATTTCAGGGACTGTAACATTCAAAATGGCTATCCGAATAAAAAGATTGTATGAACAAATGCCGGATCCAAAATACGTTATTTCAATGGGAAGTTGTTCAAACTGCGGTGGTCCCTATTGGGAACATGGTTATCACGTTTTAAAAGGCGTTGACAGAGTAATTCCCGTTGATGTATATGTTCCCGGCTGTCCACCAAGACCGGAAGCTTTGCTTGAAGGATTATTAAAGCTTCAGGAAAAAATCAGAAATGAATCGATTGTGAAAAAGAGTGCATGAAAACTGCTGAAGAAATATTTAATCAACTCAAAGAAAAATTTGGCTCATCTATTATCGAGCTAAAATTGGATAAACCCGTTGAACCATATTTAATTGTCAATCCACTCGAAGTTGATAAAATATGTTTGTTCCTTAAAGATGAAAACGAACTACTTTTCGATTCCATTATGAATCTTTCTGGTGTTGATGATGCTAATGGTGCAAAAGAAAAAGATGATAAAGGTTTAGAAACAATTAAAGGCGGAACACTCAGTGTTTTTTATCATATTGAATCAACAAAATTAAAACATAAGCTTACTCTCAAAGTTTCAACAGACAGGGAAAAACCTGAAGTTGTTACCGTCACTGAAGTTTGGAAAGGTGCTGACTGGCATGAGAGAGAAGCTTATGATATGTACGGAATTATTTTTCTGAATCATCCCGATCTAAGAAGAATATTGATGCCCTACGATTGGGAATTTGGTTATCCACTAAGGAAAGATTATAAGAACCCTGAATTTTATCAGGGAATGAAAGTTCCTTATTAACATAGAAAGTTAATGGCACTAAAAACTGAAGAAATGGTATTGAATATGGGACCTCAGCACCCATCAACTCATGGTGTGCTAAGGTTAGAGCTTCAGCTTGATGGAGAGATAATAAAAGATGTTGTTCCTCATATTGGTTATCTTCACAGATGTTTTGAGAAACACTGCGAAGCAATGACTTACCCACAGGTTATTCCGTATACAGACAGAATGGATTACTTAGCTTCAATGTATAATGAATTCGGATACGCTGTTGCAATGGAAAGATTATTGAAGATTGAAGTTCCTGAAAGAGTTGAATATATTAGAGTGATTATGGGAGAACTTCAGCGAATTGCTTCTCACCTAGTCGCAATCGGAACATATGGTGCAGACATTGGTGCTTTCACACCATTCCTATTTTGCTTTAGAGATCGGGAAAGAATTCTCCACTTATTTGAAATAACTTGCGGTGCAAGACTTCTTTATAATTATATATGGATTGGCGGGCTTTCTCATGACCTTCATCCAGACTTCATCAGACTTACAAAAGAATTTATAAAAGATTTCAGACCAAATGTAATAGAGTTGAACGAACTCCTTTCATACAACAGAATTTTTATTGAGCGAACTGCAAACGTTGGTGTTCTTCCTCTGGAAACTGCTATCAATTATGGAGTAAGTGGTCCAAATCTTCGTGCAAGCGGAATGAAATGGGATTTGAGGAAAGATGATCCATACTCGGTCTATCACAAATTTGACTATGATATTCCGGTTGGAAAAGGAGATAAAGGAAAAGTTGGCGATTGCTGGGATAGATATTACGTACGTGTTTTGGAAATGGAAGAAAGTTTAAAAATTATTGAGCAAGCAATTGAGCAAATTCCTGAAGGTGATATTGCATCTGCAATTCCAAAAAGAATTAAACCACCCGAAGGACAGATTTACACTCGAGTTGAAAATCCGAGAGGTGAACTAGGTTATTTTATTATCAGTGATGGTTCACTCAATCCAGCTAGAGTAAAAGTTCGTGCACCTTCATTTGTAACGATGCAGGTCTTTCCTGAACTTTGTAAAGGATTTATGGTCGCTGATGTTGTTGCTATTCTCGGAAGTGTTGATATTGTTTTAGGAGAAATCGACAGATGATGTACGATTGGTTATATAATCTAACAGGAAGTGAATTACTTGCAATGTTTATTGTAAGCCTGTTACCATTATTTGTTTTCATACTTCCCTTTGCACTTCTAGCTGTATTAGCTGAAAGAAAAGTTTCTGCACATATGCAGGATCGTCTTGGTCCAATGCGTACTGGTTATCATGGAATTCTTCAAACCGTTGCTGATATAATTAAACTTTTACAGAAAGAGGATCTGGTTCCAACAGCAACAGATAAAATGCTTTTCAATCTTGCACCGCTTTTAACATTTGTTGGAAGCTATGCTGCATTTGCCGTAATTCCTTTCTCAGGATTTTTTATCGGGACAAAAATCGATCTTGGAATAATATTCATAGTTGGAATAACTGGTCTTGTTGTCGCAGGAATTTTAATGGCAGGCTGGGCTTCAAATAATAAATATTCGTTGCTTGGTGCAATGCGTTCTGCTGCTCAGATAATCAGTTATGAAATTCCAACTCTATTAATAATTCTAACAATAGTAATGATGACTGGGACACTTAGTCTTTATGACTTGAGTGAAATGCAAACGGCATATTTCTGGAATTGGCTGATACTTGGTGGACCAGCCATCGGCATTCAGAAAATTTTATTAATTCCTTTGATGATGATGGGATGCCTGATAATCTACACAAGCACACTTGCTGAAGTTAACAGAACACCTTTCGATATTCCTGAAGCAGAATCTGAATTAGTTTCAGGTTATCATACAGAATATTCAGGAATGAAGTTCGCAATGTTTTTCCTTGCAGAGTACGCAAATATGTTTGCTGTTTCTGCAATTGTTGCGATAATGTTTTTCGGAGGATATCAATCACCATTTGGATATTTAGGAAATACACTTGGCTGGAACTGGTTAGTACCTATCGAACAATTTTCATGGTTCACGGCAAAAGGAGTATTCTTCGTGTTGGTTCAAATGTGGTTACGTTGGACATTACCAAGATTCAGAGTTGATCAGTTGATGGCATTCTGCTGGAAATATTTAATTCCTTTTTCATTTGTAATTCTTTTATTAGTTGGATTGATTTCATTGATGTAATATGAGAGACTATATTTACAATTTCTGGCAAGGTTTATATACTATTCTGGTTGGAATGAAAGTAACACTCAGGCATGTATTCATTCCTGCTGTTACTATTCAGTATCCTTCAGTAAAACCGCAAATGCCTGAGCGAGAAAGAAACAGACTTTATGTTAATATGGATGACTGCATAGGCTGCGATCAGTGTGCAAGGGCTTGTCCTGTAAATTGTATTGAGATTGAAACAGTCAAATCAATTCCCGGCGAAGATCTTGGAACAACATCCAATGGAAAGAAAAAAGCTCTCTGGGTAACAACTTTTAATATTGATTTTGCAAAATGCTGTTATTGCCAGTTGTGTGTATTCCCCTGCCCGACTGAGTGTATTTATATGACAGACGTTTATGAGTTCTCTGAATTTCAAAGAGAAAGTTTGCTTTATGATTTTGTAACTCTGCTTCCTGAAGAGAGAATTCAGAAGAAAAAGAATTACGAAGAATTACAAGCAAAGAAAGAAGCAGAAAAAATTGCTGCAGCAAAAAAAGCCGCTGAAGAAAAAGCAGCAGCTCAGGCAAATAAACCAGCTGAACCAAAGCCGGATAATAAAGAAGAAAATAAACAATGAACATTTACGATATCATATTTTATTTATTTGCAGCAGTCACATTGCTTTCAGCATTTTTTGTAGTAACAACAAGAAACATTGTTCGTGCTGCTTTCTTTCTGTTGTTTACTTTCTTTGGCGTATCTGGAATTTATGTTTTACTCGGAGCTGATTTCGTTGCAATTGTTCAACTCATCGTTTATGTCGGTGGCATTTTAATTTTGTTAATCTTCGGAGTGATGATCACAAATAAAATAACACAAGTAGATATTAAAACAGGAACAATTCACACACTACCCGCAGCAATTGGAGTTGGACTATTCACGGGAATAATCGGTGCTGTTATTTTGAATACTGAATGGTTCCAAACTAAATCTGAAATACCACAATCAACTTTATCGACTCTGGGCACAATGTTGTTGAACGAATATGTTTTGGTTTTTGAATTGCTCGGAATATTATTATTAGTCGCCTTAATTGGGGCTGCATCAATGGCGAGAAAATAATTAAGAATTTAATATGTATAATTTATAATTATCAATGGAAGTCACTTTAACACATTTTTTAGTTGTAAGCACTTTGTTATTCAGCTTTGGAATTTATGGTATCGTCACCAGGAAGAATGCAATTATGGTTTTGATGGGAATTGAATTAATACTTAATGCTTCGAATATAAACTTCATTGCTTTTTCAAGATTTGGAAATTTTGGACTACAGGGACAACTGTTTGCTCTATTTGTAATTGTTCTTGCTGCTGCTGAAGCTGCTATTGCACTCGCTATTGTTCTTAATGTTTATAAAACTTTTGTAAATGTAAATGTCGATGAGATCGACGAATTAAGAGATTAAAGAAATGTCTGAATCATTCTTAATAAATATATCAGTAATAGTACTTTTCTTACCGCTGTTAGGTTTTGTTGTCACATTGCTTCTCGGAAAGAAAATTCCAAAAATATTTTTCTTTGAAGTTTTTGTTCTGTTTGCAGGTCTTGTTCTCTCGGCAATTCTTCTATTCGGAAAGCTGACTTATTTTGCCGACACAAAAATTGTATCGGAGTTCAAATGGATAGATATGGGAAGTGTTCCGGTTATCGGTTCAATTAATATCTACCTCGGAATGCTGATAGACGACATTAGCGCTTTAATGATCGTTGTAGTTTACATCGTGAGCTTCCTGGTTCACTTCTTCTCAATAGATTATATGAAGGGTGATATCAGGTATAACAGATACTTTGCATATTTAGGATTGTTTACATTTTCGATGTCCGGAATCGTCCTTACACACAATATGCTGATGATGTACATCTTCTGGGAGCTTGTCGGAATATCTTCTTATCTCTTAATTGGATTCTGGTATGAAAAGAAATCAGCATCTGATGCTGGTAAAAAAGCATTTATCGTAAACCGAATCGGTGATCTTGGAATGCTTGCTGGTTTATTAATGCTCTTCGTCACTTACAATACTTTTTCCTTCGAACAGATATTTGGTGAAATTGCAAAAGGACATCTTCCTTTCAACAGCGAGTTCTGGCTGACTGTTACCGGTGTTTTAATTTTTTGTGGTGCAATTGGTAAATCGGCACAATTCCCGTTACACGTTTGGCTTCCCGATGCAATGGAAGGTCCAACTCCAGTTAGCGCATTGATTCATGCTGCAACAATGGTTGCTGCCGGTGTCTATCTTGTAGTTAGAGTTTTTGGAATTCTAACTGCCGATGCAATGTTGGTTATTGCAATAATTGGAATGTTATCCGCTTTCATTCCAGCTACAATTGCTTTAACCCAAAACGATATTAAGCGAGTTCTCGCCTACTCAACAGTTTCTCAATTAGGGTATATGATAATGGCACTTGGAGTTGGTGCGTACAAATTTGCCTTCTTCCATTTAATCACTCACGCGTTCTTCAAAGCTTGTTTATTTCTTGGATCAGGTTCTGTTATTCACGCAATGCATCACGAGCAGGATATCAGAAATATGGGCGGACTCAGAAAGAAAATGCCAATTACTTATGCTACATTTTTATTTTCTTCAATTGCTATTTCAGGAATACCGCTTACATCAGGATTTTTAAGTAAAGATGGAATTCTTTCAGGAGCTTATGCATTTGGAAGTTTGACTGGACATTGGTTGTTCCCGTTCGTTGGATTTCTAGTTGCAATGATGACAGCATTTTATATGTTCAGATTGGTCATACTTACTTTTCATGGTGAACCAAGAAATAAAGAAAAATATGATCACGCACACGAATCAAAATTTTCAATGGCAATGCCGTTAGTTGTTCTCTCTGTTCTTTCATTGTTCTTCTGGTATACACCAAATCCATTGAGTCCTGATGCAGGATGGTTCTATACGAAATGGATTAAAGCTCCTGTTTTGTACACTCCTGAAAACACTCGATTTGAATTTATGAAAACTGATGAAGCTGCTTTATCCAATTCATCTGGAGAACATTCGGTAATGTATTCTGAGATGTACACAGAAGCTTTGCATCACGCACACGGAACTGCAGTCGTACTCTCATTACTTGTTGCGATAACTGGAATATTCTTTGCATTTGTTGTATATCAGTGGAAGAAAATAAGTGCCGACAATCTCGCTGATAAGTTAAAACCCCTATACAATTTTTCTTACAACAAGTGGTACTTCGATGAACTTTATGACAAAACATTTGTCGCAGGAACTTTAGGTTTGAGTCGGCTTGTAGCCTGGTTTGATCGTGTTATCATAGATGGAATTGTAGATGGCAGTGCTACTGTGACAAAAGCTGTTTCAGCATTCACGGGTAAATTTGATAATGTAGTTGTGGATGGACTTGTAAACTTTATGGCTTACTTAAGTGCGTTCATCGGATTGATATTCAGGAGATTCCAGACAGGAAAAGTGCAGACTTATATTATAATGGTAATATTCTCAATTGTGATTTTATTATTTCTATTTAAATCATTTTAAGTTTTGAAAACATTGGGTAGATAAATGAATTTTCCAATACTAACATTTCTAACTTTCATTCCGGTTGTTGGAATGGTAATCATTCTCTTCCTCAAGAAAGAGAATGTAGCTGCTATTAAGTACACTACTTTGCTTGCAACAGGAATACAAGTAGTGCTTGCTGCCGTGTTAATGAGCAACTACAATTACTCGCTCGGAGGTATAAATGATGCAAACTCATTTCAGTTTGTTGAAAAATTCAGATGGATTGAAATTTCAGATTTTCCGTGGATTGGAACAATCAAAATTGATTACTTTATGGGAGCAGACGGATTAAGTACTCCTCTAATTCTTTTAACTGCAATTGTTACTTTTATCGCAACGTTATCTTCCTGGACGATTGATCGCCAACTCAAAGGTTATTTTGCATTGTTCCTATTACTTGATACTGGAATGATGGGTGTGTTCGTTTCTCTTGATTTCTTCATGTTCTTTATCTTCTGGGAAATCATGCTTCTGCCAATGTATTTCTTAATTGGAATCTGGGGAGGTCCAAGAAGAGAATATGCAGCTATCAAGTTCTTCCTCTATACTTTGTTTGGAAGCGTTTTTATTCTTCTAGTAATGATTGGCTTATATTTCAGCACAACTGAAACACTTGCAAATGGTAGCAAAGTATTTACATTCAATATTCTTGAAATGATGAATACAGCCAATTACACAATTGATGGAGTTCTATCACCACTTAATCCAAATAACTGGCGATTCATTGCATACATTGGGTTGTTTGCAGGATTTGCGATTAAAATTCCTATGTTCCCTTTCCATACTTGGTTACCTGACGCACACGTTGAAGCACCAACACCAATCAGTGTAATTTTGGCTGGTGTTCTTTTGAAGATGGGAACGTACGGAATACTGAGATTCAATTATCCGATCTTTCCTGAATTGACTCAACAGCTTGCATGGTACATTGGTTTGTTTGGAATGATAAATATTATTTACGGCGCTTTGGCTGCAATGGCTCAAAGAGATTTTAAAAAGTTGATTGCTTACTCTTCAATTTCACATATGGGTTATTGTTTGCTTGGAATGGCTTCCTTGAATACGATGGGAATTTCAGGAGCAATACTTCAAATGTTCAATCACGGAACAATCACAGCAATGCTCTTCTTAATTGTTGGAGTTCTTTATGACAGAACCCACACTAGAAATCTTGATGACTTTGGTGGAATAGCAACACAAATGCCAATCTACACAGGATTTGTTACTGTTGCTTTCTTTGCTGCAATTGGTCTTCCAGGATTAAGCGGATTCATTTCAGAAATTTTTGTTTTCCTCGGTGCATTCAGTTTTGACGTAATCAGAGTGATTACAATCGTTTCAACTCTTGGAATTCTTTTGGGTGCAGGTTATATGCTCTGGACTATGCAAAGAGTTTATCTCGGGACTTTAAAAGAAAAATGGAATGCGCTCAAAGATCTTGACGGAAGAGAATATGCAATGTTCATTCCGTTAACTTTAATAATTATTTTCCTTGGAGTTTATCCATCTGCTATGCTCGATATAATGAATGCTTCTGTTAATTCAATGGTTAAGTTTATGCAGGACTCACAAGTATTTTTCAGTTCTATAGGCGGATTACAATAAAGTGAATTTTGAAAATCTGACATCAAGCCTGCAGCTAATTAAACCTGAGATTGCTCTATCAATCCTTCTGGTTGTCATTGTTCTTTTCGATCTGATATTTGATAAGCGGAAAAATCTTCTCCCCTTCATTGCTATCATTGGATTATTAATAACTGCTTACTTTGTTGTCGAACAATTTAGTATGAACAACTTCGCTTTCAGGTATAATGTTACTAGTGTTGGTATGCTTGCAGTTGATTCATTCTCTGCTTTCTTTAAAATGATTGTAATTCTTTCTTCGATTTTTGTAATTCTGTTCTCTGTTACTTCGAAAGAAATCATTAGCAGCAATGATCGGCATGGCGAATATTATACTCTGATTATGGGAATGATTCTCGGAATGTTCCTGATTTCCTCAGCAACAGATTTAATTCTGATTTATCTCTCAATCGAATTGATGTCGCTTTCATCTTACATCCTTGCAGGATTTTTGAAGACTGTTGACAGAAGCTCCGAAGCGTCTTTGAAATATGTTATTTACGGAAGTGTTGCATCAGGAATTATGTTGTTCGGAATTTCTATTCTTTACGGCTTGACAGGAACTACAAACCTTTATGAAATGAACGCAATACTTCAAAGTGCAAGTGTCGGCGGATTCACTTTCATTTTTGCCGGAATTATGGTTCTCGGCGGAATAGGATTCAAAGTTTCTATCGCACCATTTCATTTCTGGACACCCGATGTTTACGAAGGAGCTCCGATTGCAATTACTGCATATCTTTCAGTTGCAAGCAAAGCTGCTGGTTTTGCTTTGTTAATCAGGTTTATGAAAGTCACTTTCTTCCAGAGTCTTGCAGCCGATGGAAGCTGGGTTATGTTAAATGTAATTGATTGGCAGAGAATTCTGATTGCTCTTTCAATACTAACAATGACTCTCGGAAACTTTGCTGCTCTCTGGCAGGATAATATTAAACGAATGCTCGCCTACTCAAGTATTGCACACGCAGGATATTTGCTTCTTGCAGTTGCAATTTTCTCAAACGATGGAGTGATTGCTGTCCTGGTTTACTTTGCCATTTATCTGTTTATGAATCTCGGTGCTTTCTTTGTTGTGATGTTGATTGCAAACAAGATCGGCAGTGAAGAAATGGATGACTACAAAGGAATGGGCTCGTCCACTGCATTTCTTGGAGTTGCTTTATCAATTTTCCTTCTTTCTTTAGCCGGATTACCACCTACAGCGGGATTCATTGGAAAGCTGTACATCTTCATCGCATTGATAAATGCTGATATGATCGTTGTCGCATTTATTACATTGCTGAATACAGTTGTTGCATATTACTACTACGTTCGTGTATTGAAAAATCTCTACCTTGTTAGAACTGAAACCTCCCACGAAAAAATACAGGTTAGTTTTGGAAATATGATTGTAGTTCTTCTTTTACTTATACCTGTCTTTGTATTTGGTGTGTACTTTACACCAATCGTAAACCTTGCTAAAAACTCTGTTGCGATTTTAGGGTTTTAGTATTTACCTGGATGTCACGGTCGTACCGTGACAGAAATCATTTCGTTTTCGCCACTTTATGATTCTCCCTCACTCGCCTTTCTCAAAATAATTTTATAAGTTTCTTTTGAAATTAATTTTTAATGGAGCGTAAAATGCGAACCCTTAAAATATCTCTCCTGGTTTTTATTCTTTCTATAACTATATCTGCGCAAGAAGAGTGGTTCTGGCAAAACCCCCTACCACAGGGACACAATCTATATGATGTTGATTTTATTGATGAAAATAATGGCTGGGCTGTTGGTATGTATAACACAATTCTAAAAACAACTGATGGCGGTGCAAATTGGACCGTAAAATCGAATATTAATTATGGTTCATTGTGGAGCGTTTCATTTATTGATAGTGATAATGGGTTAATTGTTGGAGACGATGGAATAATTCTAAAGACAACAAATGCTGGTGATGATTGGACTTTACATCCGAGTGGGACTACGCAAATGCTAAGGGATGTAAAATTTATTTATAAAAATATCGCTTGGACTGTTGGTGGTGGCGGTACAATATTAAAATCTTCAGACGGAGGAAAAACATGGACTGATAAAATAGGTGGAGTCTTAACTACTTGGCGTGGTTTGTCTTTTACTGATACAAGCAATGGAACGGTTGTAGGAGAAGCGGGTAAGATTATTCGGACAACTAATGGAGGAACTAATTGGATAGCACAAACTAGTGGGACAACAGATAACTTATTTGATGTAAGTTTCTTCGATTCAATTAATGGAACTGCTGTAGGCTATTATAATATAATTCTAACTACTTCCGACGCAGGAGCGAGTTGGATTTCGCGCAATTCTTCTGGATACGATTATCTAGAAGAAGTAATTTACTTAGATCAAAATAATGTAAGAATAATTGGTTATAATCAATTTGATCATGTTGGTGTTTTTTTTAATAGTACAAATGGTGGTCTGTCTTGGATAAGGAGGACAATTGGGCAAGCTGAGACTAATGGATTTAGTTTATATAATATGAATACTGCCACTGCTGTTGGAAAGAATGGTAGAATTATTAGAACCTCAGATGGTGGAACGGCATGGTATTCGCAAGACAGAGGACTAAGGCATTCATTATGGAGTGCCTCTTTTACTGATGATTATACTGGTAGTATTGTTGGGTCTAATGGTACGATCCTGCGAACTTCAAATGGTGGAATAACTTGGAACGTCCAACAAAGTGGTACGAATGAACGATTAAAAGATGTAAATTTTATTGATAATAATTTCGGAACTATAGTGGGTAGTAATGGTGTTATTTTGAGAACTACTAACGGAGGAACAAATTGGACACAGTTACCTAATCAAGCTGGATGGGATTTTGATGGTGTTTTTTTTCTAGATGAAAGCTTAGGGATTGCTTTCGGAGGTTATGCATACATTTGTAAATCAACAGATGGTGGAATTACATGGTCACAAAAGCTTTATTTATACGGATGTACACTTGATGATGTGGACTTTGCAGATCAATATAATGGAATAGTTGTTGGCGGATCTGTAACACAAATAATAAAAACAACTGATGCAGGAGAAACTTGGAACATTCAATATGCTCAAGATAATATGATGCTACATAGTGTCTCTTATATTGATATAAATAATTGTACAGCGGTAGGATGGCAAGGTTCAGTAGGATCGGTAATTCTAAGAACAACCAATGCAGGTATAGACTGGTTTCAGCAAGTAATTGGAATACTCCAATCCTTAAATGCAGTTAGTTTTGTTGATTTATATACTGGAGTTATTGTTACTAATAGTGGTATTATTTTCAAAACAACAGATTCTGGAAGTTCTTGGATTCATCAAAATAGCATTACAACATACGATTTGTATAATGTTTGTTTTACGAATCCACAAAACGGATTTGCAATAGGCGAAAATGGTACAATCATCAATACATCCTTTCCTGGAATTGTATCTGTTGAACAAAGAAATCAGGTTGACCTTTATCCTAAAAGTTATTTGCTTTCACAAAACTACCCCAACCCGTTTAACCCGGTTACAAAAATAAAATATGCAATTCCATTCGTCACTCTTCGACAGGCTCAGAGTGACATCAGAGTTACGCTAAAAGTTTACGACATCCTGGGAAGAGAAATTGCCATACTCGTCAACGAAGGAAAACCTGCCGGCGAATATGAAGTTGAGTTCAACGCAGCTAACCAGCCGAGTGGAATTTATTTTTATCAACTCAAAGCTGGTCAATTCACAGAAACAAAGAAGATGGTCCTTCTGAAATAAAAATTAATTAATAATCCCCTCCTCACAAGTGAGGAGGGGTGTCACTTTAGTGACGGGGTGGTGTGAATCTAAAATATTTTCGATTATGGAACTCTCTCCCTCCTCCCCTTCATCCCCCCCTCGGGCAGGAGGGGAAAAATATTAATCTTATTCTTAGCACTTCTAATAATTATCCGACTTGCATTTAAAACTGATAATACCTAGTTTAATGTCAGACTAAATCAGTCCTTTATGTATGTTAAAATTATCTAAAAAAGCAGAATATGCACTCATGGCAGCCAAGTATATGGCTCTGAAAAACCACTCGGGATTTTCAACGGCGAAGGAAATATCCGAGAGTTATCAGATACCGTATCAGCTCGTTGCAAAGGTT
>Ga0208980_10001271_pt1 | contig 15202 bp, 17 predicted proteins | sample WetSurMetagenome_3_FD_187993 | JGI IMG/M metagenome (GOLD analysis project Ga0208980, IMG submission 187993) | Wetland microbial communities from Twitchell Island in the Sacramento Delta, sample from surface sediment Aug2011 Site A1 Bulk (version 2) | ecosystem: Environmental > Aquatic > Marine... | reverse complement strand
CGAGTTTTGAGACAGGTTCTCCAGAGCCGTCCTCACAAGTTGCGAATCTTGATTTATCTGTCCTCCTCGAAATGCGCTTCAATTTTTCCTTCCCGGATAGCGCGCTTCAGTGCGGCGTGGTCCTTTTCGTTCTGGTCCGCGTAGGCAATGGAAAACAAGGCGAGGGCCCGGTCGAAGGCGTCGCCCGTCCCCATATACCCGCTTAGCTGGACCGATGACCCCGCGCGCGCGTGCGAGAGCGCGAGCGCCCTGCCGCACCATTTAGCGTAAAGTTCCATTTCGGAAGCGCCAAAGGATTCCACGCGGACGCTGATTTTGATGTCTCTCAACTGGCGGACGAAGTAGTGGCGCTTCGTGATCGTCCCCACGGACCATCCGAGGAAGATGTCGCTGGCGGTCTGCATGCGCCGGTAGCCGTCTACGACGCGCTGGCCGTGGTTGGGAAAGCCACTCGCGCCGGCATACGGCTCCAGCACAGAGGCGCGCGCCTCCTTGCCCTGGAGGAAGAGAGGATCGCCCTCTCGAGCTATAAACAACATAACCCAGCACGAGGTTCCGACACTTCCGATGCCAACCACCTTGATGGCGGTATCCTTTATATCGTATCGGTCCAGCAAGGACTGGTACGAGGGTGCCAGGGTGCTGCGATACTGGGCAAATGCATCCCGGAGTGTTTTCGGAATCACGCCCGGCGGATGGCTCGCCGGGTGAAAGATAGTCGGGATCTGGTCTTTGATGAGGGGCGTTTCCCCTTTGTGTTCCGCAAGCTTTGGAAAGATGTCCTCGGCGACGCTGCGCGCCCGCTCCTTCTGGAGGCGCATAAGCGCCCGCTGACGAAATTTGCGATCCTTGATATCCGCCACCAGTTCATCAGCCCCAAGCGCGAAGTACCATAGCTCCAGCGTCTTCATTTGACTGAACTCGGCCATGGATTCGCGATAGGTTCGGACACAGGTCATGACCACATCTTTTGCCACAGCATCGCTCAGGCTGTTGTCGCGGCAGGCCACAACAAAGCTCGCGGCGAGACGCTTGACGTCCCACTCCCAAGGCCCGGGGAGAGTTTCGTCGAGGTCGTTGATGGAGAAGATGACCCGCCTTTCGGGAGTGGCGAATCCGCCGAAATTGCACAGGTGTGCGTCCCCGCAGCACTGGACTCGAATGCCCGAAACTGGTGTGGAAGCGAGGTCCGAGGCCATCGTGAGTGCTGCGCCCCTATAGAAGGTGAAGGGAGACCTTGCCATGCGCCCGTGGCGCAGTGGAAGAAGCTCGGGCAAGCGCCCCTTCTCCGCCTTCAGGACCAACTGAACTGGATCGGGACGGTCCTTTGGAGCCTTCCAGATAGCGTGGGAGTTTCTGGGGCAGACGTCCCGCAATCGCTTGCCGAAGGATCGAGCCGCATCAGTGGAACGCCCTTTCCCAGATGCAGAGCCCCGTCCTGAAACCGGGGCTGCTTCCGTAACTGCTCCATTGCGTTTCGAATCCATATGGCTATGTCCTGCCTTCCAGAATGTGCTCTGCAGAAAACCGTTTTGAGATGCTGAACTCGGAACAGCTCTAACCTGATCAGAGCATTTTCAGCACGCGTGTCCCCGTAAATCGGCCATCAGGGCTTTGAAAGTATCATCCGATCGGGAGTAAGGTTGTATGTCCAGGGACACCCCGAGTTCTTCCAGCCGTTCTTCAACCGCTGGCCTTGAAAGACGCTTTCCGGATCCGCAACCAAATCCCCTTCCATGCCGTCGATGATGTTGTATGCATTCTTGAACCCGGCCTGGGCAAGCAGGTTGACGGCAATGGCGCTGCGGCCGCCGGACCGGCATATGACCATGATTGTATCTTCGGGCTTAGCTGTTTCCTTCACCCGGGATACGAAATCCGTGAGAAGCTTCATTGGAAACTTCCCCTTATCAGCATCCCACTCGTACACCTGAGCAGCGATAGGAATTTTCCAAGCCATGGCTGGATGGCCTACAAAGAGAAATTCCTCAGGGGTTCGGACGTCCAGAATCATCACCTTTTCAGGATCGGCCTTCCACTTTTCGTATGCCTCCTTCGCCGTCACATAAAGTCCCAGCACCGTCTGCTTTCCTTTGGGAAGTCTTTCATCGGGTTCCATAATATTCAGTTCCTCATCGGCTGCGAGCCGAGGTACCAGCCATTCTTCAGATTGTAGTTTATGAAGTATTGCAGCAGGAGTTGATTAACATCGGGTCGTCCTCCCGAACCGGCGACCGACCAGACATTATTTGCGAGGGCACCAATGGTCCAGTGACCGGGCTGCGTCAAAGCGATGAAAGTTGGTCCCACTCCGAGCTTGCCCTGGCCAAGGTAATCGTCCGTCGCAGTGGGCAACTGGAAGACGGGTCCCGCACCCCAGGTGAGCTTGCCCGACTTCTTGGGGGAGAAGAAGAAACTCGGCTGCATATCGCCAAATCCATACTTGCCGACTTCCGGCGCTGGAGCTTCTGCCGGTAGCGGCTGCCAAACGATTGGTATGATCCAACGCACGATCACATTCCAATTCGCGCTGACGCCAACCGGGATTACGGGCTGAATATTCAGTACGTCCTGCGTCCGCGAGCCCGGCTGGATACCGAAATTTGTGTTGTTCTGAAGCGGAACGCTGATGAGGCTGGCGATTGGGTTTTGAGCGGCTTTTCGTAACGCCTCTCCGCCACCCTCTTCTGCGGAGGCTGCCGCCGGCTTCTTGTCTGTGGCTTGGTCGGAGGCTGCCTGGGTACTATCCTGACCTGAAATCGATCCTGCAAAGACGAAGAGATAACAGAGAAAATAGAGGCCAAATGTATAGAGACGCTTTCCTGTCATGCGAATTATCCCTATTCCTCAGCAAGACTTGTGATGGTTGAGTTTGCTTTTTGTCACATTGTGCCTTGCCGGTTGTGCCGGCGTCCTCCTCGCAGGGAGGACGCCGGCACATCATTTTTTTCTCCGCAATTCCTCGGGAGGGCAGCCGCCTGCCTTTAGCTGCGCTTTTTCCGGATTAGCCGATCCGCCGCGATGCTGCCTGCAGCTCGGTTGTTGAGGGCAGCTTGGCCTTGGTCACCTTTTTCCACTGCTGCTCGAGCAGTTCCCTTGCCGCCTGCTCCAGGAACTCCGGCGCTGCCCATTTGCTTACATCGAAGTCATTCTTGATGTAGCCGTGGCTTAGCATGAAGTCCTTGCCAATCTCAACAGAAACAAGGTTCTGCGGTGACAGGTTAGGAACCATATCGATATGCTCTATGCCTCTGTAGGTATGATCAACGTCGAGGTAGAATGTTTGCTTATCAAGGATAGCAGCGGCAGCACGCTTATGTTCGTTAGCCCAGCGTCCTACCTTTATCATACCTTTCATGAATGTTACAGCGAGCTCGGGATGCTTCTCAGCCATCACGTCGCTGCAGGTAATGGCGGCGGGGATGTTGGCCACCTGCAGGGTCCAGTCGGGATACCTCGAGAGGTCTTCGATAGCCTTGAACTTGCCGGTTGCTTCAGAAAGTTGCTGCAGCGGGCCGGTCTGCATGTACATCGCATCTATTGCGCCCTTTTCCAACGCCGTCTCCAGCGGCCGGAAAGCCAGGTCGTGCTTGTGGTCACGCCTGAGCCACAATTCCGATGGATTCTCCATAAGCGGACCCATCATTTCTGGCTTGTCGTACCAATCGTCGGGGTAGGGGAATTCCACGATTTTTACATCCTTGCGAGTCATACCGTTCAGCCTGAGCATCAGCTCTATGCCCTGTTCCTCCTGAATGCCCCACCAGTCGGTCTTAATGGTATTCTGACTCCTCGAAAGTCCTATCTTCTTACCTTTCAGATCAGCCATCCGGTAGATATCGTCCCTGGAGCGAACCAGCATGACGCCGCCTTCGCGTGGTGCATGCGTTACGCCCAGCAGCCTGGTCCGGCGAATGTCAGCATGGACATGGATGGGGGGAAACAGACCGCCAAAGCGGATGAGATTGTCGAGATTGTGGATGTAGTGCGGGTACCAGTCATTCTCGGCGCGGGAGCGAAGGTAGAGGTACTGGACGCCAATCTTCTTGTACTCCTCTTTAGTCCAACCCAATTCCTGGTCGACATTGCTGGCGGACACGAGTGGACAATTGGTGTAGTACACTTCTTCCCAATTCAACTTTACCGTGCTGAGCTTCTGAGCTTCCTTGGTCATGACTACGTTCCTTTCTTTTTTTGCGCATTCCGGGGCCAGCGGTAATGGCAAGTTGTTTTAAGCTAGGCTTGGCCCCATGCCTGTGTTAATAAGTCCTCTCTTATTCTTATCTTGTGTTTCTTTGTCATTGCTTTTTAGCGCCGGCTATGGCTTCCGCAATGGCGGAGAGCAGGGCATCCCGATCAACTGGCTTTTTGAGGTAGGCCGAAGCGCCTAGCTCATGCACTCGAGCCGCTGTGCCGGGTTCATCGTGAGCGGTGATGACAACAACGGGCACGGGTGTCTGCCGGGAGCGGAAGGCCTCCAGAATGTCAAATCCGTTGAGCCCCGGCATGTGCAGGTCCAGCAACAGGCAATCCAGGGAATTTGAGCCCGGGGCAGCGAGCAAATCATCTCCGCGCTCATACTCCTCGACACAAAAGCCGCGGCAGGTGAGCAATCGGCGCAGCGCCTTCCGCATTTCCGGCTCGTCGTCCAGCACTGCTATCACTGGTTGCGTCTTTTGTGTCTTTTGCATCGCAGCGAAAGGCTACCGGAAATCGGAAATGCTGTGCAACTAGACCTTAGTGTAGAGCCCCGGCAGGCAGTTCTGATGCGGGTGTTATATAGTTTGCAGGAGGAAAAAGAAGCCGTGGACGTAGACGTTGACGTGGTCGTAGACGAAGGTTTTGGAGTTGTGAAGCTTGGCAAAACAGCCATTTTCCAATGCCGAGTCGCTCGGGGGCCATGGCTGTGACCTTCTCGATATCCGTGAACGCCGAGTGCCTATTCATTCAGATATGCTAACGTTTGACAATACTACCGCAACACGGTATCATCGGGGGGTGCCGATATTCTCGTTCAAATGTGCGCATACCCAGCATCTGTTCGAAGGCCATCGTGTCAGGCGTTTTGCGAGCATTGAGGCCGTGGCTATGCGCAAACTAGCCATGCTCAATCGCGCGGGAAAGCTAGAAGACCTGCAGATCCCACCGGGCAACCGACTGGAAGCCCTGAAGGGCAGCCGATCTGGGCAGTATAGCATCCGCGTAAACGATCGGTTCCGCGTGTGCTTTACGTGGACGGAAGAGGGTCCGAAGAATGTTGAGATCGTAGATTACCATTGACGGAGAGACGACATGCGCAAGGTTCCTTACCCGCATCCGGGTGAAATATTGCTGGAGGAATTCCTGAAACCCCTCGGCATAACGCAATACAGGCTGGCCAAGGAAATCGGGGTGTCCCAACGGCGTATTGGTGAAATCGTGGCTGGAGTGAGAGCCGTAACTGTCGATACGGGTCTCCGCTTGTCACGATTTTTCAACATGTCCGAAGGATTCTGGATCGGTTTGCAGATGGATTACGAAGCCGCCAAAGCTAAAGATTCTCTTGCCAAGACCCTGGCCGGAATTAAGCCATGGGCCGCTTGAAACTCCTGGCTGGCTTTCGACAAGATCGGGAAAACGATAGCGCAAGGTACATATATACTGCCAAGCCAATCATCCCCGATTCTCCCCTCGTTCAATTCTTATTTAACAAACAACATCCCAGACAGGTTATCACGGGTCAGGAGTGCGGCGTCCTGCGGGCGCTCCAGGAATGGACGGACATCGGCTGCGACGACCTTCATATCGAGCGATGCCAACTTTTTTCCCACTAGGTTTCGCCATTCGCGGGCATCGTACTTGCCGGCCCCTTGAGTCTGGTTCAAGGCCTTCTGAAGCATTTTCACATTCGCTTCGATTGGCGGACGCTGCGTCAGGTACCACATGAGATCGAACCAGTCGCGCCCCTTGGCGTACTTGCGTGTAATGACTGCGTGGAGCTTGCCTGCCAGCATAGATGACAGGTCGTAATATTGCAGCAGGAAGGCGACATTGCGCGTCACGAGCTGCCGTTCGCAATGCGCGCCAGAGGGTGGATGCGTATCAATTTCCAGTTTGACGGCCAGCCTTTGTTCTGGCAGTGCCGATAACCCCGCATCGTAAAGGAGTCCGGCCAACCGAATCCAGCCTGTATGCACGACCTTTCGATCATTCCAAGTCACCAAGGGATCGAATCCTGCCAGCAATAAATCGCGCTTCACCTTCGCCATCCACTCCATTCCCGCGTAGCCTTTTGCGGAAACCATCGAAAAATCAAGATCTTCTGAAAACCGCGGCAGACCGTGCAGAAGACGCAGGGCCGTACCCCCAACGAATGCCAAATGTCGAAAGGCTTCACACTCATGGAACGATCTCAAGACAAGCGTTTGCAGATACTCCCTCAAAAGGTTGAGTGCCTGCCCGGGATCCTTGGCCGTGCGTGCCAATGTCAGCGCCTGCTCCTTCACAATGTCACCGCTCCCTTCTCCTCTTCGGCTGTCAATGCTATCCATAGCTCAACCGTCCGGCAAAGGCGGGGGCTTTGAAAGCGGTTCGCGTAATCTCTGAGTCTGTCTTCGCTTACCTGGTGACAGTTTTGGCATCGCATTTCCTCAAGGCGCGCTTGAGTCCACTCACCTGAAGTCAAATGCCAATGATCCAATAGTGCCTTTTCCGGTTCGGCCACCAGCACTTCCTTCCCGCCATATAGAACCGCTACGTACCCGAAAAAAGCCGTCTGTTTAATGCTACGGTAATCAAAAGTGCCAAACGGATTTTCAAAACGTCGAGGGACACGCGGGGTTACACTCGTCAACCACACCACACGCTCAGGAATCAGGTCATAGTATCCCAGGACCCACACGCCGCTCAGGTAAGACGGGCGATACAGCTGATTTGCCAACCTTGCAGGATCAGGCGTAGTCCGGCGATAGGTATCGGACAGCGTGTACATTCCGCGCCGCAAGCCGATGACCTTGCCATCCTTCATCCAGCGGGATAATTGCACCCGAATTCCTTCACGCGGTTCCGCAAATCCTTGAACCAGCATCGGCAAATCGAAACATTCCATCGCTCCCACCAGTTCCACCAGGGCTCCATATTTCATTTGTGAAAGATAACATATATGTTATTTAATGTATATAATTATTAGAAGATTCCGTGGCGTAGACGTGGACGTGCACGTGGACGCATTCGGCTTTTTGTTTCTTAGTCCATTTTGCTCCAAAACAGCCGTCCACGACCACGTGCACGTCAACGTCTACGATCTGCGAAAACTTTGAAGGAAATACAATGGATTGCGAGGCTACTTTCCAATGCCGAGGCGCTCCGCAACGCGCACAAGATCTGCGAGGGAATCAACTCCCATCTTCCTCATGATATGCGCGCAGTGTAGCTTGATATTCTGTTCGCCGGTTCCGAGGTCGAAAGCCACCTGCTTGTTGAGTTGCCCTGCGACGATGTGCTTCATGACCTCAAGCTGCCGCGGAGTGAGGCTGGCTAGTCTAGCCGCCAATGCTGCGGTTTCAGAGGCCGCCTGACGCCGGGTCTCGGCAATCTGCAGGGCGGCGCGCACAGCCTGGACCAGAGCGTCCGCATCGACCGGTTTGGTCAGAAATTCCGTTGCGCCAGCCTTGATCGCTCGCACACTCATGGGAATGTCGCCGTGTCCGGTGAGAAAGATGATGGGTATGAGAATACCCTGGTATGTGAGATGCCGCTGCAATTCCAACCCGTTGAGCTCCGGCATCGCTACGTCCAGTACGAGACACGCGTTCTTTTCCAGGCTGCAGGCGTCCAGAAAAGCACGCACAGATGTAAAAGCGAACGTCTCGAACCGTTTTGCCCGCAGTAAACGCGTTAGAGCCTTGACCATTTCAGGCTCGTCGTCGAGAACATATACGACGCCACCCGGGGTGCTCATGGCTTCTCCGTGGACCCGGCGACGGGCAGTTCAAAATGGAAAACGGCACCACCCTCAGGGTGAGGCTCCGCCCAAAGACGACCGTAATGGGCGTCCACGATAGACCTGCAGATTGCCAAGCCCATGCCCAAGCCTTGAGCTTTGGTAGTGTAGAACGGCTGGAAGAGCCGCTCCACGTCCTCGGGTAAGCCGACCCCCTCATCACGCACGGAGGCATGCACCCGGCCCTGATGCAACATCGTTCGCAGATGGAGCCGGCGCGTGCCGGGCGCATTAGCTGCCATCGCATCGGCCGCGTTGAGTATGAGGTTGAGCGCCAGTTGCTGCAGCTGCACACGATCGCCTGCGACCGGCGGCAAGCCAAGAGCCAGGTTGCGGACGATTTTGATGCCGTGTCCAATGAGGTCGGCATTGATAAGGCGCAACACCTCTTCGATGACCTCGTTGAGCGGGAGCGGTTGCAGGGACACCTGGCCATGCTTGAGCAATGCGCGCAGCCGCTGGATCACTTCTCCTGCGCGGCGGTCCGCCGCCACGATATCCGAGAGGATGGACTGCACTTCGGCCACGTCAGGCGGTTCCTGGAGGAGCAGATCCTGCGCGGCCTGGGCATTGCTGAGGATGATGCTGAGTGGTTGGTTCAACTCATGGGCCAGCGAGCCGGACAGCGCGCTCACCGTGTTCACGCGTGTTAGGTGCATCAGGTTGTCTCGCAATTCCTGAGTTTCCTTCTCTGATCGTTTGGCTTCGGTGATGTTTCTCCTGATGTGAACTACACCCGTGATGTTTCCGGCAGCATCCCGAATCGGGTCCGTCGAGATTAAAAGCCATTTGCCACTGCCGGCATGAAACGTCTCGAATTTTGAGCTCAGCCCGGTCTCAAAGGTCTTCTGACAGGGACACTGCTCTATTGGACGACTGGTTCCGTGCAGCAGGCTGTAGCATGTGCTTCCGGCAATCTTCTCAATCGGCAGACCAAGGAACCGCAAGGTCGCAGCGTTGAACCGTGTAATGTGATACTCAGGGTCGATGATCATGACTGAGTCTTGGATGGAGTCGAAGGTAGCCTGCCATTCTGTCGCGGCGGATTGGAGACGTTCCGATAATCGCTTCCTGTCGGTTATATCGCGAACAACGCCGAACGTGCGAACCCCTTGTCCGGCGGTGCTGTGCGCAGCAATACGGGCGAGGTGATGGATCCACTTCTGCCCGTGAGTCGGATGCCGGTAGCGATACTCTGCAGACATTCGGTCGATCTCCCCGTCGTGCAGCTTCTGACGCTCGCCCAATATAGATTGGAGGTCATCTGGATGCACGTGTTCCATCCAGAACTCCACGGGTTGGAGGCCCTGCTGCAAGTCCGGGGGAACACCGCAAATGTTCCGAAACCGTTCGTCCAGGAAGCAGTGGCCTTCGCCGTAGTCCACTTCATAATACCCGAGGCCGGCCAGATCAGTGCCTGCCGCCATGCGAGCCTCGCTCTCACGCAAATCCTGGTCCGCGCGTTTCCGGGCGAGCGCATTAGCAAAGATTTGCGCAACCAGTTGCAGCCGCTTCACTAGCGCGTCTGGCCAGTCACGTTCCGACCGCGTCGTATTAAAGGCCACAACGCCAATGGGAGGCCTCCCCCCCACCGAGAGCGGGATGGTCAAATTGGACTTGATTCCGAAAAGGAGGGAAGCTTCACGGTCTTTGGCAGCCTCAATCGGCAGGTCGTCCAGGGAAGAGAAGGCCACTGTGCGTCTAGCCAGCATTTGTTTCTGACACCAGGGAAAGTACTCTCCCGCGCTCATATGTTCAGGAGGATGCTGACTTTCGTCTGCGCTATACAAATGTGTGAGCATGAAGGCCCCCCCGGACTCTTCCGACCACTGCCATAGCCCCGATAGGTCAAGCCGGAGTATCTCGCAGATATCGCGCTGGGCTTCCAGTATCTCCCGGTCCACATCTTCAGCGGGCAGGTTGACGAATTTCGATGAAAGATCTGCAATCAGCGTCTCGAAGCGCAGGCGGTCTTCCAGTTCCGAATGCGGCTTGATGTTTATCGTATTCATCGGATTACATACTCACCTGTCAGATATCGTGTCCTCATTACAGGTGCCAGCCCGTGGCTCGAAGTGCATCCTCTCACTGTGCTTGAGGCGGCAACAGGTACAGCGTCATGGCGAAGATCAGATACACCATCAGTACTAATACCCCGACGAACCACGCCGCGCGCCCACTGTTGGTCACGAATGTCGCGGTCGTCGTCGCAAGCAGCATCATTACCACCGCGCCCGGCCAGAACTGCAGGTTCATCGGCGTCGGACCGAGGACGTAGCTGCACGAGAGTTATTCCTTTCCCGGCGGATTATTCCGGTATCAGTTCGGTCGCCCTAGCCATGAATACTGCCACGCCACGCTGAGGTTGTGAAAATTGCCGCCAAACCTGATGTAAGTACCCCTGCTATAGCTCGCCTTGATGGATTGGTTGCGGGTCAGTGGGACCGAACCGGTCACTCCCAGGCGCGAATTCTTCTGCAGCGTTGCCGGGTTTTCAACTCCGTTCAGGCTGGTTCGGCCACCGTACCAGAAGTTTCCGTCCAGTGACACCCAGAGCCGCGCTTTCACATCATAGCTCAGGTGCCCCTCCAGGACCGCGATAGGCTCCTGAGTTTGAGCTTGGACGTCGGTTACGTATTCGTTCTGGGAGAAGAACTCCGGATTGCGGGTATAAAACCAGACACCGCCGTATCCGTCCAGGATCCAGTGACCAAATCTCCGCGAATAGCCGAACTCAGGCTTGAATGCCCAGCGGTTTGCGCCATAGTTGATCAGTTTTTTGGAGTCGTACTGACCGGTTGGAGCCACCACTTTCAGACTGACTCCGAGTACGGTCTTCTGCTGATATTTCCTGAACTGGCCGATATCCATCGCCGGTCCGCCCTTCAGGTTAATGGCGAAGCGGTACACCGAGTCAAACATGCCGGAGCGGTAGACGTTGGTTTCTTTGCCAATGACAGTGCCCTTGAAGTTGCCAACTCCGTAAGGCAATGAGGCGGTGATATTGGCGGAGTGGCCAAAGAAGTTGAGCGAATGATAAACACTGAGGATGGGTGCGTTGACATTCGCCGTCGCATCGGTAATGGGCACCGTTCCGTTGAACGCCAGGTTGCCTGAGAAGAAGGAGTCCGTCAGGACGACCGCATTGGAGTGGATTGGAGTGATCACATAGGCCCGCGGTGAGAGGTCCTGTCCAAGGCAGGGTATGCAAGCTAGAAAGGCGCCTAACAGTGCGCCCGCCAATCTCATTCCAACGCTGTTTCTCATTTTCTCTCCAGTTTGAACGCGACCCGACAAGCGCGCATAATGCATCATCTTTACCCATGGCCTGAAGTTTGGTTCAGGTTCCCAGGATGTGAACATTCCGGATACGCTTCAACCCTGAAGTGATCCGGGCTAGGGGCAAGATCGAGAATCACCTTCGGGTCGCGTAATCATTAGATCATATAGAAGGGAATATTTTTTACTTCCTGACCCTGAAAACACAAGTAAAATAAGTAGGGAACCTATTAGCCTGAGGCTCGATACTATGTCCATAGGTCACTCTCAGAAACCCAAACACCTGCTGGACCCTATGGATCGCATTTCAGAAGTGCTGTTTGGACTGATCATGGTGCTCACATTCACCGGTTCGTTCAGCGCTGCACAGGCGGGCCGTGCCGATATTCGCGAATTACTGGTCGGGGCGCTGGGCTGCAATCTCGCTTGGGGGATTATTGATGCCATCATGTATCTTATGGCTTGCCTCAGCGAACGTGGACAGGGAATCCTCACTTTGCGCGCGGTGCGCGATGCCAGTGTTGCTGCGGAAGCGCATCGTGTGATTGCAGGTGCATTGCCCGAGGGTGTCGCCAATGGAATTCAAACGCCGGAATTGGAAATGATCCGGCAGCGGTTGACTCACTTGCCCGAACCCCCCGCGCGCCCGCGTCTGCACAAGGATGACTGGTTCGGCGCATTCGCGGTTTTGCTGTGGGTGTTTATTTCCACATTTCCGGTAGTCATCCCGTTCATCTTCATGCGCGATGCCATGCTCGCCCTTCGGATTTCAGATATCATTGCCGTAGTGATGCTTTTTCTGACTGGGCACGCCTTCGGCCGTTGTATCGGGTATCGCCCGTGGATACTAGGATTCTCTATGGTCCTGCTCGGCAGCGCGCTAGTGGGGCTAACCGTTGCCTTGGGAGGATAAGATATAGAATAGCGGACGGTGCGTTACAGCTTATGAGGGTTGGGTTGGTTTGCCGGTTCGGTATAAAAGTCATGGTCCGGCAATTTATTTTTTTCACGCCACTCTCGCACCTGAATTTCAGCTTCTTCGGCTTTCTTGGAGTCGAGCGATTCATCTCTGGCAACATAGGTGGTCCGGGATGGGTAGGCGATGCACGTTCCGCTCTTGGTTACAACGTTCATGGTCCGAAGCAGAAGATCTTCCTGGATACTTAGGAACTCAACCATGTCAGCGGCCTTGATATAGGCGAAAATTTCCAGATCCAGAGAAGAGCTTCCCAATCCCACAAACCGAATCCTGGCGTCATCCTGATACACCTTCGAATGCTCACTGAGCATTTTGCGAACCTCGGCAAGCACGTATCTCAGCTGGTCCGCCGATGTTTCATATCGAAGCCCGATCATGTGACGGAACCAAAACTTGTCCCGAACGGAATAATTCTCGATGTTCATTAAGGCCAACTGGCCGTTTGGGATCGCGACAACTGTGCGCGAGGGTGTGCGAATGCGGGTGGAGCGGAGGCCGATGTCCTCGACAGTTCCTAACTGGTCCCCAAGCCGGCAGAAATCGCCCACGCGCATGGGTTCGTCGGAGATGATCATCATACCCCCGAACAAATTCTCAAGCGTTTTTTGGGCCCCCAGTGCAATTGCTATACCTCCGACGCCAAGGCCGGTCAGGATTGCGGTCAGATTTGCGCCGGCGCTGTGGAGCAGCAAGAGGGCGGCTGCGATAGCTACTGCGGCTTTAGACAGACGGCTGAAAAGGGCCCACATCGCGATCTTGCCCTGCATCTGCCGGCTCAGCAAGTGCCTTGCGTGCTGCTTTGACATGATTCCGATGAGCATAATCAGCAGCCAGGCCAGGCCGATGACGGCTACCGTGCCGCCCACGCTTCTCCAGAATTGGCGCATATAGAGCGTTGCAGACAGGTTCGAAAACAGAAGGATGACGCCTGAGATCAGCACCACGCGTATCGGGGCTTTGATGGAATCAAACGCGCGTTTATCTTCCTCGCCGGTCACGCGGCGAAGCGCCCGGCGAAGCAACGGTGCGAGCGCTAGTGTAACCGCGGAGCCGAAGGCTATGGAGATTAACACTGCGAGAATAAAAATAATCCAGCGGTAGAGGGGAATCGAAAGCAGTTTAATCTGCACCAGCGGCTGCGGAATATACTTCTCCAAATGGAGCGAACTAGTCTCCTCGGCCGCTCCGGGAACAAGCGCCAGTGTTTCAGCTGAGAACAGCCAGATCGCGCTCTGCCCGTCTTGATCAACCCGGTCTAGAAGTATATCCAGTTTTCCGGAGCTTGTGTCAACGGCCCCGATCCGATCCTGTGTGAATTCCAGGCCGTCCGCAAGATCTCCTTCTGGTTTCCTGTTGAGTTTGGCCAGATCCACCTTCAGGCCCCAATCCAGCACGGCCTGGAGTTGTTGCGCGAGCTTCTCCGCTTCCTCCCCCTTTTTTCGTGTATGCAGGTATTGTGAGGCCTTAACGTAATCGTTTTCTTCGACGGATGAGACAAAGCCCTTCACTGTGCCATACGGCGTGGACCGGCCCAGGAGATCATCGCCCGTTTTCTGCTCTGAGACATCGGGCTGAAGCCCAATGATTTTTGAAAGTTGTGCAACGGCAGGTTGGACCAGAAGCGGGCTCAATAAAAACAAAAACGCCGATGAAAATATCTGCACGCGTTTCATGCCTGCCCCATTTTTGGTTTTGTTCACTTGAAGTCTCCTACGAAACAACCCAGAAAGGCGCCCAGGATACTGAATTCTCCCAGTTTCCCCGGTGAAAATCCATTGCACCCATTTTCATTGGGGGCTACCCATCCGGCTCATGCTGATCTGAATCCAAAGTGCCTGTCATTACCCTTTCTGCATTTTGAAGAATCGACGTTTGTCGCTATCAAAATGATAGATTTTCGCTACTTCGATCCGTTTAGCCAGGAAGCTGAGGCTGAAGATTCCTGCGAGCATGCCGAGCAAGGGGCCAGCCCAATAGATCCACCACCCTTGCCACTGTCCGGATATTATCGCCGGACCGAAGGTGCGAGCCGGGTTTGTGCTTGTCCCTGAAATAGACGCTTCCAAAGGTACCATGACGGCGTAAAGAAAAGGAATCATCAATGGCGTGTAAGGGCGCATTCTTCTGAAGCCGAGAAACAGGCATAGTGCTGCTATCAAGGCAAACGTTGTGACAACCTCGCCCATGAGCACCGTTAGAATGTCATAACCCTGGCCGGGCAGTGTGGCCCCGTAGGCAACACTTTTCCCCAGTGATCCCCAGAATAAAAGCGGCACTGAGCCGAGAACCGATCCCGCCAACTGCACAATGATGTAACCCAAAGTAGTTCGCAAATTGAGCTTGCCCATCATTCGGAAGCCAATCGTGACGATCGGATTGATATGCGCCCCACTGACTTTACCGATAGGTGACACGGCAATCGATGCGCCGATACATCCAAACAGGAAACCGGTGATCAGTTGCCTTACTTTGACGTTTGGGACGATCTGCAAGGCAGGGCTGCCCTCCCCAAACATCATTATTACGAAGGAGAGCCCGAATAATAACAGCAGAGCGGTGCCAATAAACTCAGCCAAATATTCTCGCCAATGCAATGTCCAGTTTTTCATGTCGATGTCGGAGCGTCGGTTACGACTGCACCGCGATCAAGGTATTTGACAAGCAGAACCTCGTTCCCCTTTTCATTGTATAGCAGTTCGTCAACAAGATTACGCGCTATGAGAATACCGAAGCCGCCCGGACGCAGGTTTCGGACCTGCCGGGCGGAAAAATGCTGTATTGGATCGTCGGGCGGATTGGAGATAGCAGCGTGGAGCAGTTCGTCGTGAGAGAACCCTGTGCCGGGATCTTTAACGCGGCACCCAACCATGCGCTGCGTGCGAACGTACGAGATCTCAACATACTGGTCGGGATCAAAATGCCCGCCGTGCTCGATTGCGTTAAGAAGAATTTCACGGAATGCG
>Ga0208980_10001270_pt1 | contig 15205 bp, 11 predicted proteins | sample WetSurMetagenome_3_FD_187993 | JGI IMG/M metagenome (GOLD analysis project Ga0208980, IMG submission 187993) | Wetland microbial communities from Twitchell Island in the Sacramento Delta, sample from surface sediment Aug2011 Site A1 Bulk (version 2) | ecosystem: Environmental > Aquatic > Marine... | reverse complement strand
CCATACCACACCTCCCGGTGATCCGGCGATCACGCGAGCCGATCGTGGAGACGATGCGGCGCGACCTGCGTCAACGGGCAGGCCGCATGGTGGCGAGCAGAACCCGTCGAGGTTAAGGTGCTACGTTGATGCCGGTGGTGATTTTACTGTGCGGTTTCATCTTCTTTCGGAAGCGTCGCTGCATAAATTTGCAGCTCCGCCCGATCGGCTTCCTCAATCCGATCTAATTTCAGCGCGTGAGCCAGGCGCCCGCCGCTTAAGGCGCTCTGCCAGCATTCCCCGATCGCATGCACGTAAGCCCCGCGTCCCGGCGCTTTGCCGGTCACGTCGAGCGCGACATGACCATCGGCTTGCCGCACCACGCGCGCCAGTTGGCGCTTGCCCTGCACTTGACGGCAGCCCACGCACGTGCGCTGGGGAATGTGCTTTGCCATCTCTGCTAAATATCTTCTTCGCCAAGATCGATCACATCTTTGCCACGGCCGGCCTTGCGTTGCTTCTTGGCAATGACCACGCCGTGCGCTTCGTCGAACACCAATGTGCGATCCTTGCGCTTGCCCTTCTTCTTGCCGCCCTTGCGTTCCAGTTCGTCTTCGTCTTCGATCTCTTCGATATCGACCGGCCCGGCGGGCGCGGCCACAGCTTCGCCTTCGGCTGCGACGGCGGGTTGTTCGCCTGCCACGGCCACCGCTTCAGCCGGTTTCTCTCCGGCCAACGGTTGCGCCGCGACGATTGCTTCGGCCGGTTTCTCTTCCGCCACGATCGGCTCTGGGGTTGCCACCGGCTCGATCGGTTGTGCAGCGGCCGACGGCGCAGCCTCGACACTGACGGGCTTCAGACCCAGGCCCTTCTCATCGATCGCTTGCTTGATGTGCGCCAGGCCCTTTGGCCCTATGCCGTCGATGGCGAGCATCGCTTCATCGCCGCTTGCCAGGCGTTCGTGAATCTGGCCCACGTTGGTCAGGCCGGATCGTTCGATGTGTTCCAGCACGCGCGGGTTGAGGCCTAACTCGCCGACCGGCATGGCATAGGCCGCGGCCGGAATGCGCGCGCGGTAAGCGTTGACGGCTTCCTGCCGCGCTGTTTCGCCGGGCAGCAGCTCGGCGGTGGGCGGCGGTGTTTCCGCTGCAACCTGAGCGGCACGGACCTTCTCGCGCTCGGCGCGCTTGCGCGCCACGACAATGTGACGCTGCCCGTCCACCAGCAGCTTAATTTGCTGCATCTCGTCGGTGTTCCACGGCAGCTGTTGTTCGGCGTGGCGTTGCAGCGCGGCTTGCACCAGCGCTACCGTGCCCGCCAATTTCTCTTTGATTTCCGGATCGGCGTCGACTTGTACCAGTGATTCACGCGCAGCTTCCGATGAGCCTTTGATGTCGATGCGCCAGTTGGTCAGCTTGGCAGCCAGCCGCGCGTTCTGGCCTTCGCGTCCGATCGCTAACGACAGCTGATCGTCCGGCACAACCACCAGTGCCATCTTGCCGTCTTTGGGATCTTCTTCGGGATGAACGGTCAGCACGCGCGCCGGCGAGAGCGCCTTCTGGATGTAGAGCGCGGGATCGACGTTCCACTCAATCACGTCGATCTTCTCGCCGCTTAATTCGGAGACGATCGATTGAATGCGCACACCGCGCATGCCCACGCACGCGCCCACCGGATCGATGCCGGCCTGGATCGCGGCCACCGCGATCTTCGATCGGGCGCCGGCTTCGCGCGCGATCGCTTTGATCTCGACCGTGCCGTTGTAGATCTCCGGCACTTCCAATTCCAGCAAACGGCGCAGCATGTTCTTGTGCGAGCGGCTGACGACGATCTGCGGGCCGCGCGTGCTCTTCTTGACTTCTACCACGTAAGCACGCAAACGCTGATGCATCTGGTAGCGCTCGCCGGGGACTTGCTCTTTCTTGGGGAGCAGCGCTTCAGTGCGGCCCAGGTTGAGCGTAATACCCAATTGGCCCATGCTCTGCACCACGCCGTTGATGATTTCGCCCTCGCGCTCGGCGTACAAATTGTACTGCGCGTCGCGCTCGGCTTCGCGGATGCGCTGCAAGATGACTTGCTTGGCGGTCTGCGCGGCGATGCGCCCGAAGCCATCCGGCGTCGACTCGACCATGATCATGTCGCCGATCTTGGCGTCCGCCACGAGCTCGCGCGCCTCGTCCAGCACCACTTCCGTCCGCAAGTCGGTGACCTGATCGGTCACTTCCTTTTCGGCATAGATGTGTGCCAGGCCGGTTTGCCCGTCGATGACGGCGGTGATGTTCTGGGCGCTGGACGCGTTGACATCACGCCGGTAGGCGCTGACCAGAGCCGTATTCAGGGCCTCTAGCACCACCTCTTTGGGTAGGTTGCGCTCGCTGCAAATTTGGTTAAAGGCGAGTAGAAACTCACTCTTCATAGTACTATCCGCTGTTTCCTCTCTAATTAACACGAAAAGTGGGGGTCGCCCACTTTCCTCGAAGCCTGCTAAACTTGACTGCGGGGGAGATTATAGCATAGCGAAAACGGTTTGACAAGGCAGCGCAAAGAACGCTCCCAAATCACGCAAAATCAAAAGGTCGCTGGCGGTGCTGACGTTGTAACGAAACTGGAATACCGGATAATGGTCTCTCGCGTTAGAATAGGGTTGGACGAAATTACAGGTGTTCTGACGTCAAGATGCGTTAGTCGGGCGGGGGCGAGGAGAAACTACTATGAAGTATTGGTGGATACGGATAATCTGTTGTGCTGTAGTGCTGGCGAGCTGCACCGGCCCGGCGACATCTGTGCCGACGCCGCGTCCGTTGCCCGCTCTGTGGACCGATCGGCTGGGCACCTCCCAGGATCTCGTTCCCACCGAGGCCGAAATCGCTGCAGCCAAAGCGACGCTGGGCACAAAAGGATTCATCGGGATTGTGGCGTGCAATTTGAGCAGTGAGTATCACGCGACGGTGCCCAAAGCCGCCCAACTGCTGGCCGATAAACTGGGCCTGCGGATCGAGGTGTTCGACAGTGAGACCAAAGCCGATCGGCAGATCGCGGCGATCGAGAACTTCGTGTCCAAGGGCGCGCAGGCGATTGCCATCTGCGCGATCGATCCGAAGGTGGTGGAGAAGGCCGTGCAGCAAGCAGCCGCTCAGGGCGTGTACATCTTGCAATATGCCGGGCGCGATCTGGCTGTGAATGGCATCGGCATCAGTATTGAAGATGCCGACCTGGGTTGCGCGGCTGGTGACATTGCCGGTGAACTCATCGTCAAGGAAAAAGGCGGTCGAGCGACGGTGGCACTGCTAGATTATCCCAGCCTGCCGAATGTGGTGGAACGCGCCAATCAAATCGAAGCCTGCTTGAAACAAACTGCGCCTGATGCTAAGATTGTAGGGCGTTACCTGGGCGGTACGCCGGAGAACGGACTCGCTTCACTGGCGAATGCGCTGCAAGCCCAGCCCGATATCGACGTGGTCGTCAGCATCAACGATGCCGGCGCGTTCGGCGCAATCAAAGCCCTGGAAGCGGCGGGCAAAGATCCACAGAAAACGATCGTGGTGGGCATCGACGCCGATGCGCAGGCCAAAGATCTGATCAAGCAAGGCAAGTTCTATCGTGGCACGGTGGACACGTCGCCGGCACTGACCGGCGAGATGGTGGTCAACGCCGTGGTTAAGTTGCTGGCGGGCAGCAGTGCGCCCAAGAACGTGCGCGTGCCGGTCACCAAGATTACGAAGGACTCGCTGCCGTGAACTGAGTGTGATGACACCTGTAACTCCAGAAACACCAACCCGTTCTCGCTGGACGCGCCGGCGCGTCATGGACTTTGTGGGCGAGAACGGGTTTATTGTTATCTTTATCTTGTGGTGTCTGTTCCTCGCGCTGACCACCGATAAATTCCTCACCCCACGTAACATACTCACCGTCTTGCAGCAATCGGCTATCGTCGGCATCGTCGCCATCGGCGAGATGCTGGTGATGCTGACCGGCGCGATGGACGTCTCACTGGCGGCTATCTTGAGCGTGGCCGGCCTCATCGCTGCCAGCCTCATGATCACTGGTCTGCCGCCGCTGCCAGCAGTTGTGATCGGCGTGGGGGCTGGCGGCACGATCGGGTTGGTGAACGGCCTGATCGTGACGAAGATCAAGATCAATGCCATCATCGCCACACTGGGCATGCTCAGCATTCTGGGCGGACTCGCACTGATGTATACGCAGGGGCAAACGATCTATGGCCCGGCGCTGGACAGCATCGACTTTCTATCGAGCGGCGTGCTGCTGGGCGTCCGCGTGCCCATCATCGTCATGTTTGGGCTGTATGTGATATTCTATGTGGTGTTGAGCCGCACCTTGTTCGGTGCGCAGCTCTACGCGGTAGGCAGCAATGAAAAAGCGGCGTGGCTCTCCGGCCTGCGCGTGGATCGCATTCGCATCATGGCCTTTGCGTTGGCCGGTATGCTGGCAGGCGTGGGCGGCGTCATGCAAGCGGCGCGGCAAGGCTCGGCTACGGCCATCATGGGCGACGAGTTCTTGTTTCCGATTCTCACCACCGTCGTTTTGGCCGGAGTGAGTTTGAGCGGCGGCAAAGGCCGCTTGTGGAACGTGCTCATCGCCGCGATTTTCTTGGCGACGATCACCAACGGCATGGTGCTGCTGGGCTTATCCGTCAATGCGCAGCGCGTCGCTTCGGGCGCGATCTTGATCGTGGCGTTGTCGCTCGATCGCTTGCGCCAGCGGGTGCGGTGAGTGACGATGGCGGCCCTCCTCCAACTCGATCGGATCAGCCGCGCTTTTTCGGGCGTGCCGGCGCTGCGCGAAGTTTCTTTCTCCGTGGAAGCTGGTGCGCTGCACGCGCTGATCGGCGAGAATGGCGCGGGCAAATCCACGCTGATCAAAATCCTGTCGGGTGCGCTGCCCGCCGATAGCGGCACGCTGCGGCTCGACGGCCAACCCTATCAACCCCGCGATCCACGTCAGGCTTTGCGCTCCGGCCTCGCCACGATCTATCAGGAATTGAATCTATTGCCTTCACGCAGCGTGTTGGCGAATTTAGTGTTGGGGCATGAGCCAACGCGGCGCGGCCTCATCGATGGGAAGCAGGCGCGGATCGCAGCGCAGCGCGTGCTGCAGCAGCTGCAAGCCGACACCATTCCGTTGGATGCGCCGCTGCACGAGTTGGCACTGGGCCAGCGGCAGATCATCGCCATTGCGCGAGCCTTGCTCAGCGACTGCCGGATGTTGATCATGGACGAGCCGACGGCGGCCTTGAACAGCGCCGAAGTGGAAGCCTTGTTCAAAGTGCTGGCCACGTTGCAGGCGGGCGGCGTCACGCTGTTGTACGTGTCGCACCGGCTGGATGAGATCTTCCGGATCGCCGCGGCGGTAACGGTGCTGCGCGACGGGCAGCACGTGCGCACGACAGCATTGAGTGACATCACTCCCGATAACTTGATCGCCGACATGTTGGGCCGTTCGTTGACCGGTGTGTTTCCACCACGCGAGCAGCACGCGGGCGAAGTCGTGCTGTCGGTGGAGCACTTGAGCAGCGCGCGCGCCTTTGAAGAGGTGTCGTTTCAGTTGCGCGCCGGTGAAGTGCTGGCGATCACGGGATTGGCCGGATCGGGCAAGACGGAGTTGGGGCAGGCGTTGTTTGGCGCATGGCCGATCGCGCGCGGGCAGGTACGCTGGTTCGATCAGCATGGATCGCTTTCACCGGCACAGGCCGTGGCCGCGGGTGTGGGCTTGCTGCCTGAAGATCGCCAAAATGAAAGTCTGCTGCTGGATGCCGCCGTGCAGCGCAACATTACGCTGGCCGTGCTGCCGCGTCTGGCGCAGCGGTGGGGCTTCCTCGATCGATCGGGTGAGCAGCGCACCGCGCAACAGCAAGTCGAAACGTTGCAGATCAAGACACCCTCATTGGACTCGCCCGCGCGCGTGCTCAGCGGTGGCAATCAACAAAAAACCGCGCTGGCCAAATGGCTGGCGGCGGGCGCGCGCGGATTGATCTTGTTGGAGCCGACGCAGGGGATCGACGTGGGCGTGAAGTTCGAGATCTATACCTTGATCGCGCAGCTGGCGCGATCGGGTACGGCGATTCTCCTGATTTCCTCGGAACTTTCGGAAGTGGCGGGACTGGCGCAGCGTGTGATCGTGATGCGCGGCGGAAAAATCGCCGCTGAATTTGCGGACCAACCGATCGAGGTGGGCGCTCTGCTGCGCGCGGCGGCGGGTGTATAATCGCCGCTACGGAGGAAGCCCGCATGACACTCGACGTGGTAACCGTCGGCCCGCTGAACATCGATCTTTTGATCAGCGGCCGTGCCCCGACGGATCTCGCTGAACTCACGCAGTGGATTGGTCCGGCGGAGGTGACGATCACTGCCGCCGGCTCGAACGGCTATGCCACTCTGGCCTTTGCGAAGTTGGGCCTGCGCACCGGTGTGGTCTGTGTGCTGGCCGACGATGTGTTGGGCGATGTGGTGCTGCAGGAAATGGTGCGGGCCGGTGTGGAGGTGAGCCACATTGCGCGCCAGCCGCACACTCAATTGGGCATCGGCATTTATCTGCTGTTGTTTGGCAACAAGAAGCGCCCCCTGACGTATCGTTATCCCACCCATGCTCCGTGGCCCAATCCCCTGGGGCCAGCCGATCGGGATTTTCTACTGAGCGGCCGGCACATTCATTGCGCCGGTTATCTGCATTATCGCGAGATGTGGAACGACGATCTGGCGCAGCTCTATCGGACAGCCCAGGCGCGCGGCCTGACCACTTCGTTCGATCCGCAGGGCATGTTGCTACCCTACGAAGGCGCGTGGCTTGAGCCGGTGCGCGACGTACTGAAATACACGGATGTGCTGCTGGTTGATGCTCACGAAGCCGCGCGCCTGACCCTGAGCGATGATTTGATCACGGCGGCGCTGGTGCTGCAGCAGGCCGGTCCGCGCATTGTCGCGGTCAAGAACGGCGCACAGGGCACCCTGGTGTGCACGCGCGAAAAGTCTTTTCTGCAACCGGCCAGAGTTGTGCCCGAAGATGAAATCGTAGATACAGTCGGCGCGGGCGATACATTCGATGCGGCATTTGTGACGGCGTTCCTGTCCGGCTGGCCGCTGGAGCGCTGCGCTAAATTTGCTTCGGCGGCGGCCGCTTCATCGCTGCGCGGCGCGGGCGGCGTAGCCGGTCTTGCTTGGCGCGAGGAATTGGAACGCCAACTCGATCAACCGTGAAAACGACGGAGTGTCCTGTAGCAGGTATCCCGCTGAGGTCTTAGTCGTTAACCGCTTGCAGGGTGAAAGAAAATTCGCTGCCGCCACCTGGCGCTTCTTCCACCCAGATCTTTCCCCCGTGCGCCTCCACGGCGAGCTGGCAGAAGTTCAAACCGATGCCAGTACCGCGCCGTCGTCCAGGCCGATCGGCAATCTGTACGAAGCGATCGAAGATGCGTGTGCGATATTCCGGCGGAATGCCCGGCCCGGTGTCCCGCACGATGCAGCGCACCATGGCATGACTGGTGCTGGTGGCCCAGCGCTCGGCGCGGACGGTGACCTGCCCGCCGCGCGGCGTGAACTTGAGCGCGTTATCGATCAGGTTGACCACCACACGGTTGATCTTGTCTTCGTCGATCAACACCAACGGCAGATCCTGCTCGCTGTCCTTGCTCAACGTGATCTCGCTCTCCGCCGCCAACGGCAGCAGATACTCGATCGCCGCATTCAAGACGCTGTCCAAGCGCTGCGCCTGCAGTTCCACCAACGTCTGTCCTGTGCTCAAGCGGGCGATATCCAGCAGCGAATTGACCAGGTTCATCAATTTGTTGGCGCTGCGAATGCTGATGCTCAGAGCCTGCCCGGCGGGCAACTCCGGATCGTCTTCGGCCAATTCTTCCATGAAGTACAGACTGCCCAGGATGCTGCTCAGCGGACTGCGCAGATCATGCACGATGGTGTTGGTCAGATCGTCGCGCATATGCTGCAATTCCAGTTCTTCCGTCACTTCGCGCAGGACCATCATCCAACCGATGGGGACGCGCTCGGCGTCCAATACCGGCAAGCAGGTGCGCTCCACGTAGCGGGGCGGCACATGTCCGGACAAGGCGTAGATGTGCTTGTTCGAGTTGAACTCCCTGACTGTGCTCAACTGCGCCAGCAAGCCGCGCAGCTCACCGGGGCTGTATCCCAGTTTCTCGGCCAGCGCCAGATCCGGCTGATCGAGCAGATCGAGCATAAGCCGATCGTTCAGCCAGCCGTGCGGCATATCCCACATCGTTTCCAGGCACGGGTTGATCATCACGATGCGGCTGTCCGGATCGAAGATCAACAGGCCGTCGTCGGCGCTGTCGAGGATGGCCTGCAGTTGATCGCGGCTCTCGGCGATCTCGCTGAACAGGTGGGCATTGGAAATGGCGACGGCGGCCTGATTGGCCAGCGCTGAGACGATCTGCACATCGTCTTCGTCAAACTGCCGCACCTGGTAGCTGCCGACGTACATCACGCCCACCGGTTGGCCCTGGCTGATCAACGGCACGGCGATCAACGATCCAATCCCCGCTTCGACGGTGTGCGGATTAACTTCAGGATGCGTGTGCGTGTCCACCACCAGCACGGGCTTGCCTTCTTTGATCACACGGCGGGTCATGCCGGTGCTGCGCAAGTGAGAGGGACTCCAGTCGCCGGTGACGCCCACGGCATAAGCGCGCGTGAAAGAATCCGATCGCTCGTCGTAGATGTAGAGTGAGGCGGCGTCCGCGCTGCTGAGCTCGCGTGCCACGGTGCTGATGCGGCGCAGCACGGATTCCAGATCCACGCTGGTGGAGAGCACGACGCTGGCCTGATACAGCTCGCTGAGCGTGTTGATGCGCCGGGCGCGTTCCTCAAACAGCCGCGCGTTGTGCACGGCAATGGTGGCCTGATTAGCCAGCGTCCGCGCGAATTGGATTTCCGACGCGCCAAAGCGGCGCTGCGTTCGTTCATCGCCCCACTTCACGACGCCGATGAATTCTTTACCTAGCACCAACGGCAAATTCAACATGGCAAAAATGTGATGCTGTTCCAGCAACGCTTGATCGGACGGATGCAGCGTCGCATCATCGCGATACGTAATCTGAATATCCTGCCGATCGACGGCGGCTTGCAGCTCGGGGTAGTCGGCCAGCCGATAGTGATCGTCCGGCTCATCGGCGGCGGTAGCGTGATCGCCGTCCGGCGAGTAGTATTTGCCGATCGTGTGCAGCGTGCCCGTGGGCGCCTCAAAGACTTGCAAGCCGCAGTAGGTCATATTCAAAGCACGCGCCATGAAATACGTGAGCTCTTTACCCAGGAGCGGCAGATCGAGAATGGACGTGAGCCGCTGGCCGACCTCGTACAGAATGGACATTTCGCGCAGACGCGACTGCGCGTTGTGATAGAGCTGGGCATTCTCCAGAGCAATGACCGCCTGCGTGGCCAGCTGATCGATGAAGTCGAGCGAAGCCTGATCGAAGCGCCCCACTTCCGGGCTTTCCAGGTTGATGACACCCAGAATGCGATCTTCCTTGCGGAGCAGCGCCACCATCTCTGAGCGCGTCTCAGGGGTGATGGTCACATAATCGGGATCGGTACGCGCGTCGGTGACGAAGAAAGACCGACCGGTCCGGATGGCGCGTCCGACGAGGCCGGCGGTAACCGGCCAGGTGGTGTGCGCTATCCGCGAAACTTCCTCGGCCGGATAGCCGTAGATCACCGTGATCCGGATGATCGCGTGCTCTTCATCCCAAATGCCGATGCTGCCCAGCGCCGCGCCTGTCATCGTCGCGGCCCGTTCCAGCAAGTGCTGCATCACTTGATCCAGATCGAGCGACGAGACCAGATCGAGACTGATCTGCTGCAGCGTGGCGATCTGCTCGCTGCGGCGCGCCAGGGCTTGATCGGTGCGCGCATACAACCGGGCATTCGCCACGGCAACCGCGGCCTGATTGGCAAAGGTGGTGAGTTCTTCGATTTCGTTGGGCGTGAACGCGTGCGGATCGGCATAGTAGGCCGCCAGTGATCCGATCGGTTTGTCCTGCGCCCACAGCGGCACTTCAGCCAGGGCGCGGAATTTTTCAGACTCGGCGGCCGCCTGGAAGATCGGCGCTTTCTCGTTGGCGTGCAGATCATTGATGATCAACGGCTGGCCGGTGGCGATAACCAACATACGCCCGTCGGGATCGATCGGCAGGGACTTGGCCTGCGCGACAAAGTCGGCGCTTAAGTTATAGGCGGCGGCCAGCTTAGCCACGCGTCCGGCATCGTCGGCCAGGAAGATCGCCGCTTTCTGGCAGGTCATGACGTGGGGCAGAGAGGTGACGATGATGTTGAGCACCTCGTCGAGGTTGAGCGTGGACGTGATCGCCGTCAGCACCGAGTTCATGATGAACAGGTTGCTGGTCTGATGGCGCAGTGTCATGTAGAGCTGCGAGTTGCGAATGGCGGTGGCCGCCTGCGCGGCGATCGAGATCAGAATATCGCGGTGCGATTCATCGTAGCTGTTGGCGCGCTCGCGGCTTTGCACGGCCATGACGCCCAGCACATTTTCGCCGATGGCGATGGGCACGCCCAGCCACGAGCGCACATTGGGATCGACCGCCGGCTGGCCGATCTGGCGGGCGAACTCCTGCACGTCGCCCTTGATGAGCAAAGGCCGACGCGACAGGATGAGGTATTCCGTGAAGCCCTCGCCGAACAAGCGGCTGGTGTAGGTGACGCGCTCGCCGTTTTCGTAGGCCAGCGGGAAGGTGATGCGGCGCTCGTTTTCGTCGTGCAGGGCGATGTAGAAATTGCGGGCATCCATCAACTGCTGGGTCTGCTGATGAATCGCCAGCAGTACTTCGGGCAATTCCAAACTATCGGCGACAGCTTGTCCAATAGCAGTGAGTGAGTGCAGCTCGCGCACGCGGCGTTCCAGGCGCGCGCGGGCCTGGCTGAGATTGTGCGCGATGCCGATGGACAATACCACCAGCGTGCACGCCCCGGCAAAAATGGGCAGCGGCATGTTCAGCGCGGCGATTGCTAACGCAAACGACAAGAAGGTGGGCGCTGCGCCAAGCATCGTGATTTCCAGCCAGTGTTGGGTGATAAAAGCCGGAACCGTGACACGCCGTAGATGAACGAGCCAGGCGCCACTGCCAAAGCTAACGACAAAGTAAACCGTTTCCAACGCCAGTACGGCCCACGCCGTGGTGGACGTTAGTCCGGTCAACCACGGCGGCGCGGCTGACATGAAGGGCGTTTTCCCGCCGACCGCATAGAAGATTACGCTGCCGGCCAGCAGCCCCAGGCCATCCACTGCCAGGTTATCGAGAATGGAGATCGCAACAGTGGTTAAGTCGCGCGGCTTGTCATCACGAAGACGCCGCCGTACATGATTGATCGTTTCGCTAAGCAGCAGGCTGCCCAGCAGGATGACGATTGCCGCACCCGAGCCGAACAGCATGAAGGCCGAGAGCACGAAGAAAGACACGAAGTTGATCTCGATGCTGCCCACGGCAATGTTGAGACTGAGGGTGACCGTCAGGGCGATAAGCCAGACCAGACTCAGCATGAGATCGGGCGGAGGCACAGGAACGATCAGTGCTATGGCAAGGTTGCCTAAAACGGCGATCAAGCCTAGCACCAGGGCGCTGGTCTCAGCGGGTTTAAGCGAGCGGGGCGCAGTTAGCCGTTCAGACATACTGGGTTATGCAGGATCGTTCGAATTCCAGTGACGTTGCCAGATGTGGCAGCGGATGGTAGCGCGTAGTTGAGCGGCGCCGCTTGTCAGCAACGCCCTATCAGTCTAGCACAAAAGGCATGGCTCGACAATGGGATGCAATCCCGTCAGGGCGCATGGTATAATTTCGCCCGCAAATCAAGCAGGTGAGCAGCCATGATGTTATTCAGACAACGACGATGGCAGCGGACATGGCGCAGCGGGCTGTGGCTGGGCCTTCTTCTCTGCGGTGCGATCGGCTGCACGGGGCGCGTCATCACCGGCCCCACGCCCACGCCGGCTTCGCTGGCGATCTCTTTGACGACGCCCACGGTGTTGCCCACGCTGGTTCCTCAGATACTCACGCCGGCGCCGACGAATACGCCCGCGCCGACGCCGACTCCGGCGGTCCACATCGTGCAGCCGGGCGATACGCTGTTGGGCATCGCACTGCAATACAACGTCACGCTCGAAGAACTCTATCAAGTCAACGGCGTGTTGAAACCCGAACTGCTGCAGATCGGCCAGTCGATCGTGATCCCGGTGCCGGGATCGGTGGGCAAGCCGGCGGGCGATAATACCGGTGCGATGATTGCGCCCACGCAGCCGCCTCTGCCGGTGCAGGTGGAGCATGCGGCGCGCTATCAGACCCCGGTGGGCAGCAGCTGGGTACTGGGCGAGGTCTTCAACTCGACCGATCAACCGATCGAGAACGTGCAGGTACGCGTGGCTTTGCTGGATGCGGCCGGACAGGAAGTCGCCAGCGAGTCGCCGTTCCTGGCCTTGGATGCCATCCCGGCCGGCAGCCGCGCGCCGTTCAGTGTGCTGTTCAGTGCGCCGCCCAATGGCGTGATCGATTTTACGGCTTACGTGGTGCGCGCCGATCAAGCCTACAACTACGTATCACGTTACGCACAGCTGCAAGTCACCGAGGTGCAAACCCGATCGGTCGGTTCGCAGGTTGGCGTATCCGGTAAGGTCACCAACGCCGGAGGAAGCAACGCCGTCGGAGCGCACATGGTGATCACGCTCTACGATGATCAAGGGCGCGTGACTGGTTTCCGCCAATTCACGCTGCCCGATGATCAACTCGCCGCCGGCGGTTCGACCCCCTTCGACGTGATCATTTCGCCCGATCCGTCAGCGCCAAATGTTGTGAGCTCATCCGTCATCGCTCAAGCTCGCACGAGGTAACTTCATGGACGAAAGCAAGATCAATCGACCGCCGCGCCACACCACGCCGCGCAAACAGCGCACCGTGAAGTACTTATTGCTTACCTTGCTCAAGATCGTGGCGCGCGTCGATGTACAGGGCCTGGAGAATCTGCCGGATGGTCCGTTTGTCGCGGTGGTCAATCACTTGAGTTCGTTCGATACATTGACGGGCATCGCCGTGGCGCCGATCCTGCCAGCGACCACCTTCGCGGCGATCGAGCATCGCTCCGATCCGATCGGCGGGTGGATTCTCGATCAGCTGGGCGTGATCTGGGTGCGGCGCGGCGAAGCCGATCGGGATGCGATCAAGCTGGCGCTGGAAGAGATCAAAAGCGGTACCGTTATGGCGATGGCGATCGAAGGCACGCGCAGCCGCACGGGCGGCCTGCTGCCCGGGAAGAGCGGCTCGACCTTTCTGGCCTCGCGCTCGCACGTGCCCATGATCCCGGCGGCCATCTGGGGCACCGAGAAGATCGTCACGAACCTCAAGCACTTGCGGCGCAGCGAGGTGCACGTACGTATCGGCCAGCCGTATGATCTGCCGGAAGGCCGCGCCAACACCGAACAGTTGGAAGAATACACCGACCAAGTGATGTTGAAGATCGCGGCGATGCTGCCAGCGCAATATCGCGGGGTGTATCGAGAAAGGCTGAAGGATGAATCATGAAGGATGAAAACACAGTGCATGCTCAACGGTTTCTTCTCTGGCAGCGCTGGCTATTGACTCTTGGAGTGAGCATCGTCGTATTTGGCGTGGCGCTTGCTTTACTCTACTCGACGCCGCTGTTCGACATCTTCCGCACGCAGATCGATCCGGTCTTTTGGGGCGCGGGTGAATTAACGAACGGAACGATACTCTTTCAGCAATGGATTTACGGTGTGCTTGGCGCGACGATGGCGGGCTGGGGTGTGTGTATCGCCTTCATCGCTGCGGTGCCCTTCAAGCGGAAAGAGAAGTGGGCGTGGAACTGTCTGGCGATTGCCGTGTCGCTGTGGTTCGTGATCGATACGTTTCTCTCGTGGCGCTTCGGCGCGCTGTTTAACGTGGTCTTCAACGTGTTGATCTTCCTCGCAACGATGACACCATTACTATTCAGCCGAAGGTACTTCCTGATCCCTAATATCTGATCCCTGATCCCCGATCCCCGATCAACTGATCACTCAACCTTCCCCACTCCTCCAACGTCAGCGTCTCCGCCCGCCGCTTCGGATCGATGCCGACCTCGCTCAACGCCTGCATGATCTGCTCGTGTTTGATCGGCAGACCGGCGGCCAATGAATTGTGCAGCTGCTTGCGCTTCTGTCCGAAGCCGGCTTTCGCCACTTTGAAGAACATGTCCACATCCTTCACGTTCACGCGCGGTTGATCGGGTAGATCGATCCGCACGACGGCCGAATCGACATCGGGCGCGGGGTAGAACGCTCCGGCGGGAATCCGCTGCACGATGCGCGGGACGCCGTAGAACTGCACGCTCACGGCGAGCAAGTTCATATCGTCGGGCTGGGCGACGATCCGTTGGGCCACTTCTTGTTGGATCGTTAATACAATTGACTGCGGCTTGATGTCAGCTTCCAGCAAATGGCGGATGATGGCCGAGGTGATGTAGTACGGAATGTTGGCGACAACTTTGTAATTGGCAAGATAAGCATCCTGAGCGGAGCGCCGCGCGTCCTTCGACTCCATTTCATTCCGCTCACGCCGTACCCCCGCTGAAAGCGGGGCGGCGCGCTGGGCGGAATGAGCGCGGCGCATAGTCGAAGGATGCGATGCTTCCGCGAGCAACTCAGCGGGATTGAGTTGTAAGATGTCTCCCTCAATGATGGAGACATTCGATCGGGCCGCGAGAACCGATCGGAGTGGCGGGATCAACGCGCGATCGATCTCGACCGCGATGACGTGCCGGGCGGCATCACTCAAATAGCACGTGAGGCTGCCCAAGCCCGGCCCGATCTCCAGCACCACATCATCGGCCGTAATCTCAGCCGCGCGCACGATGCTGCTCAATGCGTTTTCGTCGACGAGGAAGTTCTGGCCCAGGCTTTTCTTGGGGCGCAGGTTGAACTGGCGCAGCAGGGGTTTGATGTCCATGAAGTAAAAAGGGCGACCGCGAGAGTCGCCCTTACCGTTAATGATTGCCGCGATCTTTGTACTGCGGCCAATTGGGTAATTCGTAGTTGATGTTGGCCGGCACCGGCGTCAGCAGATAAGCATCCACCCACCACCACCAACCTTGTAGGTTGTCGTCGTCGTAACCCAGATCGACCCATCTGCCGCGCACGCCACCGCCCGTATCGGCGGCGAGGCCCACGCCATAGCCGGCCA
>Ga0208980_10001269_pt1 | contig 15208 bp, 15 predicted proteins | sample WetSurMetagenome_3_FD_187993 | JGI IMG/M metagenome (GOLD analysis project Ga0208980, IMG submission 187993) | Wetland microbial communities from Twitchell Island in the Sacramento Delta, sample from surface sediment Aug2011 Site A1 Bulk (version 2) | ecosystem: Environmental > Aquatic > Marine... | reverse complement strand
GGGTAGATTCTTCTACCCTTGGGAGCGAACGCTCGACCGTCTTGTGACGCCTTTCGAGGAGTTTATCCATCGCCAGACGACAAGTGGGATGATCCTGCTGGCAGCATCCGTCGTGGCTGTCGTGCTGGCCAATTCCCCGCTTCGCGACGCCTACCTGCACCTGACTCATTCCCCCGTCGTCTTTCGCATTGGCGGGGCGGCGTTGGAGATGACCTGGCTTCACCTGGTCAACGAAGGGTTCATGGTCTTTTTCTTTTTCGTCGTCGGCCTCGAGATCAAGCGGGAGATCCGGGTCGGTGAGCTCTCCGAGCCCAGAAAGGCCCTGCTTCCCGTCCTGGCTGCCCTGGGAGGGATGCTGACACCTGCGCTCTTCTACTGGTCCCTGAACCATTCAGGCGAATTCGGCAGGGGTTGGGGAATCCCCATGGCCACCGACATCGCTTTCTGCGTGAGCGCCCTGGTCATTCTGGGTCGTCGCATCCCCCAGGCCTTAACCATCTTTCTCGTCAGCCTGGCCATCGTCGACGACATCGGTGCCGTTATCGTCATCGCAATCTTCTATACCCAGTCGATTCACCTGCCATCGCTGGGGTTGGCCGTAGCCGTCTTCGCCGTCCTTGTCGCCTTTAACCTGAGCGGCCTCCGACGAAGCCTTCCCTACGCCCTGGCCGGCGTGGTGCTGTGGATACTCATGTTCAAGTCCGGCGTTCACGCCACGATCACGGGGATTCTCGTTGCCTTCTGCATCCCGGCCCGTGCCCGGTACAGCCCCGAGTATTTCCGCGCAAACCTCGAGGAGATGATCGCCCGTTACCGCGCTAGCTGCGGGAAGGATGCGAACGTGCTCACCAACATGGAACTGCAGTCCGTCCTGAACCTTCTGGACGATGAGGTCCGGCTTGCCGATTCGCCCCTTCGGCGCATGGAGGATCGGATGCACCTGCCCGTTGCGCTGCTGGTCATCCCGATCTTCGCTCTGACCAATGCAGGGATCGAGATGGAATGGGGAAGCATCGAGGCTACACTTCGCCACCCCGTGACGCTCGGGGTGATCTCGGGTCTCTGCCTGGGCAAAATGGCGGGGATCTTTTTGTTTTCCTGGGCTGGAATCCGGCTGGGATGGGTGTCGCTGCCCTCGGGTGTGACCTTGCGTCACTTGCTGGGGGTTGGTTTCCTGGGCGGGATCGGGTTTACCATGTCGATATTCATCGCCGAGCTTTCCTTCCCGGACAACCGGGAGGCGCTCGCGATGGCCAAATCGGGTATTATGCTGGCTTCGTTTCTCTCCGCGTTTGCAGGGTATCTGTGGCTCCGGTTCCTTTGCCCGAAGCCCGTCCCTGCCTCAAAGGCCGGCTAGGCCAGGCTCAAACGCTCTCCTCCATGGGCAGGATGAAGCCCTTGACACCGGACCGGGGGTGTTCCTTTCGAATGACCCGGATGGCGTCCTTGATGCCGTCGACTTCCCCGTCGTCGGCGGCGATGAAGAGGGCGTTGTTTTTCCCCGGCCAGCAGGGGGTGCCCAGCTTCGGCACCGTGTCCGTCCCCTCGCCTCTCACCTCCCGCATCTTCGTGTAGGCCCGAACACCGCCCTTCTTGAACGCGTCGATGATATCCTCATCGGCGGCATCGCAATAAACGATCAGAAACATCTTCATGGCCCCCTCCCTCAGATCATGTGGCGCCCTCCCCTTCATTCGGCGGACTCCCGCTTCGCTTTCTCTTGATCAGGCTCGAGATCTTCCGCCCCAGAGTCTTTGCGGCCTGAGGCGCCTGTTTCGCTTTCGACAACAGGGACATCAAGGCTCCCGGGGCCTGACGGATTTTCCCCAGGAGAGCCGGAACCTGCCTGATTCTCATCTTCCAGTAACCCGGGGTGGCAAGCTTCCTGAATTCCCCGCGCCGCAGCCAATCCTGACCGTCGTCGAACAGGTCGTAGGCGGCAGGGACCACGGCAAGGGTAAGGAACAGCGACGTCAGGAGACCGCCGATGACGGACACGCCCATGGGCGAACGGGTCTCGGCGCCCTCTCCGACGCCGAAGGCGACGGGAAGCATGCCGAAAATCATGGCAACGGTCGTCATGAGGATGGGCCTGAGCCGCACGGGGCCCGCCTCCAGGATGGCCTCCCGGCGCGGCGCCCCGCGAGCCCGCAGCGTGTTCGTGTAATCCACCAGCAGAATCGCATTCTTCTTCACGAGGCCCATGAGAAGGATGAGGCCGATATAGCTGAATACGTTGAGGGTCTTCCCCGTGATCAGAAGCGCGCCAAATGCCCCGATGAATGACAGGGGAAGGGAGAGCAGAACCGTGAAGGGGTGGATGAAGCTCTCGAACTGCGCAGCCAGGACCATGTAGGCCATGATGACGCCGAGCAGGATCGCAAACAGCAGGTACTGAAAGGACTCCTGCATGATGTTGGCCTGGCCCTTGTAGCTCGCCGTGAAATCGGAGGGTAGCACGCCGGCCGTGATCCCGTCGAGCTCCGCCATGGCTTGTCCCATCGGCTTCTTCTCGAGGTTTGCAAAGACGGTCACAGCCCGTTGCCGGTCAACCCGGTTGATGATGCTGGGGCCGCCTCCCTCGATAATCTGCACGACATTCGAGAGCTCCACGAGACGTCCGTCCTTTGAACGCACGTAGATCCGCCCGATATCGACGGGGCTCGACCTGTCGCCCGGATCGAGTCTGGCCCTCACGTCATAGCGTCTCCCCCGCGCCTCGTCCTTGTACTTGGTCACGTCGACCTCTCCGCCGATCAGGAAGTTGACCGCCTCGGCTATCGTAGCGATGTTGACCCCCAGGTCGGCGGCCTTGTCCCGGTCGATGTAGACCTTGACCTCGGGCTTGCCCGATTCCAGGGAGGTGTCCACGTCGACGATTCCGGGGAGGCGGGCGAATTCAGTGGTGATCTGTTTTGCATACTTCTGGAGGGCGTCCAGGTCCGTTCCCCGGATCGAGTACTGGATGGGCACGTTTCGCTGCCCGCCTCCGATCAGGGATATGTTTTCGGCGCTTGCCTTGAGGCCAGGGATCTGGGCCAGGTCTTTACGGATCACTGCCTGGATATCCTGCTGGCTTCTTTTCCGTTCCTTCTTCGGCGTCAGGGTGACCATGAAAACGGCCTTGTTGACCTCCCGGAATCGGCCTCCTCCCTGGGAATAGTACAATCTCGTGATCTCGGGGATCTCCTTGACGATGGCCTCGGCTTTATGAAAGAGCCCGTCAGTGGCATCGACGGAATAATCGATGGGCGCCTCGAGCCGCACGATGAACTGGCTCTGGTCCTCCGCCGGCACGAATTCCTTGCCGATGAACCGCGTCATCATGAGACTCAAGATAAAAATAACAAGGGCAAGCACAAGAACGGTCTTTCTCTTGTCCAGACACAACGCGAGGAACCGGCGATAGACACGCTCCATCTCGTCATAGCGTCTCTCCAACCAGTCACCCATCCTCTGCATCCATTGATAAACCATGCGCAGAGGCCTCGATCGAGGACCGGGAGTCTCCTGCCCGTGGGGCTTCAGATAGCGGGAGGACATCATGGGTGTCAGGGTGAAGGAAATGATGAGCGACACGAGAACGGCAAAGACAACGGTGAGGGCAAACTGCAGGAAGAATCGCCCGATGATCCCCTTCATGAACGCCACGGGGAGAAAAATGGCCACGATGGCCATCGTGGTCGCCATGACAGCGAGCCCGATCTCGGCCGTGGCAAAGGATGCCGCTTCCCGGGGTTTCATCCCCTGCTCGATATTCCGGTAGATGTTCTCGATGACGATGATGGCATCATCGATGAGCAGCCCGATGGACAGGGTCAGGCCCAGCATCGTCATGTTGTTGAAGGTGAAACCGAATGCCTGGATGAGGGAAAACGTGGCAATAACGGAAATCGGAAGGGCCAGGGCGCTGATGAGCGTCGTCCTGACGTTTTTAAGAAAGAGGAAGACGGCGAAAACGGCGAGCAAACCGCCGATGATCAGGTGGTGTTGCACCTCGTTGATGGATGTCTTGATGAACCGGGACTGGTCGAAAGAGATGCTGAGGTTCATCCCCGGCGGCAGTGTCTTCTGGACCTTCGCCAGCTCTTTTTTCACCAGGTCAACCACCTCGACGGTGTTGGTTCCCGACTGCTTCTGGATGCCGAGGCCGACGGCTGTTTCCCCGTTGAGGCGTGCGATGGATCGCCTCTCCTCGAGGCCGTCCTCGGCGCGGCCGATGTTTCGGATGCGCACGGGGGCTCCCTTGGAATAGGCCACGATGAGATCGTTGAAATCGGAAACCCGGGGGAATTCTCCCTTGACCTTGATGGAGTACTCCTTGGAGAGGCTCTCGATCCTCCCCCCGGGGATCTCTACGTTCTCCCGTGCCAGGGCCTGTGAAACGTCGCTGGACGTGATCTGATAGGCCTGGAGCTTGTCCCGGCTCAGCCAGATGCGTACCTGCCGGAGCCTGATCCCCGTGACGTTGACGGCCCCCACCCCCGAAACCTTCTGCAGTTTCTCCTGGAGGACCTCATCGGCATAGGTGGACAGCTCGCCGATCGAGCGGCTGCCCGAGAGGCTGAGCCACAGGACCGGGGTGGCATCGGGGTCCACTTTTTGAATGATGGGCTCTTCGATGTCGGTGGGGAGTTTCGAGCGGATGATGGAGATTTTCTCCCGCACATCCTGCACGGCGAGATCGATGTTTTTCTCGAGCTCGAATTCCACGGTGACGACGGACACCCCCTCGACGCTCTGGGAGCTGATCGTCTTGACGCCGTTGATCGTGTTGATCGACTCCTCGATCTTGTCCGTCACGTCGATGTCCATGATCTCGGGGCTTGCCCCGATCAGACGCGTCGTGACGTTGACAATGGGGAAGTCCACCTTGGGGTAGAGATCGACGCCGATACTGGGGTAGCTCACGATGCCCAGGACGACGAGGGCCATGAGGAACATCGTCGCCGTGACGGGCCGTTTGATGGAGGTGTCAGCGAGCCACATTGACCTTCACCCCTTCCGCGAGGTTCTGCTGGCCCACGACCACGAGGTTCTCACCGCCCTTGAGGCCATCGACGACCTCAATCAGGTCGTCGTACTTGTTCCCCACCTTCACCAGCCGTTCCTTGGCCCGGTCTCCTTCCACGACAAAGACCTTGACGTTTTTTCCCTCGTAGAGCATGGACGTCACGGGGATGACGACGGTGTCCCTCGCCTCGGTCGTGTAGAGCATGACCTTGGCGAAAAGCCCCGGTTTCAGGAGGCGCTCCGGGTTTGCGGCCCTCGCCTCGACCATGAGGCTCCGGGTCCGCTCGTCGATCGTGGGGTAGAGGATCGTGACTCGCCCTTTGAACTCCCTGTCGGGGTAGGCATCCACCTTGAACTGGACGTCCTGGTTGACTTTGAGCCGGCCGATGTCCTTCTCCGATACGGTGAAGAGAAGCTTCAGGGGGTCGATCTGGACGAGGGTGTACAGAGGGGTTCCGTTGCGGACGTATTCCCCCTGGGAGATCTTCTTTTCGCTGATGTATCCCGCCATGGGGGCGAGGATGCGTGTCTTGGCAAAACGTTCCCGGGCAATAGCGAGAGCGGCCCTGGATCGCTCGACCTCGGCATCGGCGACAGCCATCCTCATGGCCACATCGTCGAACTGCTGCTTCGTGACGAGTTCTTCCTTATATAGAGCTTCTTTACGCCCGAACTCCGCCTTTGTGTTGACAAGGGTCGCTTCGGCCTGCTTCAGGGCGTATTCGACACGCCTCAGTTCACTGGCGTAGTCCCTGTCCTCCACCGTGGCCAGCAGCGCCCCCTTGGACACGAAAGCGCCCTCTTCGACGTTCGTCGTGCGCAGGATTCCTTCGATCTCGCTCGATGCGACCACCTGCTCGAAGGCCTTCATTGAACCGATGGTTTCGATAAAGGGCCTCAGGGATTTTGTCTCCACGGCCTTGACCTGAATGTTGACCGTCTTCTCCTCGGCCACCTTGGCATCCCTTTTTCCGCAGGCACCGAGAAGCAGGAACGGGAGAAGAAGCAGCGTCACCGCCGCTGCCCGGAATCGCCTGTTCACAGTCAATGGGTACGAGTGTCGGTTGAGCATCAGATTTGCTTCCTCCGGTTTCCCTAAGGTTTACTCTCTTCGCCCGTCCTGCCGGCGACAAATTCCATCAGGGGAAAACCCGTCACTCGCTGCAGGCGGAGGATGAAGAACTGGTAATTATACGTGGCATCGGCCATGAGCTTCTGGGCCGAGATGAGCAGGTTGTTGGCGTCGATGACATCGAGGCTGCTTGCCAGCCCGAATTCGAACTGCTTAGCCACCGCCCGGATGTTGTCCTCGGCATAGGTCAGCTGGTCCTGGGCTGATTTGTAGATTCCCTTCTGGGCTGTGAGGTCGAGGTAGGTATTCTCCACCTCCACGTTGACGGATTTCACAAAGTCCCGGTACTGGAACTCGGCCTGGCGGTACTTCGATTCCGATTCCCGCACCTCCGCACGCCGCAGCCCCCCTTCGAAAATCGGGAAGTTCAGCGTGACGGCGCCGTATGTGCTTTCCTTGTTGTACGACGACGTCTCGGGGCTCTGTTCGGTCCCGGTGTAAACGCCGGCGACGGACAGCGACGGCCAGTATGCCCCCCGGGTGACGTCGACCTGCTTTTCGGAGATCTGGACCTGTGTCTCGATGCTCTTCACATCGGGACGGTTCTTGAGCGCTTTTTCCTTCAAGACATCGAGGGGGGGCGTCTCGTGCTCCGCGACGGGAATCTCCCGGATCTGGAAATCCCGTTCGATCCCGACGATTCGCGCCAGGTTTACCCGCCAGCTTTCATAGAAATTTCTTGCCTTGATCTGATCCGACAGGGCCCCGGACAGTTCTCCTTCGGCACGCAGGACCGTGGTTTTTGTGATCTCGCCCGCCTTCAGCCGGGTCTTTGCGGCTTCCCGGTATTTCGTCAGTCGCTCCACGTTTGAGTCGGCGATCTCCAGGCCTTTTCGGGCCTTGAGAAACTCGAAGTAAGCCAGGGACAGGGTGAGAAGAAAATCCTCCTGGAAGGAACGGAAATCGAATCGGTTTTTTTCCACATTGTCTTTGGCTAGCGAATAGGACTTGAATTCCCGTCCGCTCAACGACAGGGTCTCGTCGATTCTCAACCCCCAGATTCCCTGCGTGTCCGGCTGGATGAGGGCACCGGAGGGGCCTCGCTTGTCTTCCGAGTAATTCGTGTAGGCGCCGAACGCCGTGGCCTTGGGCAGGAGCGCCGACAGGGCCTTGTATTTCCCGGAATCGGCGATTTCCACGTTCTCGCCGGATATCTTCACTTTCTCGGATTTCTGCATTCCGATGCGGTAAAGCTCCTCCAGAGTGTATTCCCCGGCCTGAGCAGGCCCGTACCCGAGGACGATCAAACATCCAAGGGTTGCGATCCCTTTCTTGCAGATTTTCATCCTGCCTCCTGAGCTGTTTTTTCCGGTCCCGGAATTTCTCTGTTGGATCCGATGACCCGTCCGGAGGCGGCGCCCCGGAGGAACACGTCCAGGACATCGTCCACCTTCCCCAGCAGGGACACCCCGGAGGGGTTCATGATCCATGCAAATTTTGAGTACGCAATGATCCCCATGAGGGCATTGGCCAGGGATTTCGTGTCGAGAGCCCTGATGAGCCGCAGCCGGATCCCTTCCTGAATGAGAACTTCGATCCAGCCGACATGTTTGCGGTGTTCGTCGAGAATGCGCTCCCGGAGTTTCTTCAGCCCTTTCGATCTCAGTCCGCTTTCATGACCGAGCAGCAGACGGTAGAAGTCAATGTGGTGCTCCACGTAGGCGAAGTGAGATATCACGAGGGCCCGTATCTTGCTGTCGATGGACGGCTCACGGCTCACGGCTCCCATGATTTCGTCGTACATCAACCGAACCTTCTCCATCACCATGACGGAGTAGAGTTCCTCTTTCCCGTGAAAAAAATGGTAGAGACTTCCGATTGAAAAGCCGGAGGCTTCCGCGATCTGAGCCATCGTTGTCTCGTGGAAACCCTTCGCGGAAAAGATCTTTTCCGCCTGAGCGAGGATCTCGGTGCGGCGAACCTGGAACTCTTTTTCCTTCCTGTGCAATTTCCCGGACGTATTCATGCGCTTCCTGAACGATCGTTCATAAAATGAATTGGCGTTCGATCATGCGTGAGTGTTTTTTACTTGTCAAGGGGTATTTGGTTTCCGAGAGGCTTTATCACGAATGCCGAATGCCTCGATGTCGGGGTCTCAGATCGTCACCACGAACCCGATCTGATCCTTCAGCATGGGCAGCATGAGGTTCAGCGCGCGGTGCCCTGCTTCGATGACCTCGTCGGCCCGGTTGAACTCGAGGGGCCCGACATGGGAGACATGGGGCAGGATCAGGACATCGGGCGGGTCGCCTGCAAGACGCTGGCGGGCGATTCGATCGCCCATCAGGTTGATGGAGGCTGTAATCACCTCGAATAGCGAAGGTTCCCGGAAAGAACCGTCTTCGGTGATCTGCCCCAGGGCCAGGGACTTGCCCTGTTTCATCGTGGCGTTGATATAGTCGGAGAGATAATCGATCATGTGATCCTTCAGGCCCTTGCTCTCTGATTCGGTACTCTTCGCACCGGATGGGCCTTTCGTGACCGATTTTCCGCGATGAATCCTCTCCGTGATGTAGAGCGTGAGACCTGCAAAAAAGAGATCCCGGAGGCGGAGCCCCTGCTCCTGCTCCTCCGGTTGTGTTTTCGGGGGTCCGCCGAGGATGGGTTCCTTGGTGATCTCGTACTGTATCTTGATATCCGTGTTGGGGTTTACGGCAATGACGATGTTGGCGCCGAGGGAGCGGCAGAGAGACACGGGAACGGGATTGATGAGCCCCCCGTCGACGAGGAGCCTGCCTTCCCGAAAGCACGGCGTAAACATCCCCGGCATGGAGATGCTTGCCCGGATGGCTTCGATGAGAGACCCTTTGCGGATCCATACCTCCTGACCCGATGTCAGATCCGTTGCCACGGCTGCGAAAGGTATGGGAAGATCCTCGATGTTAGGGTCACCGAGCCTCTCCCGCAGGTAATCGGCGATCTTCTCGCTGTTGATGAGACCGGACCGGGGTACGGGGACTTCCATGAACCCCAGCACATCCGACCAGGCAAGTTCGCGGATGAGTCTTTCCGCATCATCGAGTTTACCCGCCGCATAGGCCCCCCCCACGAGGGCTCCAATCGAGGAGCCGCAGACGATATCGATGGCGACATCCGCTTCCTGCAGTCCCCGGATGACCCCGATGTGGGACCAGCCGCGTGCAGAGCCGCTGCCGAGGGCAAGACCGATTTTTCTCAGTTTATCCGGCATCGTTGGTCCTCCTCCACTCGAGAGGCATCCCTTCACCTGGAAAGGCAGACAATGAAAATTCGGGACACGACTTCAGCCACACTGGATCACACGATGACCCTATTTAGCGAAAGTTCAATAAAAATTCAAGGAGTATAACGACACGTCAGCGTAAACGCCCTCGATGCAATCGCCTGGCACCTTCGCGCAAAGAACGACCTCGATACCTGGCGGGAGAATCTCGAAGCCGTTATCGATTACAACGAGGGAGACTGCATGGCCACGAAGTTCATCTAGCACTGGCGTGTCTCGCAGGCAGACGGTGACTCATCGGGTTCGCGAGGGAAAATCGCTTTGCGCCGGTATCGTGGATATGGTAGGGTAGAGCCGCTTCGAAGGGCATCTTTTTCAAGGTGGCGGTTTCTCGATAGCTCGCCCGTTCGGGTTCTGGCATTGCCGGATCCGTCACCGGGGTATGTTCCGCGTGGAAAGATCGTTTGCACGGGTCCTTTTCTTCCCGCTGGCCGTGGCCATCGGGATTTTTCTCATTGTCCACTTCAACGTCCATTCCTTCTTCATGGACCGTGAGCGCCTGTCGGAGCTCCTGACATCCTACGGCGCCCTCTCCATATTCCTCTTCATCGCTCTCCAGATCGCCCAGGTGGTCGTCTCGCCCCTGCCCGGCGACGTGACGGGACTCATCGGAGGGTATCTCTATGGGCCGGTCCTTGGGATCATCTATTCCACGATCGGGCTCACCATCGGCTCCTGGATTGCTTTTGTTCTTGCCCGTTTCCTGGGGCTTCCCTTCGTCGAGAGGATCATCCGACCGTCGACGATCCGGAAATACGATTATTTCCTGGAGCACAAGGGGCTGGCGATTTCCTTTATTTTCTTTCTCATCCCGGGCTTTCCCAAGGACACTCTCTGCTATATCCTGGGTCTGTCGCACATGCGGATGCGGAACTTCCTCATCATCTCCACGACAGGCAGGCTGCTCGGCACAACCCTTCTGTCGCTCCAGGGAAGCTCGCTGCGCAACGATCAGGATGTGTTTTTTTTCATCCTGCTCGGTGTGACCGCGCTGATCATCCTGGGCGGGTATTTCCACGTGGGATGGTGGTTGAGATCGTATTTCAAGAAGAGAAAGAGATCACGCCCTGCCCTTCCCCCTCCGCAGCCACAACCTGAGAGGGCGTCGCAGCCCCCGGAGGGAAGCGCCGATGGCAAGCAGGGTTGACACCCCTTTTGCAGTCTTGAGGACCGGTTCGATCACGCTGGCTTCTAGGGATTGTGCTGTCGAGCGAACTCCGGTTACGACTCTCTCGACGCCCTTGCCCGTTTCGGCGGTCCTGTCCGAAAGGTCCTGAATGGAAGACTTCAGGGCATCGGCGTTGCGGTTGATCTCGTCGAGGTTTTGAAGAATGGAGGGCAGGTGCCGCTCCAGGGTTGCGGTGAGTTCCGTGACCTTACGGTTCGTTCTTCGCATCTCGGCCACAGTCATGGCTGCCGCAACGGCAAGCGCAATCAAAGCCGCTGCAGCCAGAGCAACGCTGATCTCCCACGGCATAGGCAAGGGCATCCCCCCTGGAGTCCGCCGATCGCTTGGATGGACCGGAGCCTAGGATTTTAGTTTGGCGGCCAGCTCGTCGGCCTTCCTGCGAGCCGTCTCTTCGATTTCCTGGAGCCGATGGATCAGGTTGTCCTGGGTGCGTCTCGCCTTGTCGTAAAGGGCATCGTACTCATCCTGCACCTTGTCGGCAAAGTCCCTTGCCTTCTCGGCAAGCTCCTCTCTTGTCTCCGCACCGCTCTTCGGCGCAATGAGGAGCCCGACCACGACGCCGACGAGCCCTCCGATCAGTGCGCCTGTGAGGATCCCTTTTGCAAAATCTTCCTTTTCTCTCATTTCGTCCTCCCGGGGTCATGATGGTGTTCTTTTTCGGAACAGGGACCGTGCATGGCGGCCCCGAGGCAGGTTGACCCGATCAGGCCCGTCACGGCCTGAAGGCTTCCAGGGCCGTCCGGACGCGTTTCACCAGACCGGCAAAGGCGGTCAGGGCATGGGACATCCGATCGCGGGTCGAGTCCTTGAAGCGATCGTCGATGTGTGAGAGCCCCCCGCGGAATCGCTCGACACCGAGGGAGAGGTCTTCCACGCGGCTTCTCACCATCTCGACGGACTTGCCGACGGTCGACGTGAGACGGTCCACATTTTCCAGAATCGAGGGCAACGAGCGGTTGATCGTCTCTTCCACCGTAGCCCTCACGGCCTGGACGCTCTGCCGGAGGTTCTCCGTGATATAGTCAATGTTTTTCAGAATCGGGGGCAGATTCTGGTTCAGTGTCGTGATCGTCACGTCGAGATTCCGGACCGTACGTCTCAACTGCAGGAGAACGGGGATCGTGAACCCCACGAGGACCACTACGGCCAGGCAAAGAATGAACAGGCTTGTTTCCCAGCTCATGGGCTTCACTCTCCTTCCTTACGACTGCGAGGCGGACCCGCCTCCCATTTCCTGTGCCTTCTTCTCAGCCTTGGATTCCACTTCCTTCAATTTCTTGAGCAGGTTTTCATAGGCGCTTTTGCTCTTCTCGAGGGCGACATCGTATTCATCCTTGAGCTTTGACGCAACGTCCTTGGCCTTGTCCGAGAGCTCGTCCCGCGTTTCCTTTCCGCTCTTGGGCGCATAGAGCAACCCGATGATCACGCCGACGAGACCCCCGATGAGAAGTCCCTTGGCCCAATCGCCGCATTTGTGTTCCGACATGACGACACCTCCTTTACAGAAATGGTTTTTGCTGGCAATATGCTGTGTTAGAATTATAGGTGCATCCCATGGCCGAGTCAACGCAGAAAACGGTGGCTCTGCAATTTCACGCAGCCCGCCGCCGACCCTGGGCGGCTTGCAACCCTGACGGATGTCCTGCTGGAAAGGGAAGCTCAATGGCCAAGGAACGTGTCACGAGACGCCAGAAAGACATCTCGCGCCTGCTGCGGGAACAGAAAAAAACGGGAAAGCCGAAGCCTCTGCGCCCCAAAAAGAAAAGATGAGGAAAGGAAGATGTTCACGATGAGACGAATGAGCCTGCTTGTTCTCCTTGCGGCGATGTCCCTGCTTTACAGCGGCTGTGCCTACGTCAACCTTGCACTCCTGCCAGAGCCCGGTCCCCTTCAGGAAAGGGTGGTCGATGGCGAAGGCGACCGGAAAATCCTGCTCCTGGACGTCACGGGGATCATCTCCGAGGAAAAGCGGCGCAAGCTGGGGCTTCGCGAGGAAATCTCCATGGTCGATGAGTTCAGGGAGTCCCTGAAGAAGGCCAGCGGAGACAAGAAGATTGCGGCTCTCGTCATCCGGATCAACTCCCCCGGAGGCACCATTACGGCGAGCGACATCCTCCGTCACGAGATCCTCGAATACAAGAAGAAAACAGGCGTCAGGGTGGTCGCGTGCATGATGGATGTGGCGGCCTCGGGCGGCTATTACGTGGCGACGGCGGCCGACGAGATCGTGGCCCATCCCACGACGATCACGGGCAGCATCGGCGTGATCGTTGTGAAATTCAATATCCAGGGGCTTTTCGGCAAGATCGGCGTGGATACTGAAACCATCAAGTCCGGTGACAAGAAGGACATGCTGTCCCCGTTCCGGCCCGCCACGCCGGAAGAAATCAATATTGTGCGGACGATTATCGATCAGATGAACGGCCGTTTCATCGACGTCATCGTCGAGGGGCGCAAGCCCCTTCCCCGTGAAAGCGTTGTGAAGCTTGCCGATGGCCGTATCTATACCGCCGGACAGGCCCTGGACCTCAAACTCATTGACCGGGTGGGATATCTGGACAACGCCATCGAAGGGGTCAAGAAGTCGCTCAACCTCGATAAGGCCTCCGTCGTGGTTTACCATCGCGCCGGGTCCTACAAGGGGACGATCTACTCCGAGGCCGGCGGGAACACGACGGTCGTAAACATCCTGCCACAGGATTTGGAGAGTTTGATGCCGAGGGGTTTGCAGTTCATGTACCTGTGGGCACCATAAAAGCAGTGACCAGTGATCAGTGATTAGTGACTGGTGGAAGAATCGGGGAGAGATTCCGGGATGCGGTAGATGTAGATGGGGTCGTTATTGAGCTTGGAGGCGGCGCGGAGGACGGCCTGGTGCTTCCAGCCGGGTATGGGAAAGTTGAAGGAGATGACACGCGCCCCTGCGGCGAGTTCCTTTTCCAGCTTTTCCCCCAGACGACGCATGACGTCAGGGAATAGATAACACGAGACGATGTCTGCCTTCCCGAGATCTGCCTTCCAGAAATTGCGGCATCGGACCTCAACGCCTTTTCTTCCCATCGTGAGGAGTTTGGCCTTCGTAATGGCAATCGGGTTGATCTCGAACCCGAGACAGGTCACGCCGTAGCGCTTCCTGGCCAAACGCAGAACCCTTCCGTCCCCGCAGCCGATATCCACGAAAAGCTCGCCGGGCTTCATGGGCACGGCCTCCAGTGCCTTGCGGATCTTCACGCGGGCCGTCGATGTGAACATCGCCCCCTGTGTGACCGGATGGACCACGACGATGGCCAGCGCGTGAAGGATTTTCAGCACGGCTGCCCCTCCGATGATCGTGAAGATGACGACGAGCCACGTCGGCATAGGCTTCCCCCTGGCCTTCCTTACCCCATCTGCACGCTGATGTCAAAGCGGGCTCCCCGTGGACAGCCGCTCCGGCCTGTGGTATGACGAGGCAAATGATTTCGAGGGGAGGAAACCCTGCCATGAAGGACCTCAGCCGTGTCGATTGCCCCAAGCTTGACGGGCCCGAAGTCAGCCAGTACCTCTTCTACCCCCGGGCTTCCTGGAACAGCCCCATTTCCCGGGAAGGGGTCCGCGATGTGATGATCCCCGTGGAGGCCGGTGTTTCCATCGGTGCCAGGTACCACATCGTCGACAAGAAAAGCCCCTCCATCCTCTTTTTCCACGGCAACGGGGAGATCGTCGAGGACTACGAGGACATCGCATTTCTTTATATCCGGATCGGCCTCAATTTCCTCCCCGTCGATTACCGGGGATACGGCCATTCGACGGGTCAGCCGTCTGTGAGCGCCATGCTGCGGGACGCCCACGTCGTGCTGGATTACTCGAAAAAATGGCTGGCCCTCAACGGCTGTTCCGGGCCCCTCATCGTGATGGGCCGCTCCCTGGGCAGCGCCTCGGCCCTGGAGCTCGCAGAGAACTGTCCGGAGCTCATCGACGGCCTGATCATCGAAAGCGGGTTTGCCCACTCCCAGACGATCCTCAACCTCGTCGGCGTCGACATGAAACGGGCGGGCATCGAGGAAAGCGAGGCCTTCCGGCACATCGAGAAAATCGGGCATTTTGTAAAGCCGACACTGATCATCCACGCAGAGCTCGACCAGATCCTTCCCCTGGCCGACGGGAAAGACCTCTACGAGGCATCGGGTGCCGCAAACAAGAGACTCCTCCAAATCCCCGGGGCCGATCACAACAGCATTTTCATGGTCGGACTCTCCGAGTACATGAATGCCATAGCGAGCTTCGTCGAGGGGCTTCGCTGATCTGAGCGATCTCTCAGTCCGCCGGTCCGAGTTGCCAGGCGATTCATGCCGTTCACAATTTCATGCCTCGCAATCTTCACTTCTCCCGTGTTTTTGCACGAGATTTGCATTGACGTCTCTGGCAACGGCTTTGATAAAAATAAACTGAAGCAGCCTTGAGCGGTCAAACACCTTCCGTACGGGGCCGGAATCCGACATCAAACAGGGACAGGGTGATGAAAAAATCTATCGATCTCTCGAACGAATTGAACGTTCTCGGCATGCTGGACAAGGCGCGGGAGATTTATTCCGAGCTCGGCGATGCACCGGCCATTTCCTATGTCAGGTCC
>Ga0208980_10001268_pt1 | contig 15210 bp, 15 predicted proteins | sample WetSurMetagenome_3_FD_187993 | JGI IMG/M metagenome (GOLD analysis project Ga0208980, IMG submission 187993) | Wetland microbial communities from Twitchell Island in the Sacramento Delta, sample from surface sediment Aug2011 Site A1 Bulk (version 2) | ecosystem: Environmental > Aquatic > Marine... | reverse complement strand
CTGTGCCAGCCTGGTAGCATAGTATTTCCAATCGGGAGAGCCTTCGAACGCGATTCCAGAGAGGTAGGGCACGACCTCCTGCGGCGTGCGCTTGGAATTGGTGACGATCCAAGAGACCTTCATCCCCGGAACGAACTCGTAACCCAAAGCCATCAGCTTCTTGGCCGCCTGCACGTGGGCCAATCGGTCCGGGTCGTCGTACTCGTTGAAGTTCTTGACCCCTCGTGAGATCACGAGCTTCTCCACTGGTACCTTTCCTTCCATGGTCTCGGATATGCGCTTCCTTGCGATCTTGACCGCCTCTTCCGGCTTCTCGTCCAGCACCTTCTCGAAGACCTCCGTGAGCAGTTCGGTCTGCAAATCGAAGGAGTCGGTGCGCCTGGTCTCGTAACCTCTGATCAGCAGCTCCTCTTGCCGTCGCGGCCAGACCACCCTGCCCACATATCTCTTCTTCTTGCCGTGGGAGAACAACGGATCCAGGACTTTTTCGAACTCCAGCTGCCCGCCCTCGCGGGAGAAGCGTTCCGCCACCTCCTTGCCGAATTTCACAGCCCCGTCCAGATTGGCATCTGGGCTCCTAACGAATACGGAGTCCGTGTCCGAGTAGATGACCTCGAAGCCCTCAGCCTCAAGCTCGCTGATGATGCCCTTGGTGGTCTCTCGAGCGAAAGCCGTGATGCTGGAACCGATGGCTCGATCAGTGAAACGGTAGAACGAGGAAGCGAACACTCCGTAGAACGCGTTCATCAGGATCTTTATAGCCTGCTGCAAGCCGTCGTAATAGCGATGCTCCTCGGGGCTCTTGGCCTCGCGCATCTTGTGCTTGGTCTCATCCCTCTCCCTCATCAGGTTCTGCAATATGGTCGGGAGCAGGCCAGGGCGTTGCGCCTTGGATAGGAAATGCACACCGGTGGGAGAGACGACATCTCCAGTTGGATCAAGGGTGGTGAAGCAGATGTTCTTGGCGATGATGAGCGAGGGATACATGGACTTGAAATCCAGGACGCAGACCCAGTGGTAAAGGCCGGCCTTGATCTCGTGCACATAGCCCCCCTCGATGGCCTCCACCTCCTCGAAGGAACCAGTCATCGGTACGCCGACCCTTGGTGTAGCTCTGTCTGCGGCCCTGATGAGGATGGAGTCGATCAGGAAAGAGGAACCGATGTTCAACACATCGTCCAAAGGCAGCTTGGCGACAGTGGCCATGTCCAAGGTCCTCCTGAGCGTCCCAACCTTGTCGAGCACGCGCAAGGATAGCTCTGCATCCCTGGTGCAATAGGCGAGGATGCGCTCGCGATTGCTCTGCCATTCCTTGTCTATCTTGCGCGGGTCGTAGTCCGAACCGACCTTCATGCCCATGTCCACGTCATGCTTCTGCTCACCCAGTAGCAGCTTCGCCACTGCATTCAAAGTCTCCTGCTTGGGCTTGAGGTCGCTCTTCACCGCCCACCAGGCGTCGGAGACCAGCCTTCCGTTCAGGCGCCAGAACTTCTGATACACCTGGCGAGGCTCGGACATGTCCCTTCCCCATTGCAGTGATTTGATCCCTACCTTCCTTGCCCTCTCCTGGATGGTGGGAATGTCGTAACCATCGATGTTGTAGCCAGTCAGGACGTCCGGGTCCTCCTTTTGAATCGCCTGTGTGAAGCGCTCTATTATCTCCCTCTCCGTGCCCCAGATGGGCTCTCCAGGACGGAGCTCATCTCCCAGCTTCACGAAGTAGCAGATGGTATAGAGGTGACCATCGGTGATGGAGTTCTCCACATCGAACGCCATGATTTTCAGTTGCGGGCTGAAGGCCTCGATGTTCTCGAAATTGGGCGCCCCGTCCCTCTGCTCCAACTCCAGGACCACATCCGTCGTATGACGCTCGCTCCTGATCCTGGCACCATGGACCTTGATGCATGCGCCCATGTCGTAGTCGAAGATGAATCGGCGGTGAAAAGGGATGTCCGCGGCCAAAACCTGGAAGTGATGCTTGATCTTGTCCCGAAACTCTGGGACGAGGCCGGGGTAGCGGACCGTGACCTTGGCCGACCTCTTCACCTGTCCCTTATGCATGAGGTCGATCCATTCCACTTTGATCACGTCCTTGTCCTTCCTCAACCCTTCCACCAGCTCCTCGGTGGCCCCGAAGACATGGAAGTAGGGCATGAAGCCAGAGTAACGGATGGTGATGGAAAGCCCCTCGCGGGTCTTCCCGAACATCTCTATGACCAATTCGTTCTCGCTTGGCCGCTTGTAGGTAGCGGTAATCAGGCGGACATCGAAGGACTCGCTCATGGCTCACTTCTTGGTTATGATGGTGATTACGTCGGAGGGTTGGAGCACGTAATCATGTCCCACCACTCTCTGCGACCGGCAATTAATAGCCCGGATGAAATTATCACCCAGGTCGGTGTGGATCTTGTAGGCCAGGTCCCTTGCGGTCGCCCCCCGCTTCACCAGGTGGGTGTCTGGCAGCACGTGGCCCTGCTTGTCGGTCCATCTGTGCTCGTCCTCCACTGGATATACTGGGATGAGGTCCAACATTCCATATGCGGCATTCTCCAGGCATTGCTGCACCCCGGTCCCCTTGAACTTTGTCATTACATGCGTTTGGATATACTCCAGCCCCTTCTTCTGGGCAGGGTTTAGCTTGGACGCGTCCTTCATCTTGAAATCCAGGTCGCCTGGAAGATATTCGATCAGCCCTCCTTTGGCCGCCCTCCGGAGCGCCAGCTCGGATTGAGCGCAGGTGGGCACGCTGGTGTACCCATCCACTTTCGTCATCCTTTGCAAAGTGGCTTCTTCGGCGATATCCGCCTTGTTCAAGGCCAGGGTCATTGGCTTGGAATGCTTCCTGATGGTGGACGACAACCGCATCAGGTCCTCGTCCTTCCAGGCCACCACCGACTCAGGAAGGGCCGTCTCCCTGATGGCGGCATGGATGTGGCCGATGCTCACGCTAAGGCCTGTGAGCTTGGTGTAAATCAGCTCAACGATCTTCTCGCCCTCCAAATGGGCCTGACGGGCGCTCTTCTCCCACCCTTTGTCCATAATGCCCTTTATCCAATGGTCGATCTCTCTTTCTAGGAATTTGACGTCCACCATTGGGTCATGGGTGTGGGCTGGCACTGGCACCCCCTCAGAGTTGGTGGATCCAGACGAATCCACGACGTGAATCAGGGCATCTGCCTGCCTTAGATCGTCAAGGAATTGGTTACCCAGACCTTTGCCTTGCCACGCGTCGGGCACCAGGCCCGCAACGTCCAGTAATTCCACTGGGACCAGACGCACCCCGTTCTCGCAAATGGAGTTACGCGGATTACAGGGCTGGCCTAGGTCAAGATGAGGGCACCTGGTGCGCAGGTATGCGACCCCTTTATTGGGCTTGATGGTAGTGAACGGATAATCTGCTATCTCCGCTGGTGCCAGGGTGGCCGCGGAGAAGAAGGTCGACTTGCCGACGTTGGGCTTGCCTACGATGCCTATTAGCATTTGCCTCTCCCCGGACAATATACGGAAAGGCGTTCAAAAATGATTGCTAGGGACCACCAGAAGTACGAGTCCATTCTAGGCAACGACCGAACAACAAATGGTTAAATTAATCATAAGTCCGCAAGAATATTGCCATGGCGAGAAACATGGCCAAAAAAACGTCGGAGAAGAAATGCAAGATGGCGGTTACCAGCTTGGACGGTCGCATCGATGGCAAGATTGGCTCCATGGCCCGGTGCACCCATCTCATCATTTTCGAGGATTCCCCCAAGAATCACAAGGTCGTGAAATGCAATGTCAAGGGCTCTGCCACTGAGAAGGGACCGAACGTCGCTCAGTACTTAACCAAGTTAGGTGTGGATATCGTGATAACCAGCACCATTGGACCCCGGGCATTCAGCATATTGAGGGAGGCGGGCATAAGTGTCAAAGCTGGGTGCAAGGGAAAGGTCTCCGAAGCTGCGATGAAATGTGCCGCAGGGAAGCTCAAGGAATGCAAGGGCGCAACCTACGCCGGGAACATCGAGCTCTGATCAACCCATAATTGATGTATAAGTTGGTTGACTATTCTCTAATCGATGGAAGGGCCGAATGAAGGGCAGGTGACGCCGAGCGGAAGGATAATCATAGGCAGAAGGCCAATGGCATTGAGGTTCGCCTTGACCCTGATCATTTTGGTCATCGCTGTGGTCGTGCTTGCCGTGGCCGGTCAATGGGTCTTGAGCATCTTGATGCTGGTCATCCTTGTGCTTTTGGGGTTCGGCTTCGTGTATTGGGCCAGGGACAAGTCTTCGGGTCGTTGATCTTTCCTCTTCGAAGAAAATGAGCAGGCCTGGTCAGTCGTCTTTAAGGCTGAGAGAGATGGCATCGGAGAGCTCGCCTATCATCTCGGGCGAAAGCTCCTCCACTCTTCTTTCGATGAAAGGCAGGGAAGGTATGGATTCCCTGTTGGCTTGCCCTGTCATCTTGAGGATGGTCCCGATCTTCTTCCTTCTGTGCTGGAAGAGCAGGTTCACCAGATGCAGGAAGAAGCGCTCGTTGAGGACCTTGAAGGGGGGAGGCCTCGGATCCAGGCTGATCACGGTCGAGTCGACCTCCGGCTGAGGCCAGAACTTGGACCTCGGTACATGGTCCAGAAGCTGGCATTTCGCCTTGTAGTAGGTGTTCACGCTGAGCCTGGAATAGTCATCGGTCCCTGCCGTCGCCGCCATCCGGTCGGCGAACTCCTTCTGGACCATTATCACCGCTCTGCGGAAATCCCGTTCTAATATCCGGAAGATAAGGGGGGAGGAAATGCTGTAGGGGATATTCGAGATGAATCGGTCGAAGCTAGGCAACTCCACCTCTAGCGCATCGCCATGGACCAAATCCACCCTCTCCCCAAACCTGCTCCTAATATAATTGGCAACGCCGGCGTCAAGCTCGACGCAGATGGTCCTTGAGGCGTATGTCAAGACGCGTTCGGTGAGGATCCCGAGGCCCGGACCGACCTCCAACACCGTCTCTCCTGGCAAAATGCCTAGGTGGGCCACCTCGCGGTCGGCCACGTTATCGTCCAAAAGGAAGTTCTGCCCCTTCGACTTCGAGGGCGATATACCGTACTGCGCCAGCAATGCCTTGACTTCGGAGGGTGTCATCTACCTGGCCACGAAGATATGGTATTTCTGCGTCGGGTCAGCAAGCTCCATCTCGATGCGCTTGGCGATCACCTTCTCGGGGTGTTTGAACGAAGGCACCCTAAGGGCGATGTCCGCGAAGTCCTTGAAGGGACCCTTCTTGCGCTCCTCGATGATGGCCCACATGGTCTTCTTCCCCAATCCGGGAAGCAGCTCCAGCATATGAAACCTGGTAGTAATGGCCTGCGCCTCGTTGAAGAACTTCACGTAGCGAGCCTCGTTCTGCTTGGCGATCTCCGCGATGACGAACGGCATCTCGGAATGGGCGGCCGAGGTGAGCTCCTCGTAGGACACACGGCGCTTGACGTGCGCTATCTTATCGCGCTTCTCCGCCTCCTTTCCAATGTACACGCGCTCACCGATGGCCAAAGGAATGTTCATCTTGGGGACCAGCTCAAAGAGCTTGAACTCCGTCTCTCCCAAGGCATAGGCCAATGGCTCCCTTTTGAACCCACGCTCCGCTGGGAGTCCTTGTGGTAAATAGTCGAGGATGTGGGCGTAGTCCTCCATTGGTGACACCAGCTCAAACGTGCTTCTTGACCGCGGCGATTACCTGGTCTATTTGTTTCTTATCAAGGATAAGCCTTTCCTTGGCAAAAATAGCTCGCACGTCCTCGGGGTACTGCGGGCAGATGTCCACGATGCGATAGGCCACTGGCTCAGATATGAAGTCGAGCTCCTTCAGATCGGCCAGGAGCTTCTGCGCTTCCTTTACCGGGAGCTTCGAGAACTTGCTGGCGTGATCAAGGGCTACTTTTTGCTCGTTGGCGAGCTCGGTGCGCTCCTTGGATTCATGCTCGAGCATCTCCTTGACCTCGGCCAGGGTGACCGGTCGCTCTTCAGGCATGTTACGCCCTCCTTACTGTACCTTCCTCAGGTGCTCTGGGGTGGAAAGGACGGTCTTGGTCTTGTCGCCATCCTTAACAGCGATGACGAAAGCCTTGCCCTGCATGCCCTTTACGGTGCCGGTCTTCCCATGGAAGCGCACCGCAGGCATACCGTGGTGGATGCTCGGGTCGAGGAAGATGTTCACCTTCTCACCGACTTCGAACTCTTGGAATTCGTGGGTGATAGGAGAGAGTCCCCTTGACCTGGGGCTCTTGCTGAGTATCTGCCTCGTCTTCTTCCTTGGGCCATGTGACGGTCGAACCATTGTGATCCCTCAAGTCTGATCCGCGATCTCGATCACGTCCAGCGCCTCCACGGCACATGCGATGCCAAGCTTCCCTGCCAGGGATGGCACGGTGCGGCCCGAGTCCCCGTGGACGAACTCCTTTATGTACGTCCCGGCCTCGGTGCGCACCCTTAGCGTGGCGACCCGACCATCGAGGTCCTCGAGGACCAGGTCCTTTATTTCACGCTCCCTTGCCAGGTCAGCCCGCCGATGTGATACTCGTGTTGGCGTCTGCTGGGTGATACGTGTGCGCTTGAACGATTGGAGTACCTCATCCAATTGCTCCTTATTAACTTTGCTTTCGAGGCGCACCCTTACCCGGTATTCCTTGTCCGGGGATGCGGTCTTTATCTGGCGCACCTCCTCGCGGGAGGAGAATCTCAGGCCTTCCACCTCCACCCGCTCCCTGCCGAAATCGTTGATCTCGGACTGAAGCGCGAGTAGGTCTATCTGCCTCTTCTTAGGCTCCCTCACCTCGAGGACGAAGGGGCGGCCATTCCCAAGCATCCTGGCGTCGATGTCCTCCCGACCCATGCCATGAAAGAAATGATCCACCCCTTGAGCGTCTCGCTGTAGCGGATCTCCGATTATCTCCTGCACGCTGGTCTGGTACATCTTGCCGGTACCGCCGCATTTGGAGCAACCCTTTCCTCGGCAGCGATTACAGGGCCATCTGGTCTGGGGGATCTCCCGGGATAATTTGCGGTATCGTCCGTAGATGAACAGGGGTGAGATGTCGAGCTCCACATGGCAGAAACGGGTGTCCACCAACGCCACCACGTCCGGGGTGGCGAATTCCACCTCGTGGGGGATCATGGACTGGACCGCCTTGCCGATTTCCCGATTCAGCTCGGCCTTGATGGTCTCCGCCTTGTCCTGGCTAACGGCCCCCCATAACCTCTCCTCCCTCTCCACTAAGATGGGGTCGACTCTGGTGCCCACCAAGAACGTCTCGAACTCCAAGGTCCCCAATTTATCCACGACCGCGGCTGCGAACCGAGGCACCATATCGAATATCTCATCGCAAACCGTGCATTTGACATGAGGAGGGAGCGGCTCCTTATCCTCCAAGCTTCGGGACAGGTTAACGGCCATGCGCAAAGACATACCCCTCTCGTCGTTGGACAGCCCCGTGTCCACCATTGCGAATAATCTGCCTAGGCAATGATCGCAAAGGTCTTGGGATAAGGCTTTCTCGGCCCTGACGACGAGCTCGTTCATCCTATCCGCCTCAAATCCATCCGACTCTTAAACCTATCTTGCCTTGGAGAGGGCCTGATAATTCACAATTCGGTTCTCGTGATTAAGGCTCGAAGCCCATCTCGATGACCCTGAGCTTGGGCCTGCTCCTTTCCATATAACGGTACACCGTGGCGTGCTCGCTCCCTCGCAATAGCATGTCCACGGCCTTCCTTGCCACCTCCACCTGCTCCGGCTGGCCGATGATCCCCACGGTGCTCCCATAGACCGAGATGTAGGCACCGGTCAAATCCTCGATTAGACGGCGGGTCTTGCCGTTAGAGCCGATGACCCTGGCACGCTGCCGTGAGAGCTGCTCTGGCTTTCCCCCGACATAGTCCTTCATGTCGATGATCTCCAGATATTCCATGTCGTCCAGCAAGCGATAGGCGTGTTGGGGGCTGAAGCCTCGACCTATGGCCTTCACGATGTCCATGGCCTTCAGCACCGCGATCGGGTCCTTGGCGCTCTCTTCCATGATGTTTACCTCGCCCTCTGAATCAATGACCAGCTGCAGGCCGAGCATTTCTTCCAGATGCGCTTTCGTCTCGCCATTAGTACCGATTATAGCACCCACTCGTTCTTTTGGGATCCTCACTATCTTCATTTCTTGACCCCCATTATCTGTTTTAACAGAACATCATTCTCGACTATCTTCACATCGTAGGAGCGGAAGAAGTGGTTGATGTTCTTGATGTCCCTCACCAAGAACTCCTTGGCGTTGTAATGGTCCGTGGTCATCCCCTGTCCGACATCGATTATCACCGGTTCACCCCGTTGCATAAGGATGTTGTACTCGCTCAGGTCCCCAATGACCAGCCCCGCCTTTTTGTAGGCAAGCTTCACATACTTGACGACGGTCTTATAAGTCTTGGCTGGATCCTCGAGCTCCACGTTCCTCAGCAACGGAGCAGGGTTTCCCTCTTCGCCAATGAATTCCATGACCAACATGTTCTGGCTGAACTTGATGGGCTCAGGGACGCGCACCTTGGCATCCTTCAGCCTCTGCAAGTTGCGGAACTCTTTGGTAGCCCATGCATAGATTACCTTGCGCCTCGACCCATGGAGGCCCTGGAAGCGAGGGTCGCCTTCGATATATCGAGAGATGCGCTTGAACGTCAAGTTAGAGGTACGGTAGACCTTGAGGGCATAGAAGTCACCGTCGGGGGAGGTCACACGAAAAACGTTCGCCTCCTTGCCTGTCGAGATGGGGAAGTCGATGGTCTCGATCAGGCCATCCGTCATGAGTTTGTAGATAATGAGCAAAGCGGGTTTGTCGAAGACTTCATCAAGGGTCTTTCTGTCCTCGTCATCGACCGCACCATAGTCCTTAGTTTTTATCTGTTGGATTCTGCGCTCTAGAATGGCGAAGGTGTCATCATGGTGGGGCATCTTGGCCTCCCTGGATCGCTCAGAACACGTCCAGGTTCTTGGGCAGAGCCTTCTTCCTGCTCAGGTAAGAGGCCTGCGTCTTCGTGTAACGGTAAAGGATATCCGCCTTATCGTCTTGGAACTCCCAAGGATGGATGATCACGAGATCCCCCTCGCGGATCCACATGCGCTTGCGGATTTTACCAGGGATGCGACCCATGCGCGACTTGCCATCAGCGCACATGATCTTAATGCGGGAAGCTCCCAGGAGCTGGTCAGCTATCCCGAACATCTCCCCTTCCTTTTTGTTAGGATAGGGGGTACGGAGGATCTCCTCCTCAGGATTTACGTCTCCTCCTCGCTTGAAATCGTTGCTCAATTTTGACCTCCGTGAGGCTAAGCCACATAAGGATTCCCCATATATAAGATGTCGTCGCCTCCCAGTTATAGCATTCGCTCTTTTTAGATACTGGATTGGAGCAAATTTACTTAATTTGAATCTACCGATTGCTAAAGAGGTCTTTCGAAATGTTCATCTCCGCAAGAAAAGTGAAATTAACGCCTTCAAAGCATCGGTCGATGCGCCAAGGTTTAAGTAAACCTGCCTTATAATGACGCAAACCTTGCTCCCGTAGTGTAGTGGCCAATCATGCAGGCCTTTCGAGTCTGCGACCCGGGTTCGAATCCCGGCGGGAGCACCACTATGCATATCCAGACAAATATTCTTTTGGCTTTATCAAAACGCTTTTTTGTCTTTGCCTGTTTACTTCGTTATTCTCAGACCAGGCATCACATAGTCTCTTTCCGGCGTCGGATGCTTCTATCTCGGCATAGTAGCGCTGAGTCACTTCCATGGACGTATGCCCAAGCTGCTTCGACACATCTGGCATGAGGGATGGATTCTTTTTTACGCAAATAGAGGCGAAGGTACTTCTGAAATCTTTAAGGCGAAAATCTATTCCAGATTTCAGGGACAACTCTTTCTTCAATTTCCTAAAGTGGTTGGCAGAATAAGGCCTATCCTTATGTCCTTTAAGATTTGGAATGAGGAACAGACTCTCTTTCATTCCCACCGAGGTGATATGCCGATCGCGCTCCTTTAAGAATCTAGTCACCGCCTCACGACAGGGTGGCAGTAATGAAACGACCCGACGCGCGCCATAATTCCCTTCTCCCTTAGGATGGCGGACCCAAATCGTCCACATGCTTGTATTGAGGTCCATTAATCTCGCCAACCTTAGTTCAGAGGGGCGGAGTCCGGTCCAAGGATAAATCGCGACCATTAGCCGAATAATGGCCCCATACCATCCTTCGATTTTCTCCGCTACTATAACCAACTTATCTAATTCTTCCTCGGATAAATGTTTGATTGGCTTGCTCGTTCTCTTCGGGAATAGATTCGGGGAATCTTTCCTCATCTCTTCAATTACATAGTTACCACAGAATCGATCTGGGTTGCGCAAATGCAGCTCGACAAGATCGACCAATACCTCGCTCAGCATCCCGGGGCGAGCTGAATGAAGTGCCCGAAGTGCGGGAAGGAGATGGAGGAGGGGTGCATCGCTGCAAATTATGGGATGCGTTGTCAAAAAAGCCGCCTAATTTGAGGAATCAACTCAAAGGCACGACTCTAGCTTGGGAATTCTTAAAAGTCCCCAGACTGGATGGTTATCGTTGTCCAGACTGCAAGTTGATAATGGTGGAATATTAACCTTATACAGAAGGTGCCGCCCGAACCTCACGGCATCCCTTATAAATCGCTAAACTGATTGCTTCTCGAAGGTATCGTATGCCTCAGTTGATACTTAGAGCCATAGAGAACAAGGACACTGGAAAGGGTTTCCTCGAGATACTGGAACAGAAGACGATCATATGCAAGGCGAGAGTGGGGATAATTTCGTATGACAACCCCGCGGACAAGAAGCAACTGATCGACAGTCTCTTGGAGAATGGTAAGAACGGACAGTTCTTGGGTTGAAAGGGGTGGACAGATGAGAATGAAGCTTGTCATCATTGAAGATTCTAGGACTGGAAAGGGTGTGATTCAGATAATAGAGGATAAAACCCCCGCCCAGCAGCCCATCATTGGCTTTGTCTCCTTCGACGACGCAGCGAAGAAGGATTTCTATGTTAAAGCCCTGACACAAGGCGGTAAGAGCGGAGAGATAGTCCAAGGCTAGTGGTATGTTAGATTTCCTAGCCCCGCATCATCTCTCATAGCCCGAACCTCACGGCATACCTGCCATTCTCTAAGTAAGAAAAAGGGAAATGGTTTCCGGAAATGAGACTTACTCGTTTTAAGTTTTGATAAGGCTAAAATAAAAAATGTCTGGCTCTACCCAGGTTCGAATCCCGGCGGGAGCACCACTATGCATATCCAGACCATATTTTAATCCGTTTTTATCAAAGATTTTCTAGGTACATTTCCCTATTGTACATTCTAGCTTAGATCAATTCGTCCAAAATACCATTCATCGAGGCATCCCCCTAACCGACACTCAAGCCACTCCTCCGGCTCATCCTAAGTCTGGTTGGGGTAGTGAGCCGATATGATCTCTGCATTTGAAAAATAGCAAATGGGATTGGTATTCTTAATACATTAATTCGCTAAAATTTAATTTCTTTATATAACCTTAATCAACTTTGGTCTCAAACTCGGTGAGAACATGAGGTTGGGCCTTGGCATAGACACGGGTGGCACTTATACTGACGCAGTTATAATAGATCTTGAATCCAAAAATGTGATTGCCAAAGCGAAGTCACCAACAACCTATCAAGACCTTTCCATCGGTATCCTGAATGCCCTCGATGGCGTGCTCTCCCAAGGAGGCTTCGCGAAAGAGAATGTTAGTCTGGTCGGTCTGTCGACAACGCTAGCAACGAATTCCATCCTTCAGGGCAGGGGAGGTGAAGTGGGATTGATTGGCATCGGTTGGCAGCCGGAGAAGGATTGGAACCTGGGATGCAGGAAGTCACGCTTCATCAAAGGAGGCTTCGATTCTATCGGGCGGACAGTTGAGCCACTGGATAAGGAGGAGCTTAAGGAGGCGATAAAGGAGGTAAGTCTGGGAGTAGACGCCTTGGTCGTTTCCTGCATCTTCGGTGTTTACAATTCATGGCAAGAGAGCGAGGCAGCTGATATGATCAAGGAGATGACAGTGCTACCAGTGGTGATGGGCCACACCCTTACTGGAGAGCTGGGAATAAAGGAGAGGACAGTGACCGCCATCCTTAACGCCAAGCTGATCCCCATCATCGAAGATTTCCTTGCATCCGTCAAATCCTCATTGGCGAACAGGGGCATCCATGCCCGTATCTTGGTCTTCAAGGGTGACGGCGGGCTGATGACCATCGAGACCGCCATGCAAAGGCCCGTAGAAACCATTCTCTCCGGTCCAGCAGCTAGCCTCATGGGGGGAAAGGTGCTAGCAGGCCTCGACACCTCCATCCTTGTCGATGTGGGGGGGACATCGACGGACATCGCATATCTTGATGACGGCTTCCCGCGCATCAATCTCGATGGGGCCATGGTGGGCCAGTGGAGGACCAGAGTCAAGGCTTTGGACATGTGGACCTGCGGGTTAGGAGGAGACTCAGCGATCCGGATGGGAAGGAATGGGGATCTGATCATAGGTCCTGATCGAGTGGTTCCCCTGGCTATCGCCGCCGCGATGCGGGATGACTTTAAGCAAGCTATGGAGGCAAGCGGGGAGACTACTTTCTACGTAGCTGGAAAGGGAAACCTAAAGAACCTCACGGAGAGTGAATCGATCATATATCACTACATCGCGTCCGAAGGGCCGCGCAGCCTATTCGAGACGATGGACGCGGTCAAGGAGGTAATATTGGTCAAGGACACGCTGGTATCTCTGATGGGCCGGGGCAACATCCTTAGCACAGGCCTGACCCCCACCGACATCATGCATCTCGATGGGGATTTCGTGGTCGGAGACAAGGAAGCTTCACGCATAGGTTTGCAGCTTCTCGCGACCAAGATGGACGACACACCAAATAATCTGGCGAAGCGAATCATGGAACGAGTGGTTTCGCGCATCGGGGAGGAGATATTGATGAAGACGATGGCGGATGAGGCAGGTCCGATGACCTCATCCCTGGCCATTGACCAGATGCTGCATGCCGCCGCCGGAGAGAAGGTTTTTTCGCATATGTCATTGAGAGCCTCTCTAGATCGGCCGATCGTGGGGGTCGGAGCACCGGCGCAGATCCTGGTCAAACCTCTCGAAGGCAGAATGGACGCTAAAGTGGTCATCCCTCCCAATTTCGATGTTGGGAATGCCGTGGGGGCTGTGTGCAGCTTGATCTCAGAATCGATCACAGTCGAGGTCTATCCGCGCGACGACAAGTTCATAGTATTCTCACAGTTCGGCTCTCCTTCGGAATATCGGCATCTGGAAGAAGCCATTCAATCCGCCCGCACTAACGCTGAGCAGTATGTCAGGCAGAAGGTAGAGCAGTCCAGGGCGGAGGACATCAAGGTTAAGATTGACCGCGTGGACCGCAGGTTCTCGGATGGTTATGGGAAGGAGATGAAGTTCGTCAATTATATCCTGATACGCGCGACCGCAACTGGACGGCCAAAGCTCGACAAATGAAATGGAATGGGGAAGCTTGCTGGAATGTGAATTATGCGTTATGGGTTTAGACGAAGTCATAATAATAGATGCCTGGCTCAACCCGGGTTCGAATCCAGGCTGGAGCACCACCAATCCTTGGATCGTTTGAATATCTAATATGATAGCCGTCCCGTAACTTAATAAACGTAATCGCGGCATGCCATCATCAGGTGATGGACTGGCCAAATGCCAGAGCTGTGATGCCGAATTGCTGGAGGGGCAGGGTTTCTGCCCCCGTTGCGGAAGGAAAGTGAGCAATAGCTTGGAAGAGAGGCCGGATCCATCTATCACCGTCATGATGATGGCTGGGATCGGCGGCCTATTGGCCTTCTTTGGGCTCTCATTCGGCTTAGTAGCAGCGATCGCTGAGCCTGGATTCCTCACTGTGGCCCTCATAACCTGTGGAATAGCCCTTGCCCTTTTCGTACTCGCTTATTTCTCCAGAAGGATACAGCTTAATGAATGGAAGGCGGACCAGGCATCCTTGAATCTCCTGGCCAAATGCTCGTATTGCGGCCTCCAGAATGACATAGGCTCAAAGAGGTGCGAATCGTGTGGGGGGCCATTGGGGCCGTGATGACTTAGAATTGGGTAAGCCCTCGATTCAGGGCGCATAGCGAAACACTTATGCCGTCCTGGGAAATGCTACAGTGCATCATGGACCTGACCAAAGAGGCGGCTGAAAGCGCAAAGCGCGCATCCTTCGGGCTCGCGGCACTTTCCCTGGCCACACGTAATGAAGCATTGAGTCGGATAGCGAAAGAATTAGAGGGCCGAAAGTCGGAGATCATCTCTGCCAATGACCTTGATATGGAGGAGGCGAGGCGCCACAACCTTGCCATGCCGCTTTTGAAGAGGCTGCGTTACGATTCTGCCAAGCTCGAGGAATCATGGCAGCAGATCAGGTCCCTCATTGGACAGGAAGACCCGATAGGCAAAGTTCTCTCGAGGACGGAATTGGACGAAGGTCTGGTTCTGGAGAAGGTTAGCTGCCCGATAGGGGTCATCGGCATCGTCTTCGAGTCTCGCCCAGACGCACTGGTCCAGATATCCACGCTTTGCCTAAAGTCCGGTAACGCCGTCCTTCTTAAAGGCGGCTCCGAGGCCAAGCAGACCAACGAGGCCCTGGCAAAGGTGATCAATGACGCGATAATCCAGGTTGATCCTCGTTTCGAAGGCTCCGTGCATCTGCTGTCTACCAGGGAGGAATTCCGCTCCCTCCTCGCCCTGGACGGACTGGTGGACCTAATCATTCCCAGAGGTTCCAACGAGCTTGTGCGCTCCATCCAAGAATCTACTAAGATCCCCGTGCTCGGGCACGCCGCGGGGATTTGCCACACTTATGTGCATGAGGACGCGGACATCGATCTGGGCGTCAAGGTTTGCTATGATGCCAAGGTGCAATATCCTGCTGTGTGCAACGCCATGGAGACATTACTAGTGCATGAGAAAGTGGCCAATGCCTTTCTGCCCCGCATGGCCGCTAGGCTCGAGAGCGCCAAGGTCGAAATGAGAGGTGATAGCCTCGCCCGCAAAATTATAAAGGCCAAGGAAGCAAGAAACCAGGACTGGAGCACGGAGTATAACGACCTCATCCTCAACATAAAGGTCGTCCAAACGATGAGGGAGGCCATCG
>Ga0208980_10001267_pt1 | contig 15216 bp, 14 predicted proteins | sample WetSurMetagenome_3_FD_187993 | JGI IMG/M metagenome (GOLD analysis project Ga0208980, IMG submission 187993) | Wetland microbial communities from Twitchell Island in the Sacramento Delta, sample from surface sediment Aug2011 Site A1 Bulk (version 2) | ecosystem: Environmental > Aquatic > Marine... | reverse complement strand
CTTTTGTTGCTGCCTCATTCTTGTAGTAACCGTGCATCACGTTGTCACCGCGAAGAATGATCTCACCCACAATCTTTTCCGGATCGGGAGAGTCTATTTTTACCTCCAGCGTATCGACGGCCTTGCCGCATGAACCCAGGCGGTTGGTGGTCCATCCGTCATAGCTGATCAGGGGCCCGCATTCAGTCATTCCGTACCCGATGCTGAACGGTAGCTTTATGGTCTTGAAGAATTTTTCAGCATCGGAATTAAAGGCTGCACCACCAATGACAATTTCCTTAAAGCGGCCACCAAAACTGACTGTCAACTTCTCTCTTATCTTGTTGTGAAGTATCTTATTTATTCCCGGCACCTTCAGGAGTATCTTCATGTGCGGCTTGGTAATGACTGTCAGTATCTGCTTCTTGTAAACCTTTTCTATCACCAGGGGAACCGACAGTATCAGTCTTGGTTTTATTTCCTTGAATGCCTGGATAAGTATCTGAGGCGAAGGTGTCTTGGTCAGGATGGTGATATGGCATCCGTATGTAAACGGGAACAGGAATTCAAAGGCGCAGCCGTAGGTATGTGCCAGCGGCAGGAATGAGACAACAGGATCACCAGGATCAAGCGGCATGTTGGCCTGTGCATAACGTGTGTTAGCTGCAAGACTCCTGTGAGGTATCATCACTCCCTTTGAAAAGCCCGTGGTGCCTGAGGTGTAACTGATGACGGCAAGCTTTTCATTGTCGATGTCGGAGAATTTAATATCCTCTGGTTTAAAATCAGGATAGGCCTTGATGAACAGGGATTTTGCAGAGGCGTATATACCTGATAACTTGTCTGACTGGCTCAAAATCGTCTCGAAAGTATCAAGGCTTACGGTAAACATGATGGCCTTCATCTTTTCGGCTTCCAGGCCCTCCCAGAGCTTCTCGTCAATAAAAAGCATCCTGGAATCTGAATGGTTGATGATGTTCTGCATATCATCCGGTCTGAAATCAGGGAGGATGGGCACAACCACCGCACCATAGGTCACAACGGCAAGGTACATTGCACACCAGTTGGCAGAGTTTCTGCCCACTATAGCTATTTTATCTCCCTCCTTTATACCAAACTCCCTGAAGACAATATGGTGCCTGACAATGATTTCAGCTATCTCTTTGTAGGTATAGCCCTTCTCACGATAGTTGGAGAGCGCTTCAATATTCCAGTTTTTCTTTATGCTCTCCTCTACATAGGTTATGAATCTTTCTTTGATCATAGCGATGGAGTTTTTCTGGTTTCTTAAACAAATGTAAGCTTTTATAACTGTTTGAAGTATTCAATACCTGTAAAGCAAAAGAACCGTGAGGGTCATAATGATATTTACAGCAGTGAAGATCAGGTTATACCGAACTCTTTTTGCGCTGAAATGGGTGATCTTCCGGGATAGAATCCCTGCTGTGGGTATGAAAAGGACGAGCAGAAATATGAAGAATTGCGGGCCGTCGAAGACATTGCTCAGCCCTCCGCCCCTGAGGCTGGCAAAATATATGACAAGGAGTGTCACCAGGAGATAGATAAGATAGCTAGCCTTAAGTGCAAAGGTTGAGATTGGCCTCGAGTGATGAAGTTTATGTGGCTTCAGGTAAGCATACGCAATTGAAAAGACAATCAGAACGAAAAGGCCGCCTATGATATAATTGATCATCTCCGGTAGACTGTAGTTATTCATTGGCTGCCTGTCTTTTTACTTTTCTTCGATCTCAGACCAGACAAGTGAGCTGGCGCCCAGCACTGCGGCGTTATGCGTACTTAGCTCAGAAGGCAGCAGCTTGACCTTGTCACGATAGATGTAAAGCAAATTCTCCTCCATATGTTTCTTTGCCGGCTCAAAGATCAGGTCTTTTGCCAGTGCCAGTCCTCCGAAGAGGAAGATAGCCTCAGGGTTAGTATGAGCCACTACATCGGCAAGCTTATACCCCAGCATCGCGCCGGTGTGCTCGAAAGCCCTCAGGGCTATAGGGTCACCCCTACGCGCGGCATCGTAGATCTTCTTCGAATCAAGCTCTTCAAAACTGAGAGTGCGCAGCTCGCTGTCTACCAGCTTGTCTGCCATGATCTTCAGTACGGTGCGCTTCAGTCCTGTGGCGGAAACATAAGTCTCAAGGCAGCCTTTGCGTCCGCATCCGCAATCACGGTTTGACTGGCCCGGCCTGATTGATGTATGTCCTATCTCGCCTGCAAAACCGTCGTGACCGTATACAAGCTTGCCGTCAACGACAAACCCGCTTCCGAGCCCGGTGCCCAGGGTGATGACCACAAAGTTCTTCATTCCCCTGGCTCCGCCATAGATCATCTCGCCAACAGCAGCGGCGTTGGCATCGTTGGTGACAATGACGGGCATTGGTGTGTGTCTGGCAAAAATATCAGACAAAGGTATAATACCTTTCCACGGCAGGTCGGCCGGATACTCAATCGTGCCCTTGTTAATGTTACCCATGGGCGCGCCTATTCCAAAACCAAGTACCTCAATATCCTTCCCAACCTTTGCCAGGGTAATCAGAATTTTCTCATATAACGCCGCGACAAACACTTCAGGTTCATCATAATGCGTCGTTGTGATGTGATCTTCCGCAAGAATATTCCCCGTCCTGGCAACAATGCCAAATACGGTATTGGTGCCTCCTATATCTATGCCGACAACAATGTGTTCTTTTCCCATAATAACAATTCTTCAGATTCTCTTACTCCGTAACGTATTCATTACCCACTTTCCTGGCCCTCTTCGGATGATCGAGATCTATCCTGAGTGAGATGCCGGTCTCGACAAGGATATTCCATCCTGCGAGGAGCTGTATATATTCCGCATACTGTCCGCCGTCCGGAATGACGATAGTGGGGAATATCGTTTTCTTTTTTGAAATGGCGATCACATTCACCCCGGCACCCTTAACGATGCATTCCATGAATTTATCATGGTCATAATCGAAGGGGTCGACCCAGATAAGCACCTCATTCCTGTTCATTACCTCCTCTATGCCATGGAGCGCAAAGGTGCCTTCGTAAAATGCTGACTTTTTCCTGGTGATCTCATTTGTTTTCAGGGCAAGCTCAGCTGCCACGCCGTTATCACGGCCGACAAAATAGATCATATCCGCCTTGCTGATCATGTCGATGATCTTCCTGTCGATCTTTGCAGTCAGCACCTCTTCGGCCTGTGCGGCAGCTTTAGTTAAACCGATCATCTTTTCCTTTCCCAGGTTACGGAGAAGGGAGTCATAAAAAAGTCCCTGTTCAACCACGGATTTGGTTGCTGCTACAGCATCTTCCCTCCCGCATTTAAGAACATGCGCTCCGTTTGTAACCTCTTCGAGCTTGGTATTATGATTGGCAGTAAGGCCAAACATTGCGTTGTGTTTTTTCTTTCTGAGGGAATTGGCGAGGCGGATAACCTCCTTTGTCTGGCCCGAGTTGGAGGCGACGAAGACGACAAAGTCCTTCAGGTTGTACTCAAGCGACTGTGTGCAACCCTCTGTAATGACGGGCAGGAGGAAGTCCTTTTTAAGATTGGCAAAAATTGTTCTTTTAGCTGGGAACAGCCTGCTGCTTCCCTCTCCGGTAAGAAACAATCCTTTTTTGGATTTGAAAAATTTAATAAAGCGTTCGGAAACCTTAGGGTCAAATGATCTGATGATTCCGGGAGCTTCCATCATTTCACGGACAAGAGCAAACCTGCTGTATTTCTTCTCAGTAAGATTCATCTATTGTTTTTATGCGTTTAACAATGAATTCCGCCAGGTCACGCTGCACCTGGGGGTCTTTCTGAAAACCCCCGCCAAGATGCTGCCAATAGACCTCGGCATACTCTACACCAGCCAATTTACCATAGTTTTTGTTCCCTTCAAGCACATATCCGAAAAAATCGTCGATTTTGTGCATGTGTTTCATTAGTTCGAGTTGTGAAACATGCTTGCCGAGCATTTTTATTTTAGTTTCCAGGGCACTGGTGACATCCACAAAAAAATGCGGTGGTGTCAGCTGACCTCCAAGCGGATCACTCAGGGTCAGTGGTGAGGAGTGGTACAGGAGAGGGGTGACTTTCAGGGGCTTTTCAGGAACGGGTACCGGGTCAAGCGATGAAACCATGGCTGCAGCTTCCACTATATTCGCAGTGGCACGGTGATCAGGGTGATAGTCGTTAGGCAGGTGTGTGAAGATGATGCCAGCCTGTACTTTGCGTATAAGCGAAATTGTCTTCATGCGCAGCTCATAGGTATCATAAAGAGATCCATCGATGCCTCCCAGGTAATAATATTCAGCGTCAAGGATGGCGGCTGCATCTTTCGCCTCTTTAAACCGTACCATGGCCGTCTCCTCCATGCTCATGTTGCAACCTCCAAGATCGCCTCCGGTCATAGTGGCAATGACAATCTCATAACCCTTGTCATGCAAAAGCTTCAGCACACCCGCATTCCATGCTTCGGCATCATCCGGATGAGCATTGATGGAAAGGGCTACCTTGTTGAATTCTGTTGCCATAGTTTCTGAATTTATTTTTGAACCATAATCTTCTTCAGCTGAACAAAATCAGGAAGCTCACCGGTGAGCGGCCTCATGTATTTCATGAATTCCTCCGAGACAAAGTTACCCTCTTTGTTAAGATATTCTGCGGGCATCGGTTTTGCGGTCACGGCCACATCGTTCAGGGGAACTTTGCCATAGGTGACGGTATATGGATCATCTGACGTTCTATTGATACTTACCATATATCCCGTTTCCCCGTTTTCCGCGAGTCTGACAGCTTCGGTGCCGCAACGGTAGGCCTCCTCAAGATCAAGAGGCAGCGCCCTTACAAAGTCGCTCATTATCAGGGACTCAGTAATCTGGAACTCTCCTCTCAGTCCGAACCGGGAGGTTAACATGCGATGGAGGTTGACAGCTACGCTTGCCCCACCAGTGGCTCCGAACTCAGTGTTGTTGAACGTGTCTTTCACTACCGAGGCGCTGACAGGTGTTCCATCGGGAAACTTCAGTCCCTCACCGCAGACCACCGACAACCATCCGTAACGCTTCAGGCAATTGTCAGCATCTGCAAGAAACCTGTCAGTGACGAAAGGATTTTCGGGGGTATAGATAAGATGGGGAGCGTCATCCTCATCCCGCCTGGCCATTGCCGTAGCTGCGGCGAGCCATCCGGCATCGCGTCCTATTGTCTGGTAAACGACAAACTGATCTACCTTTTTCATGTCACGTGCATGCACACCGGCCTGCATGACATTGAGGGTATTCGACCATGCGGCAGAGACAAATCCAGGAGTATGGTCAGTGCCGAATAGATCATTGTCAACGGTCTTGGGAATACCAATTCCGGTGAGGTTATATCCCATATGACGGCAATATGTTTCCACTTTGTTGATGGTATCCATCGTGTCATTCCCTCCGATCAGAAAGAAGAAGCGGATATCATATTTCTTAAGGACAGAAAGAATCTTCGGAAGGTCATCCTCTTTGACCTTATGCCGTGACGAGCCGAGTGCCGAGGAGGGTGTGCGGCGTAAACCCTTTATTATATTATCAGGCTGAGCGCCAAGGTCAAAAAAAGACTCGTTCATCAGGCCTTCAATGCCGTATTTCATGCCGTAGATACCGTCAATAATACCTGATGCCTTCGATGCATCGATGACACCGGCCAGGCTTGAATTGATAACTGATGTCGGGCCGCCTGACTGTCCGATAACTGCATTACCTTTTGTCATATTAAATGAATCTAAGTATTCCGAAATATTCCGGCCGGTGAAAATCAGGCTTATCTGTTCCTACAGGATTCCATGTTATAAAATGAGGCGTGCTGAGCATATCTCCGCATTTGTAGAAATTGGCGCTGAAGCTCTTTCCCCTCAGATCACTGATTTTATGGTGGAAAAATATCTCAAGGGGAATCGCAAGCGTCAGCGACCATCTGATATCACCGTTTATCTCGGCAAACGGCTCTGTTCCTAATGTGGTGATGCGGCGGATGCCTTGCAGTATTGCGGCATCAGCTCTTATGCTGTCGTGCCTGCCGTGACCCGTACCCATCAGCACCGTGCCGATCGGATTGAACTCAAGATTATAGTAAATGCCATCATCTGACGGTGAGACAAAAAACTCGACGCAGGAGTCCTCGCATACCATTTCGTTTGTGAGGGTTTTCTCCGCCTTGATGTTTTTTTCTCTCACATAATATTTAAGATATATCTCGCGGTCGCCCCAGGCAATATTGAATCTGACTTCGGGCTTGTAAGGGAATGACGCCCAGTTGACCGTTTCAACAGCATGTCCCGGGCCAGTCTCGTCAAGCCTGACTGATACCTCAGCCATGGGCGGGAATATTTTTTCGGATTTTAGTTGGCTTACTTCAATAACTTTCATCAGGACAGCCTTTGACTATTTCATATCCTTCCATATCAGGGCTGAAGATCCGAGTGTCGCCGCATTCGCCTCGGGCAGACCCGATGGCAGTATGTTGAAAGTGCCTCTGAAAACGGGCATTACAAGTTCGTCAGCGTATTTTCTTACTGGCGCGAAAAGAGCCTCTCCTGCCTTTGCCAGTCCTCCGAACAGGAATATTGTCTCGGGGCTTGAGAATATGACGGCGTTGGCTATGCCGAGAGCGATCATGCGTGCGGTCTGGTCAAGGGCTTCGCGGGCGATGATATCGCCCGCCGCGGCTGCCTCGGCCACTCTGCGTGAAGTGATATCCTTACTTTTGAGGTCGCGTAAAACGCTCTCGTCACGTCGGTCGCTGAGCAGTGAAAGAACGGTCCGCACGAGCCCGGTAGCTGATGCGTAGGTCTCGAGGCAGCCGCGGCGGCCACAACCACATACCCTTCCTCCCTCCACAACTGTCATATGGCCCAGTTCACCTGCAAAGCCTGTATGACCGTAAACAACCTCCCCGTCGACAACAATACCACTGCCCAGACCCGTGCCAAGGGTAAGGATGACAAAGTTCTTCATGCCTTTGCCTCCACCGAACATCATCTCTCCAAGCGCGGCGGCATTGGCATCATTGGTGATACGCGTCTTAAGGCCGGTGCGCTGTTCGGTTATCTTGACAAGCGGAATTATCCCTTTCCACCTGAGATTAGGGGCCAGCTCAATGGTGCCCTTGTTAAAATTGGCATTGGGCGCCCCAATGCCTATACCGATGAGGTTTATATCATCATGACCCTCCTTCATCTCTTTAAGCTTCTGATCAAGGGCGGCGACAAAGTCATCTGCAAAAGCATAATCAGGTGTCGAAAGCCTCCCCTCGGCAAGTATACGGCCCTCAGAATCAACAAATCCGATAATTGTGTTTGTTCCGCCTATATCAACTCCGGCAACTACGTCTTTCATATAATATCATTTTAAACTTCTTTCAACAGTTCTGGTTTGGTCCGATAGGTGCCGAGCACAAGCTCACCGAACAATGTGTTTGCCCAGGCAAACCACTTTCTTGTAAATTTGGTCGGATCATCCTTCATGAACGACTCATGCATAAATCCTGTTGCAGCATGGGTGTTCTGCAGCATCTTGAGTGAAGAGACAATGTCATAATCATTGCCCGATGTGAGCGCTCTCATAATGATTGATATCGGCCATATGCGGTCAGGTCCGGTATGCGGACTCCCCACCCCGTGGCCCATGATACCGGAAAAATAATACGGGTTGCTTTTGCTCAGCACGAACTCCCTTGTCCGCAGATATAAGGGATCATTTCGTTCCACCGTACCGAGATATGGCATTGACAGAAGGCTGGGCACATTGGCGTCATCCATGAAATTGACATTGTAATAACCGTCTGTCTCATATGGGATGATCTCCCCGTGTTGCGGGTGAATGGCTCTGCCGTATTTCAGGATTGCAGCCTCGACCTCATCTGCCAGTGAGGCGGCATCATTGTGAAGCTTTTCATCTTTTACAACCGTTGCAGCTATATCTGCTATCTGACGGAGAGACCTGACTGCAAAATAATTCGACGGTATCAGGAACGGCCATATCGTTGCATCATCGGAGGGCCTGAAAATTGAGACTATCAATCCCACGGGATTTACCGGATTACCATAACCTCCACCGGCTACTGTGTCTGTCTGCCATCCTGTGACCCTCTGGAAGTGGTACGGTCCCTGGCCTTCCTTGCGCTGCTGCTGTCTGAAGGTACGTATGACGAGATTCATGGCCTCCGTCCATGAAGCATCAAAAACAGATGTATCACCTGTCGTCTTCCAATAACCATGTGCAAGCCTGACAGGATAGCAAAGTGAATCTATCTCCCATTTACGTTCATGAAGCTCCGGCTTCATTTCTGTGAGGTCATTCATCCATTCACTCTGGCCAGGACCATCATTGAAGGCATTGGCATAAGGATCGATCAGTATGCATTTTACCTGCCTGTTGATGACTCCGGCGATAAGTGTTTTAAGATCGTTGTCTGAAGTGGTCAGGGAGATATACGGCCAAACCTGGGCGGTCGAATCTCGCAACCACATTGCATTGATATCGCCGGTGATGACAAAAGTGTCGGGTTTGCCGTTTTTTTCAGTATAGTTAACAGTTGTGTCAAGCGTATTCGGAAAACAGTTACCGAAGAGCCATGCCAGTTCTGTATCTCCAAGAAATGCCTGAACTTCCCTGATAGTTTCTTCAACTGCCCTGCTTTGAAATTTACGTAGCTTCTTTTCCGGCCTGACAGAAACCCGTTTACTGACAGGAGCAGACGAGAACACAGGAATACCTGCTGTGATTGCTGCTCCGGCTAAAACGGTATTCTGAATGAACTTCCTCCGTGTTGCCATATTCCTTTACTTTTTAAACACAGGTTTGAGCCTCAGAGACACATCCTTGCTGTACATGACACTAAGGTCCCAGTCCTGCTCCAGGTCCCAGTTAATCTTTACATCAAGTTCGCCGGGGTAATATGAGACAGGCTCCGGGTTCCTCATCAGGCTGAAGTCCCCCGTTGTCCACTTCCTGTTTGAATCAAGATCATAGATCGCCTTCAGCCTGTAGCGGCCCTTGTCAAGAAGCCCGAACTTAACCTGCCCCGGACTTTTAATAAAGGTTTCCTCCATCACTTTTTCCTTATTATCAAGAAGCTGTATTATCACGTCGCCCTCATAGCCCGATACCTTTGCTGCAACGCTGCCGTAATCTTCCGGGGTGCCGACGTTAATCCTGTAAAAGGTTGAATCCGTGGCATTCCCGAAGATGTCAGTAAATGCTCCGCTGCGACAAAGGAGAGTATAGACACCACCCGCCTTCAACGGTGTTTTCATCAGAATACGCCTTGAATTGGTACTGTCCTTTTCGAACTCCACCGTTACCCTGGTCTTTACCGTATCTACAATCTGCATCATGATCATCCGGGTTGTGTCAGGCTCTTTGAGGGGTGCGGGGCCCGTAAATGACGGCATGGTGCCGGGCTTGATCTTAGTGCTCAAGTTTGTCACCAGGGATAATGCCGGTATTTTTCTCGAACCTGCTCTCGGTGGCTCAGGCTTGCGGTATCGAAAAATAATTGTATCGGTTCTTTGTATGAGCGTTTTGGTGCTGTCGGTGTATGGATAGGTTAGCAGTGCCTGAATGGTATCCCTGTCATAAACCTCGGGGCTTGTGATCCAAAGCATGAAAGTGTCTCGTCTGGTATTGCTTTCCATATACCACGAATCCGGGGCTGCACCAGTCAGTTCTATAGAGACCTGTCCGGTATCAGAAGGAAGGGCAAGACCAAACCCGAGAGAGCCGCTGCTCTTTCTTTCGGTGTACTTCAGATACTGGGTTTTTAATTCCCTCGTGAAGGCATAAAGCCTGTGAATCCCAAATGTGAATATATCTGCCTTAGTCGTTTCAGTGGCATTCGGAGGTTTATATTTGATTGTATCCGGAGTGATTTTGTCATTTGTTTCAGGGGTGATGTCAATGATCGAATCGCAGAAGGCAAAGGCCTCATCTTCAAGATCATACAATTTGTTGCCATTGAGGTCACTTACGGCGTAAAGCCTGTACTTCCCGGGTCTTATATTGTATATCATAAAGCCCCCTGAAGCGTCAGGCTTGGAAATATATGAAGGAAGCAGTTTCGCGGGCGCTGTATCTGACAGGTTGGAATACAGCGTAACGAGAGCATCCTGCACCGCCTCAAGATCAAATGCTCCGAAAATATTTCCGGAAAGCGACAGTGAGTCGAGAACAGGTCCTGTTGAAAAAACATACTGGAAGTTCTGGATGGGATTATTCTCGTTGTTGTCACGTATGGCATCCTGGAAGTAGAAGGTGTAGGTTGTACTGTCAGCCAGCTTGTCTTCCCAGCTTACCAACAGATTCTTGCCTTTCAGCCTGACCACAGGTTTTGTCTTCACCGGTGGTGAGACCATGAATTTTTCTGTGATCTTGTCAAGGATCACATATTCATCAAATGTTATCGTGAAAGATTGTCCGGTGAAATTCACCGTGCCGTTCTCAGGCTGGCTCTTCAGTATGAGCGGAGGATCAACGTCTTTCGGGCCCCCTGTTGGGGAGCTTATCTTGGCGCAGGATAAAATAAAAAACATGACCAGCACCGTCACGCCCAGCCTGCCTGATATGTATCTCCTGCCATCCACTGTCTGCAAACTTACATCAAATTTTGTTACGTAAATTATTGCTGCCGGAACAGTCATCCTTCACATTTTTACTAATTTTGAACTCCAAACAGATACCAAATGCTACCACAGATCATTACCTGGGACGTAAATCCGGAGATCTTCCGGATAGGCAATTTTGCAATAAGATGGTATGGCTTGCTCTTCGCTTCCGGATTTGTCTTCGGTTATTACATCATGCGAAAAATCTTCAGGAACGAGGGGCTGACCGATGCTACTCTTGACAGACTGACGGTTTATGTTGCAATCGGAACAATCGTCGGCGCCAGGCTGGGTCATTGTTTATTTTATGAGCCCGCTTATTATCTTGCCCACCCCATCGAGATACTGAAAGTCTGGCACGGAGGCCTTGCGAGCCATGGCGCAGCGATAGGAATATTAATATCACTGTGGCTTTTTGCAAGGAAAGAGAAAAAGACATTCATCTGGGCTATTGACCGTGTGGTTATTGTAGTAGCTCTGGCCGGCTGTCTCATAAGACTGGGAAATCTCATGAACTCAGAGATCTACGGCGTTGAGACCACGCTACCGTGGGGCTTCGTATTCCTCCGTAACGGCGAGCATGCACCCAAGCATCCGACTCAGATATATGAAGCCGTTGCCTACCTGATCACCTTTGTAGTTCTTCTGAGGGTCTATTGGAAAAACCTGGGGAAACAAAAGCCCGGGTTGCTTTTCGGACTGTTCCTTATTATAGTATTTGGATTTCGTTTCTTTGTGGAATATGTCAAGGAAGACCAGGTTGCATTCGAGGCTGGAATGAAATTAAATATGGGTCAGATCCTCAGCATACCATTCGTCATTGCCGGGATAATCATTTTGATATGGGCATTCAGGAAAATTCCGGAGCCTGTGGCCAGGAAAAAATGACCACTGTTAGTGTCTTTTGTTGATACCGTTAAAGATCAGCTGTAATATGGCTTCAAGGCGGTTATTGATGTCTATCTCCCGCTTACGCCAGAATAGGGGAACCTCCATGCCCTTCAGCATTGTCTGAATAGCCATTGCAGTATATTCGCTGTCTTCGACCTCGAAGACACCGCGTCGGTTACCTACATAGACAAGCAACCGCAGAATTGCCAGCTCTTCCCTGTCATATCTCGACCTGATCTTCTCTATGAACTCGTAATGATCGAGATTCTTGTCAAACACTGCATTATAGTAGTTTGAGAGCTTCTCGAACGCCCTCATCCTGACGAATATGTAATTGCGTAATTTTTCCGGTGGAGAATCCACTTCCTTGATGGCGGTGGTAAGCTGAGTGCGCAGCTGGTTTGCCTCGTACAAAACCACGGCTTCAAAGATCTCTTCCTTGCTCCCGAAATAATAATATATTGAGCTCTTACCTTTCTTAAGGGCCTTGGAGATCTCCTCCATTGTGGTCTTCCGGAAGCCGTAATGACTAAAGATCCGGCTTGCGGTCAGGATTATTTTTAACCTATAATCTTCCTTATTGACCATAAAAATACAGTCTTAAGCAAAGATAATCAATTATTTCTAGGTTAATAGACCAAACGGGGCTAAAATTCGAAAAACGCTTTTTTGAAAAAACCGGAGGCGTTGTTTTCAACGTCTCTGCCAATAATCATTATCATCCTAATTATTTTTAATTTTACAGATTAATTCCTGGGAGAAACCTCTTTAATGAATACCGGATAAGGAAAAATGCGATTTTGAAAATATTATTATAATTATATGGAAGGTTTTGTCAAGTTCAATTGCTACTGGAGTCAGTCTGGACCCGTAATCTCCGATGAGCAATATGAGATCATTAATCACTGGCGGGAGATCCTTTTCAATCTGGATCTTGTTGGCGCGTTTGAGAACGGTGTTGGTTTCGGGAATATAAGCATACGTATCGGCAAATCGCAGCAGTTCATTATCACTGGGTCATCTACCGGAGACATCCCGGAGCTTGAGCCCGGTCATTATGTAAAGGTCTCATCGTATAATATTGACGACAATGCGGTCATGTGCAGCGGGCCGCTGAAAGCTTCCTCCGAGTCACTCACTCATGCTGCCATTTATACGGCAGATCCGGGCACCAATGCCGTGATACATGTTCACTCGACCAGGTTGTGGGAGGAGCTTATGAACAAGGTCCCCACCACTGATCCAAAGGTCGAATATGGCACTCCGGCCATGGCCCGGGAGATGATTCGAATTTTCAGCGAGCCTGATGTTTTTGAAAAACGTATCATTGTCATGGCAGGCGACCGCGGCGGCCTCATCACCTTCGGCAATGACCTTGACGAGGCAGGAGGGGTGTTGTTCGATTACATCAACAAATGATTTTTTATTTATATTTGCGGTCTGAATAACCGGGCCCATAGCTCAGCTGGTTAGCAGCACCCCGACCATAGGTCGGGAGGGTCGCAGTTAGGCGGAATTGTTTTCAGGGCCCATAGCTCAGCTGGTTAGCAGCACCTGACTCATAATCAGGGGGTCGCTGGTTCGAGCCCAGCTGGGCCCACAACAAGGCAGTGTTATCACTGCCTTGTTCATTTTGTATCTGGGCTCGAAGCCTGCCCTGCAGCCTGGCAGTCCAATATAAAAAAGAGTGAGAGCTGGAACTAGTTCCTCGTTCTATTTCCCGCTCTCACTTTGACACTCATACCTTGACTACTCTGCCTTACCTGGTCACCTCGTCCCTTGATTCAGAAGGAACTGACATCATAGGTTTGGAATTCAATAGACTTTCTGATAGATTTGCCGAGAAGCATATCAATATGAATTAGTATGATTCAAAAAGGCAAATGGTTTTATATCTTATTCCCGGCTTTTCTGTTTATCCTTAATTCCTGCTCAGGGTCGCTGGACTGGCCGGAATCGCCCCTGTATATTTTCAACCAGGGAGCATTGCACGCAACGCAGCCAAAAGACGGGGAAAGTGCATCTGATAAGATTGTGGGTCATTATGCGCACTATGATGTGGTGGCATACGAAGACACCACAACCAGAACCCCCATGAAGACCTTTATCATTTCATACGGCTTTACTGATTTTTACATGGACGAGGGAAGGTTAATACAGTCGGACCGGTTTGTGCATGCAGAACAAAAACTAAACCGGAAGAACGCCAGGTCAGTATTCACTGACGAAGCCGTCCAGGCAATCAAACCAAGGGTTCAGGAAGTTGAATTATTCCAGAAAAACGGAACCTGGCATATTTACAGGCCCGAGAGCCCAAGCCTCCTGGGAATTAACGGAGACCCTATGAAGCCCCTTTCTTCCGATCGGAATGACCCCAATTTAACTGATCCTGATAAAGACGGCCATCCCGGAGTTACAGTTCAAATAAGCGTGGGGAAATTTTTCAGGGGTGATATTTATATAACACGAAGGGAGATCTTCAGCAATTATCTCACCCTCAACAATAACGGCACCCTGAGCGGATATGTCATCGACAGGTCGGAGCAATTCGTCGTCGGTGCCTCGAAAAAAATGCTGGATCAGGAATCCAATACCTTTCAATATCCTGATACAGGACTGAGTCCTGTCCTGCTGGTTAAGGTCGACCCGGAAATAGATACTTTCGAGGAGTTAATGCAGATAAGGGATGATATCTTTCCAAAAGAACCGGCATTCACTCCAAAAAAGAAATAGATGGGAAATACTGAGAAACGCCCTTAAAAAAATTTCATCAGGCAATCTCTTCTCATAAAAATTGAAATTAAATCCCAAAACCTGTTAAAATATGTATGAGGATCCAACAGAACAGGAACAGAGTTCCACCGGTACTGTTTTAAACGCTGAAACCCTGAAGGAACTGTGGTCGAAAACCTACAATACCGAAGGAAAGCCCGACTGGTCACACATCCTGCCCTACTATGATGAAAACATCCATTTCAGGGATTCGGTGCAGGAGCTTCAGGGAATCGAGGAATTTGTGGCAATGACCAGGCGACTTACTGATCGTTCCAAAGACCTGTCAATGAATATCATAAGAGTCGTTCAAAAGGACCGTGATTTTTTTATCGAATGGGAAATGACCATCAAATTCAAGAAAAATCCCAGTTCCGTAATATACGGTTCAAGCCGCGTGACCCTGAGCGAAGAAGGAAAGATCATTGAACAAAGGGACTATTATGATCTCTGGGGAGATATCTTTGACAATATTCCCCGGTTTGGTAAGGCTTACAGGCGGTTTATGAAAAAGAAGTTTGGTTAAACATCCAATAACAAGAGAGTTATGCTAATTATTTCACCAACTAAAAAAATGAAAATGAAAAAGACTATATGTGCTTTATTGCTCCTGGCATTTCTGTTTTACGGATCATTATCAGCCCAGACTGGTGCTCGCTTTGGTCTGAAAGCAGGCCTCAGCCTTGCAACTCAATATGGCATTACACCTGCTGATGATATCTACAAGGTTGAAACCAGCAGCAGGAAGGCTTTTGCAGGTGGGATTTTTGTATACTTTCCCATAACTAAATCAGTTGGCATTCAACAGGAACTTTTATATTCTATGAAGGGATCAGGACAGGACGTAACCATTACGACCCCTTTTAACATAAATACTGTATCTGAATATAAACTGAACTATTTCGAAATGCCGATAATAATAAAATACAAATTTGTCAATATT
>Ga0208980_10001266_pt1 | contig 15224 bp, 10 predicted proteins | sample WetSurMetagenome_3_FD_187993 | JGI IMG/M metagenome (GOLD analysis project Ga0208980, IMG submission 187993) | Wetland microbial communities from Twitchell Island in the Sacramento Delta, sample from surface sediment Aug2011 Site A1 Bulk (version 2) | ecosystem: Environmental > Aquatic > Marine... | reverse complement strand
TAGTGAAAGCGAAAAAAGCCGAGGGCCTTTGTTAATCATCTTAATCATCCCTCTTATCATAAGCTCAGCAGCATTAAAATCGGCAATTACTCCGTCACGTAATGGCCTGATAGTCTTAATGTTCTCATGAGTCTTGCCATGCATCTGTCTCGCTTTTTCACCGATTGCAATCAACTTGCCTGAATTTTTGTCAATTGCCACAATTGATGGTTCATCGACAACAACTTTATCATTGTGAATAATGATTGTGTTTGCTGTACCGAGATCGATTGCAATCTCCTGTGTTAAAAATGAAAATAATCCCATTATAATTGCTTGTTAATTTTATATTTAGTGTTTAAAGTGTCTTATTCCTGTAAATACCATAGCTATCCCGTTTGAAGAACAGTAATCAATAGACTCCTGATCCCGCACTGATCCACCCGGCTGGACAATAGCAGTAATTCCGGCTTTATGCGCGATCTCTACACTGTCGGAAAACGGGAAGAAAGCATCAGAAGCCATGACAGACCCTTTAGTGTCAAATCCGAAAGACTTAGCTTTTTCAATTGCTTGTTTCAAAGCATCCACCCTGGAAGTTTGACCTATACCGCTCGCATACAATTGTCCGTTTTTGGCAATAACTATTGCATTTGATTTGCTGTGTTTTACGATGATATTGGAAAAAACAAGATCCTCGAATTCAGCTGGTCCGGGCTTTCTTTGGGTTACCGGTTTCATTTGCTCAGCAGATTCAGTACTGTTATCTCTTTCCTGCCAGAGAACTCCGTTCAGCAATGATCTGTATCCAAAATTGATCCTCTCATGATCATTTCTTAAAAGTATTATCCTGTTCTTCTTTTGTTTAAGTATTTCAATTGCAGGATCTGTAAACTCAGGAGCTATGATGATTTCAAAAAATATTTTATCAATCTCTGACGCAACAACCTCATTTACAGAGGTATTGGTGATAATTACGCCACCATAGGCGGATATCGGATCACAGGCCAAAGCATCTTTCCATGCATCCAGGGAATTATCCCGTACCGCAACACCACATGCATTATTATGCTTAATGATCACATATGCCGGTGTCCGGAATTCATCGATAAGGCTCAGGGCTGCATCAAGGTCAAGAAGATTGTTATATGATATTTCCTTACCATGAAGTTTATCAAAAACCTTGCTCAGATCTCCGAAAAAAATCCCTTTCTGATGTGGATTCTCCCCGTAGCGTAAGGGATATGAGATATCAATGCTTTCCCTGAACGCCGGGATTAAAGCTTGTTTATTGAAATACCTGAAGATGGCAGTATCGTAATGTGATGATGTCTGAAATGCCTTCGCTGCAAATGTTCTCCTGTCTGAGATTGATGTGAATCCCTGTTTTTCCTTCAATAATGTGAGAAGATCCGGATATTGTTGCCTTCCCGAAACAACAAGCACATCATTGTAATTTTTTGCTGCTGCCCTGATTAATGAAATACCTCCGATGTCTATCTTTTCAATTATTTCTGTTTCCTCTTCAACCGATTCAACTGTCTCCTCAAACGGATAAAGGTCAACTATAACAAGGTCAATCTCGGGTATCTTATATTCTGAAAGCTGGTCAAGATCACCTTTGTTTTCCCGTCGGGCCAGTATACCGCCAAATACAGAAGGATGAAGTGTTTTAACTCTGCCCCCCAGGATCGAGGGATATGAAGTAAGATCTTCGACCTTTTCCACGGGTATATTGAGTTCGCTGATGAAACTAAAAGTACCTCCGGTTGAATAAATTTTTACATCAAATTCATGAAGAATTCTAACAATTTTGTCTAATCCTTCCTTATAGAAAACTGAAACTAGAGCATTGTGAATTCTTTTGTCACTCATCTTATGGTAATTACGATTGGTGTTGGATACTGCAAATTTGGCGTCTAAAAATAGATATTTTTTTATTAACCACATACATTATAATATATGATTATAAGCTTTAAATGATTTTCGTATATTTGAACCATAATATTTATCTCAAAATCATAAAATGTTTTTCAGACTTTTCAAAGAGGGTTTTATATTCGCAATTAACTCAGTTATTGTTAACAAGTTAAGAACTTTTCTTTCACTATTCGGAATTACAATTGGAATTTTTTCCATTATTTCGGTATTTACAGTACTCGACTGGATGGAAAAATCCATCCGTGACAGCATTTCGACACTGGGTGATAATGTTATACATGTTTCAAAATGGCCCTGGGGATTTGAACCCAATCTGAACTGGTGGGATATAATTAAGTGGCCGTCTGTTTCGGAAAATGATTATGAAGCGATACTGAACAGATCCACAAAAACAGAAGCCGCCTGCTTTTCAGTCATGCAGCCAAAACAACTGAAATACAAAAAAAATCTCATAAGCGATGCCACTATTTGGGCTGTGACTCATGAATTTGAGAATATAAGAACATTCGAAATCGAAAAAGGCCGCTATTTTTCACCGGAAGAATCAGCTTCAGGAAAAAATGTAGTAATAATCGGTGCAGTAATTGCTGAAAAGTTGTTTAAAAAGATCGATCCGGTTGGAAAAGAGATCGCAATCGCTGGAAAGAAGACAACTGTTATTGGTGTATTTAAAAAAGAAGGCAAAGGAGGAATTGGAGACAACGGAATGGATGAAATGACTCTGGTTCCGTATACTTTTGGTAAGACATTCATAAATATGAAGAATAATTTCCTCGATGCCACTCTTATGATAAAAGCCAAAAAAGATGTGCCTATCCAGGAACTAAGTGATGAGGCAACTATGGTGCTCAGGGCATCCAGAAGACTCCAGCCTGATGTGATAAATAATTTTTATCTGAACAGGGCAAGCCTGATAACTCAGAGCTTTGAGGGCGTTTTTGCCGGGATAAATATTGGCGGTTGGGTAATCGGAGGATTTTCAATTCTGGTTGGTGGTTTTGGTATCGCAAATATAATGTTTGTGTCTGTACGGGAGAGAACAAATATTATTGGCATACAGAAAGCCCTTGGTGCAAAGAAATTCTTTATACTTCAACAGTTTTTGGTTGAATCCATGCTGCTTTCAATAATAGGAGGCCTCCTTGGAGTATTTATGATCTTTCTGGCTACATTGGTAATAAATTATCTCTACGACCTGAATATGTATCTTACTGTTGCAAATACATTCCTGGCAGTATTTATTTCTGGAATTATTGGTATAGTGGCGGGTTATGCACCGGCAAATTCAGCAGCTAAAATGAACCCTGTGGAGGCAATTGGATTCTCATTCTGATACTATTCTGTTCTCCGCAATCCATCTCGTCAGCCGGATAAACTGATCAACAGACAACTGCTCGGGTCTTAATCCGAATTCGTGATAATCATCCCGTTTAAGTTCAAAAGCCGCTCTTACCGAGTTCCTTAAGGTTTTTCTGCGCTGGTTAAAACAGGCTTTTACAACCCTGAAAAATAATAGTTCTTCACAATCAAGATTCTTGACATCATTTCGCACTAATCTTATTACTCCTGATTTTACTTTAGGCGGAGGCAAAAAGACATGCTCGGGAACCGTAAACAGGTACTCCGTTTTATAAAAAGCCTGAAGAAGAACACTAAGGATACCATAAGTTTTTGAACCCGGACCAGCACAAATTCTCTCAGCAACCTCCTTCTGCAACATTCCTGCAACTTCAACCACTTTCTCCCTGTGGTTAAGTACCTTAAATAAGATCTGTGTAGAAATATTATAAGGAAAATTCCCGATTATACCGATCTTCCCATCAAAATAACGATCAATATCCATGGAAAGAAAATCACCGGAAATAACATTATCAAGTTCCCTGAAGTGTTCTTTAAGATAATGAACCGATTCATTGTCAATTTCAATGACCCGAAAATCACTGAATCCTCGTTCTATCAGGCAACCAGTAAGAATTCCCATTCCCGGCCCGATTTCAAGTACCGAATCATATCCGATACCTATGAGTGAGTCCGCAATTTTGCGGGCAATACCAGCATCTTTCAGAAAATGTTGTCCCAGGTTTTTTTTAGGATGTACTTTACTCCTGTGGGGCATGTGGGTCAGACAGTTACAATTATCATTAATATTCAGCTAATAAATCATAATCTTATGGCTCATAGCAAAGAGTTTATGGCTCATAGCTATTAAACCTGCAGAAGATCCCTTCCGAATTTTCTAAGGATCGGCAGCTTGAGTGTTTCAAGAAATACAATAAAACGCTTAAGGACGTTGTAATACAGTGTCACAAACAAAACAAATATCATTGTCCAGACTGCAATCATGTCAAATACGAGTGTTTCTATTTTCAGGTTGCCGATCTGCTTAAAGGGCGCGAAGAAATGAGCACGGCCAAATTTTGATCCGGGTGCCATGTATATCGGATCGGCTTTTTGAATAAGCTCATTTTCTGAGTCAAAAATCTTATCAGTTGAGAGTCTGTTGAGTACAAAATCTGCAAGTTTTTCATTAAAGGTTTGTGCTCTCATAGCAAGGAACTTGTCATCCCCTAATTTCATGGAGATCTCTTTGTATAAGACAGTACGCTCATTGTCTATTAATCTGCTTTTCATTCGGAATGAGGCTTTCAGGCTGTCCAGATATGATTTTGCTTCTGTAGCAATCATTTCATTAAATGAATCATAATTCAAATTATCTATCCATTTTCCCGGGACAATTCCGGAAAAGGATGCAAGAGATTTTAAGTGAAACCTGATTTTCCTGAGATTGGCTTCAGTGTCATCCTTATAATCAGGATTTTTATCTGCTGCAAGGCAATTGTCAACCTTGACTTTTAAGGCAGGAACAAGATATGAGGCATACCAGTCGTTCTGGCTAATTTCCATATCATACTTGAAAAAGGGTTTTTCGACCGGATTGCTTTTGTACTGTTCAACACATAATGATTCATAAGCCCATCTGGTGACCATCAAATCTCCTATTGCCGGCACATAGATCTTGTTGCTGATCGACCTGTGGAGGTCATCAAATTTTATCATGGCCCCGCCAAGCAGAAGCTGTGGGACAAGAATAAGAGGAATCAGAATATATATACTTACCGCTGTTCTCATACCTGCTGAAATATTCAGCCCTAATATGTTACCAAAACACGCGGTTGAAAAAAGCACGATCCATTGCTGGAAAAGCATCCCCTTTACCTCGAGGATCAGATTGGAAACCAGTATAAACGAAATTGACTGTATGGCTGATAGTGTAAAAAGAAAGTTGATCTTAGAAAGCAGGTAACTTAATCTGCTCAGATCCAGGAATTTCTCCCTTTCAAGGATTTTCCTGTCACGAAAAATCTCCTCGGCACTTACCGTAAGTCCAATAAACAATGCTACAATTACTGACATGAAGAGAAATATGGGATAATTCTTATTATCAGCGAAACTGTATACTCCGTTTTGACTGTATTTTGAGATATAACCCAGAATAAACGCCAGTAATGGGGCTTCTACAAGATTAATTGTCATATACTGCCGGTCAGCAAACTTTCTTGTGATATTCCGGTTTATGAAAGTCCGTATCTGATCAGCTTTCCTTGGAACTCTGAAGTTGCTGGGAGGAATAGCAGATCGTGAGGGCTTTTCCCCAAGAACAGGCATCATCTTCTTTTTATACTTTTCGTACCACTCTTTTGGACTGATCTGCCTCTCTTTCCCCGGAAGTCCTGAATTATCTATAACCTTGACTTCAACAATATGGAGAATATTATCAGTTTCTACATTCCCGCAGTTCGGACATTCGCTTTCTGCAGCATTTGCCTGCGATGTTTCGGTTTTAAAATACACCAGTGCTTCAACCGGATCGCCATCATAAATCATATAGCCACCTTTATCGAGCAGCCATAATCTATCAAACATTTTAATTATATCGGAGGAAGGCTGATGTATAATAGCGAAAACTAATTTCCCGCTTAGTGACTGATTCCTGAGAAGGCTCATGACCTTCTCAGAATCGAAGGAAGAGAGTCCGGATGTAGGTTCGTCAATAAAGAGAACGACCGGTTCCCGCATCAGCTCAAGGCCAATGTTTAGCCTTTTTCTCTGGCCACCGCTAACCTTCTTATTCATCAGATCTCCCACCTGTAGATCTTTTATGTCGTACAAGTCCAGATCAAGAAGAACTTTCTGGACAGTATTTTTTATCTGTTCTTCATTATAATCACCGAAACATAACCTCGCATTATAGTAAAGATTCTGGTATACTGTCAGCTCCTCGATAAGCATATCATCCTGGGGTACAAACCCTATGAGTCCTTTAAGTTCCTCCGAATCTTCATTAATATCATAGCCATTTATATAAAGGTTACCGGATGTTGGCTTTATCTTACCATGCAGCAGATTAAGCATAGTAGTTTTTCCGACACCGCTCCCTCCCATTATTCCGATCATGTTTCCAGATTCAATCCTGAAATTCATTTTCTGCAGGCCGTTATCGGAATTCTTAAATTGAAATTCAATTTCATGTCCCTCGAAAATGATCTTCTCCGGAAATTTCCTGGAAACAAATTTTTTGTAAATTTTAGAATAGTAAATAGGATCAATTCCCTGTCCCTTAATATTTACACCACGATCAAGAAGATATGGCCTGCATGCAATGATATCTCTTCCTTTAAAGTACAGAACCAGGGATCCATCATATGTAAACAGTAGCGTTCCGGTACTTTCAATATGCATCACTACAAGATGGCCTTTAAACCCCTTTAATCTGATGTGACGCCATTTATCATAATTTTTATAAAGGCCGGATCCTGAATATTCAGGTTTATCGCTTTCAATAATGAGAATACATTCGGGTGATACCTCGTCATACGATCTTCCAATCATGAAAGCAGTTGCGTTATCGTACTCCTTTTTTGAGATATTAAAAGTCCGGGATACAATATCTATAATTGTCTTCTCCTGATCGGAGATCATTCCATCTTCAAAAGCAAACTCAATCAGTTGGAGAAATACAATCATCCTTTCTTCAAGAAACAATCCTTTCTTAATCTGCCGGCAGATATTTGTAATCTGAAATGAGATAAGAGATTCATCGTCTGCCAGATCAGCTTTATCTACACTTTTAAGTTCATTCGAATAAAACTCCAGATTATTTTCGAAGAGGGCATAATACTCTTCCTCGAGTTCCCTGTTCAGATATCTCCTCAGATAACTTCGAAGAATTTTTTTACCCCTGGAAGAAATTCCGGCGGGATTGATAGTAGAAACAATAGCGAAAATATGAATTAAGGCAAGTAATACCGATTCCCTCATAAAAACACAATGTAAAAAAAAGACCGCAAAGTAAGATTCTTTGCGGCCAAATATCTATACAATCATTATTGTACTATCTTATCTCTTAAATCAACAATAACCTTAGTAATATCCTTAATATTCTGTTCCGTAAGACTGGTTGAGAGCCCTGCATATACCTGTTTGACAGGTTCCAGCAACTTCACAAAATCACCTACACTTGGATCGTTCAGATACGGTTTGGTTATTTCGAGATACGTCTCAAACGATTTCTTTTGTTCAAGTAAAACCTTTGCGATTCCTGCCACCTGGTATGCAGCCTCGGAAACGTGTGTTGTAAGATACATGCCTTCAACCCATGCGCCTCCTACAACAAGAAGTGCCAACGGCTGCTGATCGTTTTCGGCAAGCCAGACATAAGTATCATTAAACGTTTTCGTAAGTATAACAACGAGTGTATCCCTGTTATCAAAATTCTGTTTTATCTGCGTGTAAATGTCTTCATTGTAAACTTTGGACATATTGAGCTCGTTTGTAAGAGATCGTATTGCGTCCAGGTAATTTAATACTTGCTGTTGTTGATTATAAAGTGTTGCATAACTCAGATCGGCTCCGAATGCGCCCAGATTAAGAGCCCTTGAGTAACTGCTGAAATACTTTTTAGTATTAGCGACGGGATTTGTTATACCGACCATATAACCAACTTCTAGCTCCGTGAGCATCCTAACAACCTCAGCCGATGTAGGCAAAGGATATACATTAGTCTCAATCTGACCTTCAATTTCCTTAACCTGTTCTTTTTCAGTTTTTTCCTGCTGTTTAGAGGCTGACTTGTTTTTGCAAGAAACCAGACACATGAAACTAATTATCAGAAATGGAAGTATAAAACCTGCGAAAATCTTTTTCATTTTGAGTCAGTTTAAAATTTAAATAATTCATTCGAAAACCGTGTATAAAAGTAATAAAAATATTAACACTAATAATTATCTGTGGATCTGAAATCCTAAAATGCCTGAAATTCTGGCAAAAAAAATGTAATTTTCCTCACAGGATGTTTTTGTACACCCATAATACAACTATTAGCCTCTGGCGGAATATCATTCTGTACAGTCTGACACGTACATTGCGTCGCTCATGGCTTCATTACTGACAATCTTAGTGCTAAGGAGGATTGCTGACTATCAGCCTGATCAGGCAGAGCTGCAAGTTTACTAATCTTAAGCCGCATTGCCAGTTTAATATCATTCGGCCATTTCCAATTTTTATTTATCTTTAAGCCCCTGAAACAAGACCATTTTTAGGATGTGGAATTTCGATGTTCCTGCAGGAAGAGAGGGTACAAACTGCATTAAATATGATCGCAGGGAGGAAACATTCGGTGTGAAAGATGTCATTCCAATGTGGGTTGCTGACATGGATTTTAATACTCCCGATTTTATTGTAGCAGCTCTCCAGAAACGTCTTGGTCATGAAATATACGGTTATTCTTTCCGTCCCGCTGAATACTTTCTCTCAATGATCGAATGGATAAGATCGAGGCATAACTGGATTGTAGAGAAAGAGTGGATCTCCTTCAGTCCGGGTATTGTACCGGCGTTGAATTTCTGTACACTGGCATACACCCAGCCTGGTGATAGTATTATAGTCCAGCCGCCTGTTTATTTTCCTTTTTTTTCTGCAGCAGAATCTCATGGACGCACTCTCGTTTACAACAAACTGAAAGAGTCACAAGGGATGTGGACAATGGATTATGAATCTTTGATTTCAGGAATTGACAGTAAAACAAAAATGATAATTGTTTCCAATCCGCATAATCCGGTAGGAAGGGTATGGACACCTGAAGAATTAAACAGGCTGGCATATATTTGCCTTGAAAATAACATTCTGATTATTTCTGACGAGATTCATTGCGATCTGGTATTGCCTGGATACACACATACTCCGATGGCTTCCCTTTCTGAAAAAATTGCTGATAACACAATTACATTAATAGCCCCCAGCAAAACCTTTAACCTGGCGGGGCTCTCAACATCATCAGTCATTATTTCAAATCCTGCATTAAGGAAATCATTCAACCGGATCGTTGATAATCTTCACGTGGGAAATGGTAATATCTTTGGGACTGAAGCTTCCATAGCCGCTTATTCTAACGGACAAAAATGGCTTGATGCACTTCTTGATTATATTGACCACAACATTGAATTTGTAAAGGATTATTGCAGACAGATGATCCCTGAAATCATTACAGTCCAACCGGAAGCTACTTATATGGTCTGGCTGGATTGCAGGAAATTCGGAATGACAGGCAAGGAACTCCAGAATTTCTTTGTCAATAAAGCCGGGGTAGGGATGAACGAAGGATCGACTTTCGGCCCGGGCGGTGAAGGATATATGAGAATGAATCTTGGCACAACCCATCAGACAGTGATGAAAGCGATGGAACAGATTGAAAAAGCTGTCTCAATGATAAGATGAGTAAAAAAAATTAATATTGAATGAAAAATAACGTAAAGGTAAGGCTGACACTTGAAGACGGGACTATCTTTTATGGCCGGTCTTTCGGATCATGTATTCCTGCTGCAGGTGAAGTGGTATTCAATACCGCAATGACAGGTTATCCCGAGAGTCTGACCGATCCATCCTACCGTGGACAGATCCTTTGTCTTACTTACCCGCTTGTCGGTAATTACGGCGCACCTGCAAAAAGTGAGGAAAATGATCTTTATAATTTTTATGAATCCTCCTCTATCCATATCTCAGGACTAATCGTCTCAGATTACTCATTTGAATACAGTCACTGGAATGCAACCGAAAGCCTCGACGAGTGGCTGAAAAGAAATAATGTGCCGGGAATTTATGGAATAGATACAAGAGCCCTGACAAAAAGAATCCGTGAAAAAGGTGCAATGCTTGGAAAGGTTGAGCCGGAGGGAACAGAAACAGATTTTTATGACCCGAATAAAATGAATCTTGTTGCCGAAGTCAGTACTCATGAAATTAAAGTCTATGGTTCCGGAAAATATAAAATAATACTGGTTGACTGTGGAGTCAAGTATAATATCATAAGGAATCTGATGAAAAGAGACACTACCATAATCAGAGTGCCATGGGATTATAATTATCATGTTGAAGATTATGACGGACTTTTTCTTTCAAACGGACCTGGCGATCCTAAGATGTGTGAGGCAACTATCACGAATATTAAAAAATCTTTTACAGCTGAAAAACCTGTTTTTGGAATTTGTCTTGGCAATCAGTTAATGGCTCTTGCCAGCGGAGCAGATACATATAAACTGAAATATGGTCACAGGAGTCATAATCAGCCAGTTTTGCAGGTCGGTACCGATAAAGCCTACATCACTTCTCAAAATCACGGATTTGCTGTGGATAATCAAACACTGGGAACAGACTGGGATCCATTTTTTATAAATATTAATGATAATACGAATGAGGGGATGAGACATAGATCCAAACCCTTCTTCTCAACCCAGTTTCATCCGGAAGCTTCCGGCGGACCAACAGATACTGATTATCTGTTTGATGTGTTTATTGAAAACATCAGGAAATCGAAATAGAAATCCGGTTTAACCAAAAAGGGCATATAAAGAATGAAGACGCTGCCAGCTTCGCGGTTCCGGAGCTATAGAATTTTTTTTTAAAACACCCCAAATCCTGTTTAAGGATTTGAAGTGTTTTGACCATTAGAAATATAATGCATCATCTTATCGGCAAGTTCCGCAGCTGTTCTGTTTTTGAAACTTAACATCCTTTTCTCAAAGATTTCCGCCACCTCCTTATTACAAAGATTGCCTATACTGCCTTCATGAACGTAATCTGATATTGAAGTTCTTGAGAATGTTGAGTTTTTCACCATTTCAGAGACGGCTTTGTATGCATCTCTAAACGGGATACCCTGCTTTACTAACCGGTTAACTTCTTCAGTGCTGAATATTGTATTGTACAAAGGATTATCTGTTATATTCTTTTTAATCTTAATATTGTTAAGCATTAAAAGCATTATTTCAATGCACTCTTTCAATTCCCTGAATGCATCAAATATCAACTGCTTAAGCAGCTGCAAGTCCCTGTTATATCCTGAAGGAAGGTTGGTGGTAAGAATGGCGATCTGGTTCGGCAGAGTCAGAAGAACATTGCATCTGGCTCTTATCAGTTCGAAAACGTCGGGGTTTCTTTTCTGCGGCATTATGCTGGAACCTGTAACATATTCATCAGGAAAATCAATGAATCTGAATTCAGAACTCATATAAAGGCAAATATCCATAGAAAATCTGGAAAGGGTCTGTGCGACGGAAGCAAGAGCAGAAGCAATTGCCATTTCAATTTTACCCCTGCTTAGACTTGCATACGCAGAGTTGTATAACAGATCGTCAAATTCAAGAAGCTCCGACGTAAGTTTCCTGTTTATTGGTAATGTAGTACCATAACCTGCCGCAGTACCAAGTGGATTCTGATTGTTCAATGCTCTTGCACCCGACAGAACCAAAACATCATCGGCAAGAGATTCGGCATATGCCCCGAACCACAACCCAAAAGATGAAACCATAGCCGGCTGCATATGTGTATATCCCGGTATAAGTATCTCCTTATGCTGTTCGCTCAACGATTGTAACCTGGTAAACAATCTGTGGATAAGAATTGAAAGTTTATCGATCTCTTCACGGGTATAGAGACGTATATCAACCAGGACCTGATCATTTCGTGAACGCCCGGTATGGATCTTTTTTCCCGTTGTGCCAAGTATAGAAGACATCTCTTTCTCAATCTGAGAATGAATATCTTCAACATCTTTCTCAATTACCAGACTACCTTCCTCAGCCCATACAAATAAGGAATGAAGTGCTTTAAGCAAATCATTCTTTTCATTCACTGAGACTAATCCAACATTTTCAAGCATAATTACATGAGCCATTGAACCAATAATGTCCCATTTTGTCAGGGCCAGGTCAGTTTTCCTGTCCTTTCCGGCCGTAAATTCAATTATAGCAGGTTCGGGATTGATCCCTTTTTCCCAGAGTTTCATAAAGTTGTATTTTTAAATATTGAATTGCTTTTCCTTTGTGTCACTTAGTGACATCCTTCATGTTCCTTTGTGGTTAAATTTAATATTTCTTTACCACAAAGGTGCTCAAAGGTTACGCAAAGGTTCACAAAGGGAATTTACTAAACTCTTTATTTTTTCTGACTTGCTTCCACAATAGCTCTGTGTGCCATCAATCTTATTGCGTTAATTCTTATAAATCCCTTACTGTCAGTCTGATCAAAGCCACCTTCAATATCCATGCTTGAGAGCTTCTTATTATACAATGAAGAAGGTGATTCCCTGCCTTCTATGAGCACATTTCCCTTATACAGGCATAGATGTACGCTTCCATCAATAAGCTCCTGGCTCTTTTCAATAGCAGCCATCAGAAAATCCATTTCAGGGCTGAACCAGAATCCATTATAAATAATCTCAGCAAATTTTGGAGTAAGCATATTTACCAGTCTCATTACCTCCCTGTCCATAGCAATTCCCTCAATATCTTTGTGGGCTATATGCAATACGGTTGCAGCAGGAGTCTCATAAACGCCTCTTGATTTTATCCCGACAAACCTGTTTTCTACCATATCCAGCAGTCCGATCCCGTTTTTACCGGCAAGTTCGTTAAGATAAATATACATATCATAAGAATCTTCCTTGACAGTTCCATCTTCCTTATTGACCAGCTTGACAGGTAACCCGTTCTTGAAATGAATCACAATCCGTGTTTCTTTATCGGGAGCATCCTGTGGCATTACCATTTTTTCAAGCATGCTTTTATTAAGGGTATACATCGGATCTTCAAGAATTCCGGCCTCATGACTGATATGCATCAGGTTATCATCTTCACTATAAGGTTTGTCTATGCTTGCCTTTACAGGGATCTTTTTTTCTGAAGCATATTTAAGCAGATCCGTTCTGCCCTTAAAGGTTGAAAGAAACTCTTTATCTTTCCATGGAGAAATGACTTTTACACCCGGCATAAGTGCATAATAACATAACTCGAACCTTACCTGGTCGTTTCCTTTACCGGTGGCCCCGTGTGCTACTGCATTTGCGCCTTCAGCTTTTGTAACTTCAATCTGTTTTTTTGCAATCAGAGGTCTTGCCAGAGCAGTGCCGAGCAAATACCTGTCCTCATAGATTGCATTTGCCATTATAGCTTTAAGTACATAGCTGTCAACAAATTCCCTCTTCAGATCCGCTATGATCACCTTCGATGCTCCCAGTAACAAAGCTTTATCCCTGCATGCCTCAAAATCCTCAGATTGCCCGACATCTGCCACAAAAGCGATGACTTCATAGTTCTTTTCTATAAGCCATTTGAGTATTACTGAAGTATCCAGGCCACCACTATACGCGAGTACAACTTTTTCTTTCATTGTCATATTATTTGAGTTGATTACTAATTTCGTCTTATTGTTCTTCCTTTGCGGTCCTTTATGTTTTCCTTCGTGCTTCTTTGTGGTCATATTCTTTCTTACTACAAAGGGACACGAAGGATTTCACAAAGAATTACGAAGGCTGTTTGTCCCTATTTTTTCCTTATTTGTTCATGTATACCGGGCAGAATGACTTCAAGACAAGTATGAACCTGCTGAGCCGTTATTCCATCACGAGGTATAAGCAGAATCGTATCATCACCGGCAATTGTTCCGGCTATCTCGTATCTGCCTGCACCATCGATATAAAATGCCGTATTGCTGGCATTCCCCGGTATCGTTCTAATTACCATGAGGCCTTTTGCTTCAATAATATCCTGAATAACCGGCACAATGTTCAGTTTAGGTGCGGATTTTTCAGCAGCCCTTATACTTTCAGACAAGGAATACCTGTAACCACCTGCACCATCGGGTATTCTGCTCACTCCCAACTGCCTTAAATTACGCGACAGGGTAGCCTGTGTACAGCTAATACCTTTCACTTTCAGCTTTTTCAGCAGTTCCTCCTGAATTGCAATGCTTTCTTCTGAGATAATTTTCTCTATAGCCAGAAGTCTTTTTGTTTTCTGCATATTTATGCATTTTATTTGCAAATATATGCATTTTTTCATAATTACAAGCCGCAATTAAAAAAATGTATTATTTTTGGACTTCAAATCCGGATGATGAAAGATGTAGTAAAGAAGGTATTAATCCTGGGATCAGGAGCATTGAAAATCGGAGAAGCTGGCGAGTTTGATTACTCCGGCTCCCAGGCTTTGAAAGCATTAAAAGAAGAAGATGTAAATACGGTTCTTATAAATCCTAATATAGCAACTGTTCAGACCTCCGAAGAACTTGCAGATAAAATATATTTCCTTCCTGTTACCCCATATTTTGTTGAAAAAGTGATTGCCCTGGAAAGGCCAGATGGCATTCTTTTATCTTTCGGAGGGCAAACAGCCCTCAATTGCGGTACAGAACTTTTTAAAGCGGGTGTATTTGAAAAATACAATGTGAAAGTCCTCGGAACGCCAGTGCAGGCTATTATGGAGACTGAGGACAGGGAACTTTTTGTAAGGAAGCTAGACGAAATAGATGTAAAAACCCCCAGCAGCATTGCGGTGTCAGGAGTTAATGAAGCAATTGAAGCAGCCGGCAAGCTTGGATTCCCTGTAATTATAAGGGCAGCCTATACACTTGGCGGACAGGGAAGCGGATTTGCTTCGGATTCAGATGAACTCAGGATCCTTGCTTCCAAGGCCTTTTCATATTCCAGTCAGATCCTCGTGGAAGAATCACTCAAAGGATGGAAAGAGGTTGAATATGAAGTTGTAAGGGATAAATATGATAATTGTATCACTGTTTGTAATATGGAGAACTTCGATCCTCTCGGTATACATACAGGTGAAAGTATTGTTGTTGCACCCTCCCAGACTCTTACCAATAATGAATATCATAAACTGAGAGAACTGTCGATAAGGATTATAAGGCATATAGGTATTGTAGGAGAATGCAATGTTCAGTATGCACTTGCGCCAGAT
>Ga0208980_10001265_pt1 | contig 15228 bp, 17 predicted proteins | sample WetSurMetagenome_3_FD_187993 | JGI IMG/M metagenome (GOLD analysis project Ga0208980, IMG submission 187993) | Wetland microbial communities from Twitchell Island in the Sacramento Delta, sample from surface sediment Aug2011 Site A1 Bulk (version 2) | ecosystem: Environmental > Aquatic > Marine... | reverse complement strand
CCCTGCTTTGGGCAGGGCAGAGTACCATCTCGAAATGTGGATTTCTGACAGAAATGCGGACCTTTCTGTGGGTGCGCGACTTGGCTCCGAGCCTGACCCGAGATGGAATCTTGTAGGCTGAAATAGGCAGATAACATCTATGAATGGGTTTGTTGTCGAGAAATATTTGAGATTTTCTCAATGGAAAATGGACAAAACAACTCCATGAAAGCTTAAAAATTACCCTGAACCCAAACGATAAAAAGAGGAGAAACTTAAAATGAAAACTCGTCCTGTCAAAACATTCATCACGGTGTTCATCGCGCTAAGTGGCTTTTTGATCACCTCGGCAGCTTTTTCTGCCTCAACCCCGCCGGCGCAGACGACAGCCCTGGCGCTTCAGGAAAAGGTGGCAGATGCCGTTCAGGCCATTAAAAGCTATTCCGCCGCTCAACGCGACCAAGCCGTCGAAAGGGCAAAGGCAGTTTTAGATGACTTCGATTCCCGTATCAAGGATTTGGAATCTCGGATCAGTCAAAAATGGGACCAAATGGATCAGACCGCCCGGCAGGAATCAATGTCCGCCATGACCTCTCTTAGAAAACAGCGCAATGCCGCGGCTGAATGGTATGGCGGGTTGAAACATGGCTCCAGCCAAGCTTGGGAAGATGTAAAAACTGGATTCTCGAAGAGTGCCCACGATCTCGAGGACGCCTTCAGGAAAGCTTACGATCATATCTGAAACCGTTGTAAGAAAGTCACCGACACTAAACCCCTTTAAAACCCCGCAACAGAATCAGACAATCACCGATACCCGCGCTCCCAACCTTGCCTTATGGTGTGTTTGCTCTGTATGGGCGAGCTTTTAAATCATCAAACCCTCAAGGAGGGCCGTACCATGAGAAAAATCACGGTTATCACACTGGTCGGAGCAATTGCCATGATGCTCGCTTTCGGTATCGGCATTGCTATAACCGCCGGTCCGTGCATTGGGGGACAGGACTATAACCATGTTCCGGTGACCAGTTCTCGACCACCACAGAACGGGTTCCCCTCGTTTGGAGACGGCTGGAGCATTGAACGCGGCATGATGGGTCCCGGCGTGATGAATATTTACCCGTGGGAAAGACCACCTTTTCGTGTTTTCAGCAAACCGCTCGACAAAGAGGATGCCCGGGCACTTTCGCAAAATTATTTGGACTCAACGAACAATCCAAATCTCAAATTAGACCAAGAAACGGACAAGGGAACCCTCTACGAATTTGACGTCGTTACGAAGGACAACTCCTTGGTCGATCGTCTTCTTGTGAGCAAGAACACCGGTGAGATCCGGTCTGCTTATTGAACCACCGGGGGGCCATGGTGAAAGGCGCAGGCTCCGCCGGGGAACTTTTTCTATGTTACTTTTAAGGAGGTATCTATGTCTACTGCGGTAAACCCTTTTTGTTTTCAATGGCATGGTTTTCCGAATGGGGGCCCCGGAATGATGAACTGGTACGGTGTGAGTTGGCATTTCGGCATCCCCGCGATTCTCATTTCGGTTCTGGCAGTTTTGGGCATCATCCTTTGTATAAGGTGGCTCGTGATGTCCGGAAGGCAGGGCCAATCTGCTTCCCACGTGGAACCCCCTTTGGATATTCTCAAAAAGCGTTATGCCAGAGGCGAACTCACGAGGGATGAATACCTGAACATGAAACGCGACCTGGGTGAGTAAATTCGAGCTCTCACCCATCTTTGCACTTTCAAATGCGGAGTCATTGAGCGCAGGGATGCCTATTTGAAACGTAGCGGGTGAGTTCTGCAAATCGATCCGGACGTGCCGTAGGAAAAACACCGACAACAAATTGTGCTCAAAACCGACATGAAAATCAGACAAGTGCCGATTTCGAAAGATTTTAGTTGGTCATATAGTTCAAGCACCCAAGCAAGGAATGCAGACCATGAGAACAGTTTACATCGTGGATGATTCGCAAGCGGTTCGTGAGCGTCTCATCGGCATGATTTCGGAAGTGGAGGGGATTACCCTTTCGGGCGCCAGCGGGGATCCCAAAGAGGCGGTGGGATCTATTCGCCGGCTGAACCCGGATGCGGTGATCCTTGACATTCGAATGCCCGGGATGAACGGCATCCAGGTGCTGCGTGAAATCAAACAGGGTCAGCGCGCCCCCATGGTCATCATGCTCACCAACTACCCGTTTGGACAGTATCGCCGAGAATGCGCCGAAGCAGGCGCAGACTACTTTCTGAACAAGTCGACGGAGTTTGAAAAAATCAATGAGATTTTGGCAAGGATCGTTCAAGTCGAACTTCACTCAGACAACTAATAGGGAGGTTAAAATGTATCAACACATCTTCAAAAAACGGTACGTATCTGTCGGGCTGGCATTGATGCTGGGCGGTTTGATTGTTACAGGCTGCAAGGAGCAGCCAATCACCCAAGCTTTCGCTGCTTCCCCGGCAATGGTGCAGACGGCGCCTGCTCCCCAACCATCGGCCTACGATTTGAGCACGGCCATCGCCAAGGTGGCCCAGGCAGCTATCCCTGCCGTGGTTCACATCGAGGTGACCCAACGCAGTGAAGTCAACAACCCCATGATGCCCTTCGAGAACAACCCCTTCTTTCATTTCTTTTTCAACGGGCCCAATATGCAACGCAAATTCAAGCAAGAGATGAAGGGCATCGGCAGCGGCATCCTGATGGATGCCCAGGGTCATATCCTGACCAACAACCATGTCGCGGGTGGGGCCAGCGACATCCAAGTGACGCTGGCCGACGGCAGGCAGTTCCCAGCCAAGGTGGTGGGGACGGACCCCAAAACGGACCTGGCAGTCATCAAAATCCAGGACAGTGATCGGTTGCCGTATCTGGCCTTCGGGGATTCGGACAAGGTGGGGGTCGGCGAGTGGGTGGTAGCCATCGGGGCCCCGCGCGGCCTGGACCAGACCGTCACCCAGGGGATCATCAGCGCCAAGCACCGCACGGGGATTTCCGATCCTTCCAGTTATCAGGACTTCCTGCAGACCGACGCCCCGATCAACCCCGGCAACAGTGGCGGGCCTCTGCTGAACCTCAACGGTGAGGTGGTCGGCATAAATGCGGCCATTGCGACAGATTCTGGCGGCTCGGAAGGAATCGGTTTTGCCATCCCCAGCAACATGGCTACCAGGATTGCCAGCACCCTGATCGCCTACGGCAAGGTGGAGCGCGGCTGGCTGGGGGTGAGCATCAGCGATCTGAAACCGGATGCTGCCAAGTCCATTGGGCTGCCTTCGCCCAAGGGCGCTTTGGTGGCCGATGTCGCCAAGGGAGGTCCGGCGGCCGTAGCGGGCTTAAAGCGCGGGGATGTGGTGCTCTCTTATCAGGACCAGCCGGTGGCGGACTCCTCCGCCCTGCGCAACGCGGTCGCCGACACCCCCAGCGGTAAGCAGGTCAAAATGACCATCTGGCGCGACAAAAAAAAGCAAGAGCTTGTCGCCAAAATCGGTAGCACGGAGGATGCCGTAAAGGTGCTTTCCGCTTCCGTGGACGACCGCCTGGGTGTGACCGTTAGGCCGATCACCCCGAAAGAAGACGAAAAATACGGCATCGACCCCGGCGAAGGGGTCGCTCTATCCGCGGTCAACCCGAAGGGGCTTTTTGGTCAGGCCGGCCTGGAACCAAAGGATTTCGTCCTGCAGGTCAACGGCCAGGCGATCAAGGGAGTGGACGGGTTTGCCGAACTGCTGAGTTCGTTGCCAGCCAAACAACCGCTGGTGGTGCTGGCGTTAGACCACCGCAGCGGCCAGTCGGGATATGTCCAGATGACGTTAAATTAGCATCGCCATAAGGACAAACGGCGTTCCACAACTTCAACGTGCTTAAGCAAGGAAAAATGCCATGGACGATTTTAAAAATATTCTGGTGGCCACCAATTCAACCAAGCATTGCCGGCAGGCGCTTCACTACGGGATTTCACTGGCCGGAAGCCTCCATGCCAGGCTTCACGTACTGCACCTGATGCACGACCCCTTCGGCCTGGAGCATTGGCAACTGCCCCTGCCCTCATTGAAGAGCATCCGTAATGAGTATCAGGACATTCGCGCCAGGGCCAAAAAAGACCTGGATGCAATGATCTCCGCCGAACAGGCCAAGGGGCTGCCCGTTCAGATAAGCATCGCCGCGGGACCTCCTCAAGAAGAGATCCTGCGAGCCGTGAAAGACAACCAAATCGACCTTCTCATTATGATCGCCCATGCGGAGGGTTATTTGGAACAAGTGTTGTTCGATCGCCTCAATGAGGAGATCCACCGAAAAATGCCCTGTACGATCATGTTCGTCAAACAGGAACCCCTGGCCGCGAAGGAGCAGACGTTCTGCTTACGGCGGGATCGGGTCCAACCATGCGAGGCTTATTGAAGCCTCGCCAAGGAGGGAAATATGAAAACGAAACTTGTTCTGCTGTTTGTCGGGTGTCTGATGTTGGTTCTGAACCAGCTGGCCTCAAGCGCCGGCACTTCGCCCTTCATCTCCGAAGGCAAGAGCAACGGCGTGATCTATGCGTCCGGCGGAATAGGTCTGGACGAGCAGATGGAAATGAATGCCATGGCGAAGAACTACAACGTCAAAATGGTATTTGCCGAAGCACCGAGAGATTATGTCTCCGGCGTCAAGCTTAAGATAGAGGACCACAGCGGCAAGGTACTCCTGGAGACTACTTCCAGTGGCCCGTGGTTCTTTGCCAAGTTGCCCCAGGGGGATTACCGCCTCATCACCAGCTTCCACCATCATCAGGAAATGAGAAGCCTGACTGTGGCAAGCGGCCATCAGACTGTTGAATTTTTCTGGAAGGCGTAAACCTGCGAAATCGGCCTTTGATAAAGTTGAAAGGAGTTAATAGCAATGGAAAAGAGATCATTTCGTTTTCTGATTACAGTTTCGCTTTTCTGTTTTGTTTGCGCCTTGGCGGGAGTTTCGAGTTCCCTGGCGGCTGCTGATACATCAAAAATGACTCCAGAGAAAGCAACCATGACTTCAGCAATGGCCATGAAGTATATGCCGAGTGATCAAACCATTGCTATCCAGAAAGCCCTTAACCAAGAAGGTTATAAGCTTAAAGACGACGGTCTCATGGGCAAACATACTCGCGCGGCCATTGAAGCATTCCCGAAGAAAAATGCTCTAAAATAACCGGGAATCCCGATGAAGAGACACTCGCCAAATTATTAGGGATAAAATATCAGTAGATCCGGTTTAAAAACAAAAAACCAACATCATGCAAGCCATAAACGCAAAGGGTTGGTTTAAGCAAAAACTGACCCTTTGCTTTTTTTTACCGCTTTTAAATAGGCCATCGAACACAGGGCTTTCACCACAGGGTACTCAAAAGTACAATTGACCGCGGCCTTTCAGCCGTAAGCGTTTTTTAATTAAAAATAGTGCTTGTCCGAAATGATGTGCCACTGCGCTATCCCAAGGGAATTTTCTCTATGCACCCGGTTAAACGTTCTCTCTGGTTGCGTTTTATAACTATCGCGCAACCTTATTTTTTCCCCACCATTCGCGGTGGCAGATGGGTCACTCTTTTGCTCATGGTCATGCTGCTTCTTTTTCTTTTTGGCGCACTTTCCCTAGTTGCTACTGGAATGATCCTGGCAGGAAATTATTTTGCCCCTGTCATTACCTCCGAAATCGCATCGGGTTTGCTGTCCGTCATCACGGACGCTTTGCATTCCGATGCGTGGCTGATCGTAGCATCGGCCTTGATCATCCCCGCGACTGTCTTTGTCGCCTTCGGCCGTCATTTACGAAAACACAAGCAGGCGTGGTTTCTGCTGGCTCTCGTTCTCATTCTGTCCCTCTCCGTGACAGGAATCAATGTTGCCTTAAGCTATATCAGCAACTACTTCACCAATGCCCTGGTTAAAAAAAATCAGGGCATGGCCTATTTGTTTGTTGCCGTTTATTTTTGCGGATTTCTTGTCGGGATCCCTGTGTTGGCCTTTTACAGTTACGGCCAGAATTATCTGGGTATGCGATGGCGGGAATGGATGACCGGATCTTTTTTGAGCAACTATTTCAAAAACCGCAGATACTATGAAATAGAGGCCGCCTCCCAAATTGATAACCCTGATCAGCGCATTATGGAGGACATCCGTTCGTTTACCCGAACCTCCCTTACATTTCTCCTCGTTATTCTCGGATCCTTCATGGACCTCGTTTCTTTTACCGGGATTCTATGGTCCAAATCGATTCTGCTGGTCTGTGTGGTGCTCGGCTACTCTTTGACGGGCACAGCCCTTACCGTTTTGATAGGCCGTCGTTTGGTGGGGCTTAATTTTAATCAACTGCGGTATGAGGCGGATTTCCGATACAGCCTTGTACATGCACGCGATAACGCTGAATCGATCGCCTTCTACCAAGGGGAGAAACCTGAAGTTGCCCGTATATCCAGCCGCTTCCGAAGCGTTTTGAGGAACTTCAGTCTTCTCATCGGCTGGCAGCGGAACCTGTCATTTTTCACGACAGCTTACAGCTATCTGCCTGTCGTCCTGCCTTTTCTGGTTCTATTCCCTCAATATTTTGGCGGCCAAATTGAATATGGAGACATGGTGCAGGCCAATTTCGCCTTCGCCCAGGTTTACGCTGCGCTGTCACTTATCGTCTCCCAGATCGAACAGATCACCAACTTTGCTGCAGGCGTGGACCGGCTCTCGACTTTTGCTGATGCCATAAGCCCCGAGCGGGCGGTTGTCCCGGGCATCGAAAGCCTGGACGCCGACCAGTTTGCCATGACCCGGATGACTCTGCTTACCCCGGACGGAACGCGCACCTTGATTAGTGATTTGACGATGGAACTGGAAAAAAACAACAACTTGGTCGTCGTTGGCCAGAGCGGAATTGGAAAAAGCTCCCTGCTCCGGGCTATCGCAGGTCTATGGACGCAAGGTTCGGGGATCGTGAGGCGACCGCTGCTGTCTCAAATATTTTTTCTTCCGCAGAAACCCTACATGCTTCTGGGATCCCTGAGGGACCAGTTGCTTTATCCACGACTTGATGGAAATATTCCCGATGTGGAATTAGAAAAAGTTCTCAAAACTGTGCACCTCGAAGATCTGCCCGAACGAGTCGGAGGATTCGATGCTGACCTGGACTGGGCAGACGTTCTATCTTTGGGGGAACAGCAACGACTTGCGTTTGCGCGGTTGCTGCTAAACAAGCCCGGGTTTGCGGTTCTCGATGAAGCCACAAGCGCCCTGGATATCCAAAATGAGGCTAACCTCTATCGAAAATTAAGAGATCTTGGCATTCACTACATCAGCGTCGGCCATCGCAGCAGTATCTTGGAGTATCACGACCACGTGCTGGATCTTCAAGGCCCGGATAGGTGGAGCTTGCTGCCTGTCAAGGAGTACCAGATGAAAATCGCTTTTGATAAAGCCCAACTAGCACTGGTACCCGGTTAACCATTTGGGCACCCATTAGCCGTTCAAACCTGAAATTCAGAGTATGGGATGGCCGGGATGATAGTCCCGGGGAGGCGGTAGCACGAATGGCAAAACATCAGGTGATTCGACGGGTTAGGTTAGATTTGCACTACCTATGGCCACCAAACGGCCAGATGTTTTAGCCTGGTGGGGGAGGCAAGCCATCGTCGGGTCTATTCCATGAGGATGCCTGGACGCAAAGGCAATAAAAAACAACTCGATTTCGCCGGCAACGGCCTCCAACAAGATTTTTTCTTCCCAGCTCAACTCGCTCCGCGGGAAAATGCATGCAACAGCGATATCCAAGTTTTCATTTTCGCACCGGATAAGGGCCAGACCGGCGATCGATTCCCCTTCGACAATGGATTTGTTCCCGATGTGAGGGTTAAGGGCTAACTCTTTTCTGCGGGATTCCAGATGCTCGATTACCGTTCGAAAGGACTGGCGATCAATGATGCGGACTGCTACCCAATCGGTGTTAGCGATGGTCAGCGCCTTTTGCGCAAACACTCGCAGAAGATTTTTAAAATCCTTCCGGCTTTGCGGCAGTCGGTTCAGGAGTGAGAATACGGACCGGATTTCCTGAAGCTGCACATTGACATTTCCGATATATTGGAAGGCCTCCGTCAGGCGACACTGCAGGGTGGTGTTGGTCATGGCAAGGCGCTGAATTTCCTCCCGGTGGGTTTTGATGAGCGCTTTATATATGCGGGATAGTGTGTAGGCCAGGCTCAGCAGGACCGCGATCAGCAGTGTCTCCATCACCTCCTGTTCGCCAAGCAGGCGATTCGTTTCCGCAATCCATCGACGGACGAAAAAAGGTGTGGATACGACCATTATCATTAAAACCCCGATCGTCGCCATGTAAAAAATCTCTAATCGTCTGATCTTGCTCAACGGTGTAATCAACTTTCCCATAGGATTCCTTTTATCATGATAAGCCCAGACCGGCTGTTTGTGGAAATTAACCATATTAAGAGACGACCCCTCCTCTCTCGGAATAGTAAGTTATTAAGAGTTGCGATGGTATCGGCAGGGTGCTGATTTTGGTGTAGGTTTCCTGCGCACAGCCTTGACGGTTTGCGTCCTACATTGCAGCCGATCATACGAAAAACCCTCGCCTATCGAAGTTAAGGATGGTTCAATTCTGAATTAAAATATGTTAAAAACAGCGTGATCAGGCTTCCTAATGGGGTGTCGAATTCATACTGTTGATAGGATAAACACGAGAAGCTTTTGGAAGGAGGCAACGAATGTTGCTGCAGCCAGAGTTTACGGAAATCGGATTTACCCTGGTTTCTCTTGGACTGCTATTTATCTATCATTTTCAGCTCTATCGGCAGGTGCGGGACAATCCCCTGACAACCGCTATCGGTTTGACCAATCATGCCAGGCGCGTCTGGGTGCAAAGCATCGTTGATAAAAAGAGGGATATCCTGGCCGTCCAGACCTTTCGCAACTGGGTGATGGCTTCAACTTTTCTGGCTTCCACCGCTATCCTGATCAGCTTGGGGCTGGTAGCATCGGCATTTCGTACGGAAATTACCTCCAGCGCAACCCATGCGTTGAATGTCTTCGGCCATCCCAGCGAAACCTTGTGGATCATCAAGTTGTTCGTCCTTTCAGCACTTTTCTTTTACGCGTTTTTCAATTTCACTTTGTCCATTCGATACTACAACCATGCCAGCCTTTTGATAAACGTGCCTCAAGACCTTGAGCCATCGAGTAGTGTTGAATCGGTTGCCTTGATTTTGAACCACGGCGCATTGCATTACACGTTGGGAATGCGGGGATTTTATCTTTCGATCCCATTGGGGCTGTGGCTTTTCGGTCCTTTATGGATGCTTGGCGGGTCGGTTTTGGTCGTGTTTGTCCTCTATAGGCTGGACCGCGAAATCTGACCAGACGACCTCACGAAACGATCAAGCCGGTACCGTAGGCCCATCGATCTCGTCCTCATAGATCAATCACGTTCGCACCGCCATGCCGCTTCTGCAGAAGTGTACCCGTCCTTGTAAGATAATTACGTACAAAAGAATTAGTTACATCCTTAAAAGCAAATCGGACGCACACCGATGGCGTTGCATTCGGAGAGAGGTTAGATTGAAGCCGACTTGGCGATTAGGTGTTCAAGTCGATTGATTCTCAATCTTGGTGAAGGAGGGCAAAAAAAATGAAATTTGATCTGAACAAGTTTAAAGTGTGTGTGGTGGCCGTCGTTCTAATTTTGATCATATCGGTGCCGGCGGCTATGGCCATGGAGGAAGAAATCGTAGGCGCGGTGATCGACAACGGGGTGGGTTACGCAATCAGTGCCAACAGCGGCGAGTATCTCGTGCTGAACAAGGATCTCTCGAAATATGTGGGTGACACCGTTGCGGTAAGCGGAAATGTAGAAATTGGTGCGGACACCCTTTCTTTCGATCACATCAATTCAATTCAGGTCATTTCCAATCGGGATCTGATCGATCCGCCCAGCGCTCAATCGCATGTTGCCGGATGACCTGTAGAGCATTTTCGTTTGATGTTATCTGGCACCTGTCAATTGCCAAGGAAGATCCCGCGCTAACATAAATTTCCAAGAGGGTACTCACATGGCTACATACGATAGGGTTTGGAGAAAGGCGACAAAGGAACCGACAACAAAGGCGGAATTTTATCAAATTGCTGGAATTACACCTGAACTTATAGAGTTTGTGGATGAATTTATCAAAAGACCCGAAATGTTGAAGTCGCTACCATTAGAAAGGCAACACCAAATCGAGGACCAAATGGACGCAGTTTTAGCTTTGTTTACCTAAAGCCATAGCATCAGACTTCTCCTGCCGTGATGGCACAAAACCAGGGTTAAGCTTAAGTGGAGCTTTAACGTATGCCGCAAGACGATGCGAGATAGTCACCTAACCCGCACTAACAGCGCAGGCTGTGAGGTCTGAGCAAGCACCCGGGCCCCGACGCTGTGAGCCCAGAATGCCTCCGCGCCTGCCTTGCCGTGAGTGCCAAAAACTATGAGATCTGCGTGGCTATTTTCGGCTCGGCTCGCGATCCTTTCCGCTGGCGCCCCCCGGCAGACCAGAGCATTGACCGACACTCCTTTATCCTGGAAACGTTTGGCCATTCTTTCTATGTAGGTTCTTAGCTGGTCCTCGCCCATTTCGAGTAGGGTGCGCATGGTACCCGGGATGAACCGCCTGTTGGCCGCCTGCCGCCCAGCCAAGGTTTCCATGGTTGGCGCCACGGCGACCAGATTCAGCTTGCAAGGTATGGCACCCGCCAGATGCGCCGCAACGAACAGGCCTTCCTCGTGGTTGGGGAGTCCGTCCGTCGGCGATAGAATGCTGCGACATTCGAAATTATTGCGGCCAGTTGCCGAAATCGGCCGCACGAGCAGAACCGGTACCCGGCCGGCATTGATGACCTGCTGGGCGATGCTGCCGAAGAGCAAATCCCGGACGCCTCCCCAGCCGTGGCTGCACAGCACTATCAGATCTGGAGTTAGTTCGCCCTGATGCTCGACGATGCTTTTGGCCACATTTTTCACGGCCGATTCATGCACGTGCAGCGCTACCGAGCTCTCTGCTGGAAACTCCCGCTGCCGAATCTGCTCCAGGTAATCTTCCGCTTCCTCGTGCCCTGTGAGATGCCGTTCCCCGTGGATGGTGCCAACTGCATCTTTTTCGATGACATGGATCAGAGTGATCCTGGCTTTCAGAACGTAAGCCAGGTATTTGGCCACCGGTAGGGTCACCTCCGCTAACCCTGAACCGTCAAGCGGTAAAAGAATGTGTTTAAACATCATTCACCCCCAAGAGGGTTTGATAAAGCAGGTATATATTCAGCGCGACGATCAAAGCAGTCCCCCCCCAGCTGGCGGCGATGGTGGAGCGAGTATTGACGAGATCCCCCATGAGATTTCGCTGTCGGGTGAACATTGCGAGGGGAAGGACCGCAAACGGCAGCCCGAAGCTCAATATGATTTGACTAATCACGAGAGTGCGTGTGGGGTCAAGGCCAAGGAAAATAACCACCAGTGACGGCAGGATCGTTACCAGCCGCCTCAGCCAGACGGGGATGTGCCGCTCCAGGAATCCCTGCATGATCACCTGCCCGGCCATGGTCCCCACCGCCGAGGAGGAAAGCCCCGAAGTCAACAGAGAAATCGCGAAGACTCAGCGTGCCGCCGGCCCGAGCAGAGGATCGAGGGTGATGTGGGCCTCTTCGATTGTTGCAATGTGACCAAGCCCGGCGTTATGGAACGTCGCAGCCGCCATGATCAGCATGGCGGCATTGACGAAGCCGGCGACACCCATGGCAACGCAAACGTCCATCAGTTCGAAGCGGAACAACCGCCGCCGCTGGACCGCGCTGTCCACCACGATCCGATCCTGAGTGAGCGAAGAATGCAGGAAAATGACATGGGGCATTACGGCGGCACCAAGGATGCCGCAGGCCAGAAGCACGCTCTCTGCGCCTTTAAAATCAGGAACAACGGCATGAAATGCCACGTCGCCCCAATTCGGACGATCAAGGATCGTCTCGACGACGTAGCACAGCGCGATCACTCCCAACATGGAGGTTATCACTGACTCCAATTGCCGAAATCCATGAACCTGCAGACTCAAAATAAAAAAGGTCGTCACTGCCGTAACCAGGCCGGCTGCCCAGAGAGGAATGCCGAACAGCAGGTTGAATCCCAACGCCGCTCCGAGAAACTCAGCGAGGTCCGTGGCCATAGCTACCAGCTCCATCAGCACCCACATCACCCACACCAGCGGTCGGGGAAATTGGAGCCGGCAGAGCTCTGCAAGGTTGCGGCCGGTGGCGATGCCGAGTTTCGCAGAGAGCGACTGGATAAACATCGCCATCAAGTTGCTGCAGACCACCACCCACAGCAGGGTGTAGCCAAACTTGGCTCCGCCCTGGATATTGGTAGCAAAGTTTCCCGGGTCCACATAAGCGATGCTGGCGATGAAGGCCGGCCCCAGAAACGGCCACAAACGGGCGATCCCTTTGCTGTGGGTTTCGCCGGAAAGCACCTCATTGGCCGCGGCAATGGTTCCCGCATCTCCACGCTTCAGAAGATTTGGAGTTTTTACATTCATGGGTCTTAAGTTTTATCGCTGCTTGAAGCATCCCAATGGTCCGCCTTGCTTATCATGGCCTCAGGCTATTTGGGAAATGAAAACGCATCGAAATCAGCTCGTCGAAGGAGAAAAATATTTCAGGGCATCTGGAATATATTTCTTTATATTCTCAATTCGGGAGTCAGGTGCCGGGTGGGTTGAGAGCAGTTCCGGTATGTGCGACCCCCCTTCCTGCCGCTTCATTCGTTCCCAGAAAGGTAAAGCCTGCCGAGGGTCGTAACCAGCCCGTGCCATGAGTACCAGCCCGATCCGATCCGCCTCGCTTTCTTCCAGTCGACTATAAGGGAGTAAAAATCCCAGATTAGCCCCAGCCCCGTATGCGGTCATGAACATGTTTCGGGTCTGTTGCGGCCTTTGAGAAAGAGCCACTGCCAAAGCTGTGCCACCTAGCTCAACCACCAGCGCCTCGCTCATGCGCTCGTTGCCGTGTCCTGCGATGGCGTGCCCTACTTCATGGCCAAGCACCACCGCCAATCCGTTTTCATTTTGAGTATACCGGAGAATGCCTGAATAGACAGCTGCGCGCCCACCCGGCATCACCCACGCATTGATGGTTTTTTCGTCATCGATCAGATTAAACTGCCAAGTGTAGTTCTTAAGACTATCCCCCTGTCCGGCATCCCGCAGAAACGCCTCGGCGCTTCGTGCGATTCGGTTTCCAACTCGACGGACCATCTGGACTTCTTCGGTATCGGCGGAAAGCCGGCTACGATTCAGAACCTGACCGTACTGCTGGTAGCTGAGCGACAACAATTCCGAATCCGGCACCAAGTGCAGGCTTTTTCGATGCGTGATCGGCACTTCCGCGCAAGAAACCACGCATGCCGATACGATGGCTATTACGAGCACTACCGGCTGGTTAAGTAAGTTGGAGGCGATTCTATACACCTTCTCTCACATTGGTTTAGTCTTAAATTCTTGCCTACGAATTCGAACATGCATCGCGGATACGGCTTAGCTCTGAGAGAACGTCCAACTGGACCTGCTGGATGGATACCAAACGCTCCCATTGACGCGACAGCAAGTGATCCAATTTTTCATGAAGATGGTGAATCTCTAGCTCCGCCTTGAGGTTGATTTGATAGTCGTGCTGCGACCGGAGGCGGTCCTTAGCCTCCTGACGGTTTTGGCTCATCAAGATGACAGGGGCCTGGATTGCCGCAAGGCAGGACAAAATCAGGTTCAATAAAATGAAAGGATAGGGATCAAAGGGTCTGGCAGCCAACACTATCGAGTTGAGTACGATCCAGCCGAGAAGAACAACACCAAAGATCGTGATAAAGGTCAAACTGCCACCGAAATCCGCCATCCGGTCAGACAGACGATCTCCTGTGGTCAAATCCTTCTCGTATTCGGCGTCGGTGTTGGTGGCCAGTATTTCGTGGCGCTTGAGGCTTTCAAGCACATCCTGGTCCAAAGAGGTTAACTCCCCTTTTTCGGACTCCAAAAGATCCTGGATGTACTCAAAACGAAATCGGTTCAGGTCCGCTTGGCAGATGTAACCTTCCAGCTTCCAGTCCGAGTGCTGTTTTTTGATCTCCTCGACGATTGGGCCCGAACGAAAGCAGCTGGCAGAAGCTGGGGTGCAGATTTCCCGCACAACTGACAAGTGGGCTCCCCGGGTTCAAGTTGGTTCGTTTCCATTTTTTTGTTGGACGCTAAGTTAGCGTCTAAGTTTTAAAGATTAAATTACTGCAACAGCCAAATTGCGTTAGAAGGTGATGTAAACTCTCTTATCCATTAAAAATGCCAATTGGATCCAAAGAGACAGCAACTCTTCCGACCCCAGAAACCTGAGAAACCCTCTCTGTTAGGTCAGCTTGAAAATCCTCTTGAGCCAGGGAGTTTACTTTCGCTTGTATACATAGATTTCCGTGATCTGCGCGAACATAAACATCGGGTACCGTTTCCACCAAGACCGCCCTGACTTCGGCGGCCAGTGCTATATCGAGTATCTGTTGTTGAGAATTGGGGCTCGTGCGGAACCCATCGGATTTGACAGTACGACAGATAATATCGGCTGCATCATCCGTGGTGAGGCGCTTTAAGTGCAGAACTATATCGTAGAGTTGGGGGTCGATCGTGTCATGCCCATAGAGCCAGAGGCTCCAGCGCCGCCGCTGTTTGTCGTCCTCTCGGAGCAGTTGAATAGCCTCCCGTTCGGTGATGTTTTTGCCCGTCATTGCCTGCCGCACCCGGTCCAGCATGTCCACCGTAATCCGGACCTTTAGCGCGTGAGCAACGCCCTGCACAAAGAAGTGGCCGGCCAGCCCATGGTAGACGACATTGTCCTTTCGGAGCAGCTTCAGCAAAGCGGCTTTCACATATGTCACGTAACGTTCCTTGCCGCCGGAAAAACGATCCAACAGCGAGGGTGCATCGTGAATAGCACGCGCTAGCATAAGTTCGGACGTGTCGAAGTTCTCGGATGCGTCCAGAAGAATCTCCCGGGACATACAGTCGTAGCCTAGGCGGTTGGCCACCTTTTCGGCCACCTCCTTGCCATGCGAATACGAACCGTGTGAAATCGTAATGATCGACATAATAAAACTGTTTGTTTTTAACTCAGCCTTAACGAGTCTCCCGTAAAGCCGATTAGATAAGTTGCGTAGAGGAAGCTCTTTGGCTATTACCCCTATCT